>ENA-UEYD01001922-UEYD01001922.1-human-gut-metagenome-genome-assembly--contig:-NODE-1922-length-12894-cov-5.417882_pt1 | contig 12894 bp, 10 predicted proteins | sample MGYA00242907_ERZ507875 | MGnify/ENA primary metagenome ERZ507875 (study PRJEB26167, sample SAMN06115506) | human gut metagenome | host: Homo sapiens | place: China:Shandong | collected 2015-08-07...
GGCTGATGCCATCACGACTGTATATCTGTCCTCTGACGAAATGAAACAACTCGGAATATCTGGTTCAGAAGAAATAATCGATGCCGGGAATCCAAAGAACAGGGAACGTATCAAAGCCCTGCTTGAGGAATGAATCGGAAAAACAGAACAATATTTTCATAATCGGTCAAAAAAATTACGGGGTCTATAATTTTATAACAAGAAAAATAGAACAAATGTCATGTCAATGCACATGATACCCATCAAATCGAAAAGACTATGGCTGGATTGCATTTTGATATAACTGGGGATAACTCCAACTTTTTACGCAAGCTAGAGGAAGCACGCAACGGAGTACGCAACACATCAAGACAAATTGAAGAAAGCGGGCTGAGTATTGAGAAGATATTCGGAAGACTGACCACGGCCGCAGCCACTTTCGGAATCAGTCTTGGAGCGCAGCAGCTCATCAGTGACATAGCTCGTGTACGTGGCGAGTTCCAGCAGCTTGAAGTGGCATTCCAGACAATGCTTGGAAACAAGGGACAGGCGGACACACTAATGTCCCAACTGGTACGTACCGCCGCCATCACTCCATTTAACCTTCAGGATGTAGCCAATGGTGCGAAACAACTGTTAGCCTATGGTACGGAGGCTAAAGATGTGAATGATACGCTTGTCCGGCTTGGGGATATCGCGGCAGGACTATCCATCCCTTTGAACGATCTGGTCTGGCTGTATGGTACCACCATGACACAAGGAAGGCTCTTCACACAGGACCTACGTCAGTTTATGGGACGTGGAATTCCATTGGCCGATGAACTTGCCAAACAATTCGGAGTAACCAAAGACAAGGTAAGCGAACTTGTGACAGCAGGAAAAGTAGGATTCCCCGAAGTGCAGAAGGCCATTGAATCCATGACCAATGAAGGCTGCAAATTCGGCGGTCTGATGGAAGCACAATCCAAAACCATTACCGGACAAATAAGCAATATCGAAGATGCAATTGACACCATGTTCAATAAAATCGGAAAACAAAACGAGGGTGTCATCAACAAGACCTTGTCCGGCATGTCTTATCTGGTGGAGAACTATGAGAAGGTAGGTCGGTTATTGACCGGACTTGTTGCTACATACGGTTCATACAGGGTTGCAGTCATGGTCGTAACAGCCATTCAGTCGCTTCAAACCTCCGGCATAGCGGCCCTGACTGTAGCGGAACGTGCCCACTACGGATGGCTGGTCTTGCAGACAACAGCACAAAAAGCGTTGAACGCTGTCATGCTTACTAATCCGTATGTGTTATTGGCAACGGCAGTTGTAGGGCTTGGAGCTGCCATGTGGGCATTATCCGACAGCACAACATCTGCTGAACGTGCTTTGGACTCGTACAACAAGAAAATAGAAAAACTCAACACGGACGAAGAAGATCGGAAACGTACTTTGGAAGGTCTTGTTAGCACCATTAATAGCGAGGTGGAAGCCGAGACCACTAAACTTAAAGCCTTAAAAGACATTGAGAAACTATATCCTGTACTCTTTAAGAAGTATGTCGATGAGAAAGGTCATATACATGACTTGACTGGGTTTTGGAAGGCATATAATGAAGAGGTTTCAAAATCCAGAACACAGTCAAAACAGGCTATAGTCGAATCTTTGGAACAACAAATAAAAAGTGCAGAATGGGCTTATAATCTGGCAAGGAAAGAGAACAACCGTTCCGAAATGAAGGTTCAGGCACAGCGTATCGAAGACCTGAAGAATGAATTGGCAAACGCAAGAAAAGATGTCTTGTCAGAAATCAATACCCAATTGGAAGTTGAGAACAGACAGGAAACACAAGAAACTACATATCAAGAGGATTTGGCAAATGCTAAAGTCGAATGGGAGAAAGCGAAAAAAGGGTACGAGGCCTTAATCAAAGATCAGACGGCTACATCGAAACAGGTGAAAGAAGCCAAAGATAAGATGGAGGCATCCGAAAAGACATACAAGGAGCTGGGCGGAGTAACCGGAAGCGCACTGACCAGACAGGAAAATCCAGCAAAAAAGCAAAAAGAAAATCAGGAAAAGCTGGACGGGCAACTTCTTTCACTTCACCGTCAGAACCAACAGGATGAAATCAACCTAATGAGAGAAGGCACGGAAAAGAAGTTGAAACAGATTGACCTTGATTATCAGAAACAGATTGATGCGATAAGAAAACAGGAGGAAGAATGGAGCAAAGCCGGTAACGGTAAGCTGACCGACAAGCAGGCACAGAAAATTTCAGAAGCTTATACCAATGCCGAAAGTATGAGAGATAAAGATATTTCCGATGTAACTGAAGGACAGCTGAAAGCCGAACAACAGGCTTTGAACGACTACTTGAAAGAATATGGCACGTTCCAGCAGCAGAAATTGGCTATCGCCCAAGAGTATGCGGAAAAAATAAGGAAAGCACAGGAAGAAAACGGTGTTAATAGTGCACAAGTAAAGTTACTGGAGAAACAACGTGATGTTGCCATACAGAACAAGGAAACAGAAGCCATAAAAGCCAATATAGATTGGGTTACTGTGTTCGGTGAGTTTGGTTCCATGTTTTCCGACATGATAAAGCCCGCCTTGGACGAAGCGAAAAAATATGTACGGACTGACAAGTTCAAGAACTCCGATCAGGCAAGCCAGAAATCATTGATTGACGCCATCAGCCAGATGGAAAAGTCTTTGGGTGGTACAAGTGGAGTCAACTTCAAGAAACTTGGAGAGGATGTAAAAGCCTATCAAATAGCAGAACAGAATCGTATCAGTGCCATAGGGATTGAAACAGCTGCTTTGGAAAGACTAAAGAAATCACAGGATGATTACACCAAAGCGCAGAAGGGCGGAACGGAAAGTGAGAAACAAGCCGCAGCAAACGCTCTTGAAACAGCACGGCAGAATGCTGACATTGCATCCGCCAATGTGAAGACACAGACTGATATCGCCAATCAGGCCCAGCGTAATGTGACTGATACCGCCACCAGACTGAAAGCAAGCATGGAAAATTTGTTGGGAGGCTTGCAGCAGATTTCATCCGGTGGATTGTATAACGCATATAGCGGAATTATCAAAACCGTGAACGGATTCAAGGATGTCATAGGAAAAACGTCAGAATCTCTTAAGGAGGTCCCCATTGTCGGATGGATTCTGTCCATCATTGACGTACTCAAAGACGGATTAAGTGATCTTGTCGGTGGTCTGCTTGATGCTGTTCTGAACGCTGTCAGTGGAATTATCGGTGATGTCTTGTCAGGGGATTTGTTTGTCACAATCGGCAAGTCATTGAGGAACGGCATAGGAAACATCCTGAACGCAATCTCATTCGGAGGCTTCAACTCCCTGTTTGGAATAGGTGGAAACGCCAAGGAAGTACAGGAAACGATAGACAGGCTGACGGACAGGAATGAAACTTTGCAAACGGCCATCGAGGATCTGACTGACGAGATGAAGGCAAGCAAGGGAATGAAATCGGTTGAATCTTACAGGGAAGCTGTAAAGTATCAGGAGGAAGTCAATAAAAACTATCTGCAAATAGCAAAGGAGCAAGCCGGATATCATAAGAGCCACGGCAGCTGGCAGCATTATCTGAAATGGACGGATGAAATGCTGGAACACGCAAGAAAAGCTACCGGCATGCAGGATTTCTCCGGCACCGATTCCTTGTGGAATCTGACCCCCGAACAGATGAAAGCTCTACGGTCGGACGTATGGTTATGGGATATCATGGAATCTTCCGGTAAGGGAGGTTACGGTGAGCGTGTTACCGACAAGCTGGATGATTATATAGAGCAGGCAGGAAAACTGGAAGAACTGACCGACAGTCTTTATGAGGGCCTGATCGGAATGTCATTCGATTCCATGTATGACAGTTTTATAAGCAGTCTGATGGATATGGAGAAGAGTGCGGAGGATTTTGCTGATGACATATCCAAATATTTCATGCAGGCGATGCTGTCAAATGCCATCGGTGAACAGTTTAGTGACAAACTGAGGACATGGTATGATAAATTCGGTGAAGCCATGAAGGATGATGGTACGCTTGACAATAATGAGCGTAAGGAGCTGATGGATGAATACATGGGTTATGTGGACGAAGCCATGAAGCTCCGTGACGAGCTTGCCGCAGCAACCGGATATGACAAGATTTCGCAAGAATCAACATCCCAGTCAGCTTCATCCAAAGGTTTTCAGGCAATGAGTCAAGATACTGGCGAAGAGTTGAACGGTAGGTTTACAGCATTGCAGATTGCAGGAGAAGAAATAAAAAATGCCATGCTGAATACGCTGGCGGTGGCACAAGCCATATCCTCATTTGCCAAAGACAACAATACAATGTTGACTGAGATAAGAAATCTGATGATTTCATCCAACGGTCACCTTGAAAGTATTAACAAATACACCAAACTAATTTATAAGTTTGGAGACAAGCTTGACGAAATAGCGAAAAATACAAAAAGTATATAAATATGCCACAAGAAGAACTGTTTATTAATGGAAAGGACGCTTATACCACATGGGGAATAAGCATGGATGACACTGCACTGTCCGCCCTCATGACCCCAGCACCCAATAAGGAGTTCATTGAGAACAAGAGCCGAATGGAGCATGGAAAGCGTGTGATAACAGCTGATCCCAAAAAGGACGAGCGCGATCTTACATTACAGATAAACCTGACAGCCCCTGATAAAGATACATTCTTTGCAAGGTATGACAGCTTTTGTAATGAGTTGGATAAAGGAATACTTGAAATAAAGACAAAGTATCAGCCCAATATAGTTTACAGGACTATTTATATTTCCTGTAACCAGTTCAGCCAATTCATGCAAGGCATAGGAAAATTCGTGCTGAAGCTGAATGAGCCTAATCCCAATAACAGAAATTCCCCTTGATATTATATTTGATTTTCAAATAAAATATATACTTTTGTTCAGCATTGTGTAAAGGCACACAAAACTTAATTATGGAACAAATCGACATCAAAGACATATCCGGTGCTATCCTGCTTACAACTTTGATCAATGAAGGCTGCAAGCGTAAGTTCACTCTGATGAAGGAGGACTACATCATGTTAAAGTTCTCCTTAGAGAATCCCATATATTTCAAACTTGGCTCATACGTGGAATGTAACTTCGGATTGTTCGAGGTGTGCGACTTGCAGAAGCCCGCATTCAACACCAATACCGCCGGCTACGATTACGAATTAAGACTTGACGCCTACTACTGGAAATGGAAAAACAAAATCTTCAAATATACCCCGGAGAAGACCGGACAGGAGGCGTCCTGGAACCTGACCGCTCCGCTTGACGTACAAGCCGGTATAGTCCTTAGAAATCTGAAAGCTCTTGGTTACACATACAAAGGACAGGATTTTGTTTTCTCCATTGACAGTACGGTAGAGAACAAGTCCCAGTTGATGAGTTACGACAACATCAACATCCTTGACGCTTGTTTTGAGATGGCGAAGAAATGGGATTGCGAATGTTGGGTGACTGAAAACATCATCCATTTCGGGCGTTGTGAGTCCGGTGACGCGGTGGATTTCGAGATCGGGAAAAACGTGCAGGAAATGTCACAGTCAGAATCCCAGTCCACCTATGCCACCCGTATCTACGCTTTTGGTTCCACCCGTAACATACCGGCAGACTACCGCCCCATTGACGAGACCGTGGTTGTGAACGGCGTGGTGCAAAAACGCTTAATGTTGCCCGAAGGCACTCCTTACATTGACGCTTATCCTGATATGACTACCGAGGAAGCCGTCGAGCAGGTGGTTATCTTCGATGAAGTCTATCCTCGAAGAACAGGCATCATGTCGGATGTCACCACTATCGAAGTGACGGACAAGGTGGAGAATGAGGACGGCACAACCACCGAGGAAAAATGGAATGCCTACCGCTTTAGGGACACGGGTGTTAACTTTTCCGAGAAATATATCCTCCCCGGTCAGGAGCTGAGGATACGTTTCGCGTCCGGGCTTCTCAACGGTTTGGAGTTCGCCGTGAAGTTCAATCCTGAGGGAAAGCCGGAGAAATTGGAGGATGGCGGATGGAACCCTGAGGCACAGCTTTGGGAGATAGTCAGGAATGAGGACTATGGCAGACCGCTTCCCGGTGATGTGCTCTTTCCCCAGGATGGAGATGAATATGTGCTTTCCGGCTGGGACAGTACGAAAATAACCGAGCTGGGGCTTGTGGGTGCCGCCGAGCAGGAGTTGAAGGAAAAGACTGAAAAGTACGCTGCCAAATCCAAGATAGACCCGAGTACCTATGGCTGCACGATGATGTCAAATGACGCATACCGTGAGGATGGCATTCACAACCTCTACAGCATCGGTCAAAAGGTCAACCTTATCAACAAGGCTTATTTCGAGAACGGAAGGCAGTCAAGGGTTATCGGATTTGAATTCAATCTTGATTTAGCTTATGATTCCCCTATATATACTGTCGGGGAAACCGCCGCCTATTCTCGTATCGGGGAGCTGGAGGAAAAGGTTGAGAGCCTTACCCTAAAGGGACAGACCTATACGGGCGGTGGTGGCAGCGGTGTGTATGTGATCGGAAGCCACGACTCCACCCCAGCAACAGACCATAACGTGTATTCCGCATTGCGCTCCTTAGTAATGTTCCTTCGTAAGGATCAAGCGGACGGAACAAATTTCTTATTGAAGTTCGGCAAGTTCATCGACTCCATGATTGCCGGTAAAGGTGCCGGTATCTATCCTGACGGGCGCGGTCAGTTCGAGCGTCTTGAGGTACGCGGCTCCGCAGTGTTCAAGGAAATCATCTATAACCGTCTGAACGCACAGGAAGGCGACACCTCATATTCCGAGAACGGAGTCATTGAGTCCGTGGCTTTAGAGAGCGACGGAACTTATACCCTGAAATTGCGCAAGCGCTGGGAGAATGACTTCACCGCATTCCAGGAGGGTGATATAGTGTACGGGATTGTAAACAACCTCTTTTCAACGGGGGAGTATTACGCCTCGTGGATGCGCGTGCTGTCCAAGAATGTCCCGGCCAACTCCATCTCGGTGTTGTCATACCCGGACAGTGAGGTGCCGGGCGGTAAAAACTATCCTCCCACAGAGTTGACGATCATTACCAGAAGAGGAAACGCCTTCAATGAGGACAGGCAAAGCTACTGGTATTTGTCCGCCACCACGGATAAATGTCTTGTCTGGCTGGAAGGAGTAACGAAGCCTGTCTTGGAACAGAACAACTATTACATGATATTGGGGCGTTTGCCCAATTTGGATTTGTTTGACAATCTCCCCGTCAACTATAAGCACTCGTACATATTCGCCCGTGCCGGCATCTTCGGTGAACTTTACCGTGTGGACTGGCAGGGACTGCCCGTACAGGAACTGGTGGACCGTGGCTTTTGGTCGGCCGAAGTCGCGTCCTCTGACAATCCTTACACCAATACGCAGGAGCGGGCGGACACGGTTTGGCACTACGGCTGCAAATGGAAGTGCCTGATGACGGGAACAGCCGACGAACCGCAATATGCGGCGGCCGGATGGGCGATGCTGGAAGGGAACCCGGAATTTACGATAGAGATCGGCAGCACAAAGGGGTGGTATTTTGATATCGAGACTTTTTCCACAACGCTATATATTACCGGCAAGCTGTACAACCGTGACGTGACAGATCATATACTTGACGCTGATGTGAGCTGGACGCGTGATACCGGGAATGTATCAGAAGATAACGCATGGGCGGTGAAGCGTGCCGGCGCTGGGAAAAATCTTCCTCTGACGATAGATGATCTCGGACCGAATTATACCAACATGCGGGTGTGTACGTTTAAAGCACAGGCGTTATTGCGTGACGGGCAGCAGTTTGAAGTGGCGGAGAATTTTGTAACATTTTAAAATGGTTTTATACAATGGCAACAAAGCAACGAAAAATAGAAATCAACTACCGGCTGTTACAAACCAGTTGTAACATCGAGGTGGTGGGCAGCGTGCCGGACATGCAGGTCTACCAGGCTGACAAAGCTGAATACACTCCGGACTATACGCTGACACCGCTGGTCCTGTTTCCGCGGTGCAACGCCACCGATCCGGAAGCGGTGACTAAAATCGGGGCGGTCAACTCCAGGCTGACCAACATGAAGTGGTACGAGCGCATCGGAACCACACGCACACTTATCACATCGACAAACACAGGCTACAGCATTACGGAGTCCGGTGACAGCAAGGGACAGATCACAATGAAAAAAAATGTCACCGTCCTAAAACCCGTCACGCTGGAGTTTTACGCGGAATATGCCGACACACGTACCGGACAGCTGTTTACTTTTCAGATGAGCCGTCTTGTCCGCGCGGTTGACGGTACGGATGCGATCCCCGTATTGACGATAGACAGCCCGTCCACGCTGGACTGGAACCCGGTGCGTGACATCACCGCACAGACCATCACGGCTAAACTGATGGTAGGCGACACGGACGTGACGGCTACGGGCAAATGCAAGTTCTTCTGGTACCGTCTGTTGTCTACGGGAGCGCTGGAGGCGATAACCACAGGAGCGGGTGACAACGACTGGGAGTTTGTATCACTGAACAAGAATGTATATAAGATTGACCGCAATTATATAGGTGATGACATCACGATTGTCTGCAAAGCCACCTATGCGGCTTCCGGGACTCCGGCATCAACCCCGGGCACATCGGACCCGGCAGTCTCTACGGTGATACGCCGCAGGATTCCGAAGATTGAAGCCGACTGGGAGGGCGTACCTACGGGTGTTCCGGATGGGACTTACGCCATCTTTCCCAGACCCGTCATTCGGGATACCATGGGGGTTATCCCGAATCCATCCGCCATGTTTAACTGCCACTGGTACGTCAAGAAGAGCGGAGATGCCGGATATGCCAAGGTTGCCGACGGATACTCTCCCAGGATACCTTTCAGCAACGACATGATGTTAAAGCTGGAGGTGGAGGACAGAGGCCCTTACGTGGCGCTGACACAAGGCGGCAAGGTGCTCACACAGGGGGGCAAGGCGGTAGTAGTAAGAAAATTTGGATAACATTAAAAACAATAGAATTATGGCATTTTACATTAAAGTAACGAAGGAGGTTGCCGACCGGTTGCATCTGACCGATATCCGCAACAGGACAGCGGATGGCAATGTATTATTGTGGCAGGCGGACGTGGCACGTTTCCCCGGCGACACGGTATTTGACAGGGCCAAGGAAGCGGGCGGCATCTGCCTGACCCCGCAGGCGGCGAAAGAAGAGATAGACGGTACGGACCATCCCGTCGAAGTATTCACACCTGCCTCTTGGGGGGAGGACAACACCGAAAGCTCCGAAGGCACGGATAGTACGGAAACGACCGGGGAAGGAGGAGCGTCATGAGTTTGGCCAGCGCGACCGGACAGGTCATATTTTCGCAAAAGGGCGGCGTATACATGCCTGCCATCCAGTGTAACCAGGGAGATCTGTATCAGGAGTATATGGGCGAAGCGTCCGCGCCGACGAACATCGCACCGGATTTCGCTTCGCTCAAGCCCGTCTTGTCCTTCATTCTCACCTCTTCGCGGGTGGCGGAAGGGCTGGTGGTTCCTTCCTCCATGAAATGGTATTTCAATGATGTCGAGATCAAGTTCTCGGGCAATGTCTCCACCAACACGTTTGGCGGTGAGACGGGACATTTCAAGTTTATCCCTTACCAGCCCGGTACGACGGATTACTACGGATTGCAGATCGTCAAGAATCTGGTCAAGGCGAGCGGAGCGGCCTCTTGTACCATCAAGGGTGAAGCCACCGTGACCGTTGGGAATACCAGCGACACCGTCCAGTTCGTCTATAGCATCCCCATCACCAAGGGGGTCGGAAACCAAAAGCATGTGACGATCATTGCCGGTGACAACAAGTATTTTACCCTTCGGGACAAAGGGCAGAGCTGCATTCTGAAAGCCGTAGCGCGCATGGGCAGTGACGAGATCACTACCGGACTGGCGTACAAGTGGTACAACCAGGTCAACGGTGCGTGGAACGTGCTGAACGGAAAGACCACACAGACATTGACCGTCACCAACGATATGGTTGACACGACAGGTGTGTTCAGAGTGGAGGTGTACCAGGGCGGCAAGCTCATCGGTCAGGACACGCAGTCCGTAATGGATGCGTCCGATCCGTTTGATTTGATCCTGAATCCCACGCCCGAGGACGAGACCATCCGGGAAAGTGGTGACACGGTGGTCTATAAGCCCATTCTGGTCAAGCGTGGAAGTACCACCAAGTACAAGGACATGACTTTCTATTTCGTGTTCATGGACAGTGCAGGAGTAGTCCTTAACCCGTCTACTTCCGGTACAGCAGCCACTTCCGGCACGTGTACTTGGGACATGTGCCAGCAGGCAGGAGGCAACGTGGCATGGACCATCACAACCAAGGAATAAGGAGGTGATATGCCGTTGGTGACTAGAACCGGACAGGTCAGTTTTGCTCCAAAAGGTGACAAGGGAGATAAGGGAGCGCGCATGCGTATGCGTGTATGGGGGGCGTCTGTGTCTTACCTGGAGGGCAAGCAAGGACAGCAGTTTTACGACATTGTACTTTATGACAACCTGCTGTACCTGTGCATCCGTTCGCATACGTCGGTTTCGACGGAACCCCCCAAACAGAATGTGGCTTCGGGAAAAATAAAATACTGGGAAGTAGCACAGAGCTGGACTTTTATCGCCACCAAGCTGTTGTTGACCGAGAAGATCAAGGCGTCCATGATTGATGCGGACGGTATCAGGGCGGTCAATGTGGACATCAGCGGAAAAATCACGGCGGATGAAGGAAACATAGGAGGTTTCGCCATAGATTCCGCAAGTCTGGAGGCTACCTCTGGCTTCGACTCCATGCTCCTTACAGCTGGGCTGATAAGGTTCATGGGGGAATATTCAAAGGTATTCATCGGAGCCGAAACGATGCCATCGTCTAACGGAGGGTCGTTCTCCACCCCTGTGCGCATTGAGGTGAACAGGAACATCAACTCGACGCTTTACGGCAACGCTGGATTGTTTGTATCCGTAGAGGGCTCGCACGCTTATGATGACGACCGCCTCCAGTTTACAGGAAACCACGCTCTTTATATTCCTAAAGGGGATGTATGCGGCTTTAGGCTGAGATTACGCAGAATAAATGCCAATGCGACACTGACGGAGATGGACAGTGTCGTGCTGGCCATTAAAGCCGGTATTACACTCAGGCTGCCGACCACTGCGGAGGACGGGCAGTTCTATTGGATCAGGAACACGTCAAACGGCAATGTGTACGTAGTCGGAACAAATCTGGTAGGCTGGGAATCAGGAGAGCTGAGCACTTCGATGTACTTGATGCCATCAAGTGCTACAGCAATATATTATGACAAGTATAATAACAGATGGTTCATGAACTGGATTGGTTTTTGGACTTAAAATTATAATGATTATGAAAGTTGATTTTACAAAATTTCCCCTGTTCACGGGGATAGACAGACAGGATATGGTGATAGCGGATATCCGTAAGGATATTGCTGACGGCATTTACAGGAACGTGCCCGGTCTTCCGGCGCACGTGCTTGCGGAGAAGATCTATCGGAACGAGCTTGTGGAGCTTGCCGATGACGAGATTCATATACTTGACCTCTACACTTCCGCTTCGGTGGGGCAGCTTGCCGACTCATGGCAGGATTATAAGAAAAACAATTTGGAAACTGAAACTGGTAAATAAAAAATATTATGGAAAAGATGGAATTAAGTGAGGCGTTGAAAGCCAATGCCTCAGTACTGGAAGGACTATTAGGGATAAATGATACATGGTACAAAAGGAGATTTGGTGAAATTACTGATTTTAATGAAGCTAATAATACTGGATATATGTTTGTCGATAAAACCCAATCATTGGATAATAAACCCAATACATCAAGTAATTATGGATTCTTGGAAACGATTGCTATTAATGAGGTCACCATCAAGCAAACTTTTGTAGATTTTCAGAGCAGATTTTTTATTCGAATATGTAATAATGGAACTTGGACTGATTGGAAACAAATACAAACAACATAGTATTAAAAATAAGTCATATTTTAATGAGATAAAACGGATGGGTGCCGGTCCACACCCGTCCGCTCCTCATGTTACCAAAGAATTATAGTATTTCTATATCTTCAGCATCATCCAGATTCTCATCAACTATATTCATGGATAAAGACAGGTCAACCCCAGTAGTATCCAAAAACAAAGCACTTACACGAAATGAAGCTGTGTTTGTCTTACTCCGAACGAAGAGATGATCATTTTTTCGTTTGAACTCTATTTCAGAAATCATACTACCGTTGCCTTTCCTTATGATATAGGAGTTACCAGTCTTACTATTAATAAAGAACAGACCTGTAGAACCACCCCAATATACATACAATATCATACCGATATAGGCGTTAGATGAACTCGCTAGGCGAACAACACATACTTCTTGAACGGAGTCTTTATTGCAAACCAATATAGGAGAAAGAACGCCTTTTCTCAAGAGCCCTTTACTTCCTAAATTGGCAATCGGCATTAGTTCTTCCAGAACCAACCCCATGTTCTTCTACATAAAATCTATCATGTTTCTTGTGCCTTAGTCGCTTCATCGGGAAGTAACGGAGGCATTATTTCTTTTTCGAAGGGATAGTGATAATATTTTTCCCTCCTTCTATAAATTTAATCATAGGGGAGTTGGAAACAATATTTTTAAATTTTGCAATGTATTCGTCTGTACATTCACCTAACCTTACAACAATCCTATTGCTTTCAGTATCTAAATAGCATCCATACCATTTTAACTTTTCTTTTGTTTCATAGAAGCTCTTGTCGAATAGTTTTTCTTTAATATCAAAAAGAAGTGCATTGAGTTCTGAATATGAATACTCG
>ENA-UEYD01001929-UEYD01001929.1-human-gut-metagenome-genome-assembly--contig:-NODE-1929-length-12867-cov-2.765520_pt1 | contig 12867 bp, 9 predicted proteins | sample MGYA00242907_ERZ507875 | MGnify/ENA primary metagenome ERZ507875 (study PRJEB26167, sample SAMN06115506) | human gut metagenome | host: Homo sapiens | place: China:Shandong | collected 2015-08-07...
CCTTTTGCCTGTCAGAAAGTGTCCGGCAGAACATGCTTTTTTCTGCCGTTTCTGGGAAAATGATAGAAGAAGAAAAAAAGAAAGGTCCTGAATCCTATGACGACTGCACCACACGAACCCATCTACGCATCCGTCGCAAAACCCTGGCTCAAATACTATGACCCTAAGTTCTTCAATCAGACGCCGCCCGAATGCAGCGCCTTCGAGTACGTCTGCCGCCAGAACAAAACGCACTTGACCGAGACCGCCATCACCTATTACGGCCGCAAGATCACTTATGCCGACCTCATCGTCAACGTCAAAAAGACGGCGGCGGCCTTCCGTGCCATCGGCATGAAAAAAGGCGACATTGCCACCGTGGTCAGCGTGATGACCCCGGAGGTCATCTATGCGTTCTATGCTGCGGACATGATCGGTGCCTCCCTGAATCTGGTGGACCCGCGCTATAGTGCTGAGGGCATCCACGATTACATCACCGAGGTGGACTCCCACCTGCTCATCTGCCTGAACGTGGTCTGTGTCCGGTTGCGACGGCATATCACTGTTTTCCTGCAGATGCTCAGGATTTTCATTGTTCATCAGCTCCTGATATGCGCTGTAGTTTTCGTATTCTTCGGGGCCATCTGACTCAGGAAGGAACGGCTCTGGCTGAAGGGGAATGTCTTCAGTTACATGGTTGACCGCCTCTTCCCGGGGAGTATCCGGGGATATTCCGGTGCTTTGTTTGTCATCAGGCTCCGTCATCACGGTCATTTCCTCTTTGACTGCATCAGGGGAAGGTGATGGCTCGGCTGATTCATTCATGGTTTCAGATGAGGGACTGTCTTCAGGGGATGCGGGGGCGGCAGCAGGGGCCGGTATTTCAGGTGAAGTGCCGGATTCCTGTTGTGACTCGTTTTTTTCCGGTTGTGACAGTTCGGCTTCAAATTCACGCCAGTCTTTATCTGTGGCCACCGAGACAACTTTTTCCGGAGGTTCCGCCGGATGAGCGGGTTCATCAGGGGCAGATGCCGTTGTACTTTCCGGGGACGCCGGTGATTCTGCAGGGGAGTCCTGAACTACAGAGCTTTCCGTTTGCGCCTGAACGTTATCAGCGTGCCGCTCATCTTTGCCGTTATTTTCAGTGGCGTGACTGGTAAATGACTGTGTTTCATCAGCAATGTTACTGCTGGAAGCAGCTGGTTGTTCCTGCTGCGTGGCGGACGGCAGAGAAGGTCCCTGGTCATGGCTGTGCCCTGTATCGGGTGATGTTTCAGGATATTCTGTCGGAGTCATGGTTTTTTCCTCAGTGTGGACCGGTGTAAAAACGAGGTTGCCGATCACCAGTGCCTCGCGGATTTCCGGTGTAATGGTGCCGCCTCCGAGGACGACATCGCCCTGATACAGCACGACGGCCTGCCCCGGCTTGCGTCCAGGTCATTGAAATCGGTCAGCCCCTGCGCTTTTTCGGCATCGGTGAACGCAGGAAAGATGACCGTTCCTCCTGTCAGTTCTGCGGCTTTTGTTGCACTGACGATACCTTTGTTAACCCGGATTGCATGATCGTTGTCGGCACAGAAGATAAAGGGGCTTTGCGTCCACTTTTGCCGGGCATTTTCGGCAACGGCAATCATGTTGCCTCCATCCACCGTCATCAGTACCGGAAGGCCCGTGGCTTCGTGCAGGGAGGCCGCAGTGGCATAGCCCTCGGCAAACAGTACCGGCTGACCGTTGCGCGGTGTGCCCAGCGCAAACCAGTTACCGGTTTTCTCTGAATCTTTCAGGATGCGGGCATCCTTCCCCCCGGTGACCGGAATACGCTGGTAAGAGCGTATCGCGCCGTTACGGTTACTGAAGGGAATAACCAGTTCATTTTTGTTGTTTACCCGCACCCCCGGTGCAGCCTGAATGCCTTTCCGGGTCAGGTATTCATGTGCTGTGGCCTGCGGCCATTTGTTGACATAGCGGCGGGCATACGCGGCCTGTCGGTTGTACTGTGCTTTCAGTTCCCGCTCCGCGTCCTCCCTGCGTTGCATTGAATGCGCTTTCAGGTGGAGTCTTGCGCGGGGATCTGTCTGTTCTCCGCCGGAGAAGGTCCAGGTGATCGGCGAATCATCCGCGCTGCGATAATCCCTGTACCAGCCGGCAGGTCTGCCGTCCAGGAATCCGCGATATGCGCCACTTTTTTGTCCTTTTTTGTCATCGGCGGTCGGGACACGGTGGATTTTCCCGTCCATGACCGGCAGTTCTTTCAGAACCAGTCCGGCATTCTCCAGAACCTGGGCAAACTCGGTGACCGGATCACTGCCGTTCATGGAGACGTCCTGTGGCCGGGGCAGCCAGCGGTCCAGCCTGGACAGGTCCGCCCCCGGGCGGGCGAACCAGAGTTTGTGCTCCTTGTCCCAGATGACGGGCGTGTGCCCGTTCATCGGGGGATGTGCTTTTTTGAGATCTTCTATTTCATCTGCAGGCACGGCAAGCCAGGTGCGGTAGCGGGATACAGACGGCATGAGTGCTTCTCCTGAAAAAAGACGGAAAAAAACCACCGCCGGAAGCCGGGGGTGGCTGGGGGGATAGAAAATCGGGGGAGAAATGTTTGTCAGGGTTTCCAGTCTGTACCCTTATTCCAGCGATCCTGCAAGTGTTCAAGATATTGTGCGGCTACATCCGGCATATTCTTGAGCACAACGACATTCTCTGAATTCTTGCGTGCAGCAGCACGAGAGAAGTTATAGGAGCCAGTTTCAACCGTGTTTCCGTCAACAATGATGACTTTGTCGTGATGGATGGGGAAGGCATCTACAGTCCGGAGAGGAATGTCCAGCAGGTTGATATATTTCATCGCTTCCTGACTTGCCCGGTTCGTATTCCCCTTGTCATCAACAACAATACGGACGTCCACTCCGCGTTTTTTCGCTTTTGCCAGCGCATGCATTACATCCGGGTCGGTGAAGGAATATGCCATCATCCTGATGGAGCTTTCCGCACTGTTGATTGTGTCAAGCACCAGAGCGGATGCGCTTCCTTCAGGAGAAAAGCCGACCTTCACGGATGGCGTGTCGATCATTGCAAACGATGGTGTCGTGAACAGTAACGGGCATGCCAGTAGCGATACCCGGAGCAGAGTAACGATAGTTTTTTTACCTGACATAAAGACTCCAGAATTTAATCGAGGCCAGTCCAGTCTCGTGGTGATTCCGTATGGTGGCGATACCACCATGGACGACCGGAGGCGATGGCCCCTCTCAGAATGCTGAAAATGCGTGTACAGATAGTCCTGACAGTCCAGCCTGAACGGTCGAGAATAACGAAAAATAAAATGATGCCGGTGCAAATCCAGAAGGTTGTTTTGGAGGGAAAGGGGCATATAAACAGATAAATCATGGTGAACGGCAGAGGTACGCCCTGGATGTTGACTGGCGGTGTTGCATATCGCCAGAAACCTTCTCTTTTCATGACCGTAACTCCCCTGGCGGGATAAAAAGAATCGCTTCTCTTCGGTCAACTTCATTCCGGATATACATTTCCAGAATCTGGTCCCGGATACGGCGCTTCTCCTGCCGGATTATGGCATCAATGTGATGCCCCCACTCTGCATGCGGCATTCCGGAAAGATTGTCGCGAAGCTCATCGTTAATGACGATATATTCCCGGACGGCTTTACGACCACCGTCATTTGTTCTGACCAGAACCTGAACCAGAATGAACTGCAACAGTGACAGGACAGCCCAGGCCATCGAATCCCTGATGACAGGGGGAAACAGCCCAAGAAGACGTGCCAGCGTTTCACCAGGAGATTTCGTATGCATGGTGCTCAGGCAGTAATGCCCGGTGTTGCCTGCCTGTACCGCTGCGTCGGCGGTTTCGTTATCCCTGATCTCACCAACACCGATAATTTCGGGATTACGTCGTACAGCAGAACGCAGTCCGGCAGCAAAACTGACCACATCACGCCCGATTTCTGCCTGATGCGGTGGGAGCAGATCGTTTTCATTTCCCAGGATATATTCCACCGGGTCTTCATATGTCACGATTTTGGCGTCGGGGAAATTGTCCATAATGTAACGGTACAGTGCTGAACACAGCGTTGATTTTCCTGACCCGGTTTCACCACATACAAATCCCAGACCGCTTTTGCAGACCATTGCTTCAAGCAGGTCTGGTTCAATGTTCATGGAGAGAATGTCCGGTATTTCTGTCGGGATGACACGCATGGTTATTGAGATTGCTTTCTCCTCCGCACCAGATGTGCCCTGAATGAGGTGAGAGCGTAACCGGATGCGTTCTCCGCGTTTAAGACCATAGCGCCCGGATGCATCCCCGTTAATCTGTATCGTCCTGTCAACCGGATTGCCTGCCAGAACGCGGGGAATGACTTCCCGACCGAACAGTTCATCAATCAGGGAGGACATGAGTGTGGTTGGTAACGTTGCACTGGAACAACGCACCCGTCGGCCAAAGCGACTGACAGATACAGGTGACCCGCCGGTCAGATCCACATCACTGACTTTATGTGCGGCACACCAGACAAAGAAATGCCGTAGTTCATCTGCAGTGAAACGCTGAAACGGAAAAAGACCAAACTCATCAGGAATATTCATCGGGAGCCTCCTTCAGTGCCTATAAGCGGACGCCAGTGAGATTTCTGAAGATTGAATTCCGCATGATTTTTAAGGCGACGAACACGATCTCCAGTGACCAGTTTTTTCCCGTCACCTGTAACGGTTTGCATTTGATCAGAAACATCCGGACGGGTGATCATGCCCTGACGCCAGAGAAGTGAGTACAGCATCATGCCCCGGTAATCACGGGTGAGGGTTTTCTGGTTGGCTTCAAGCGTCAGGTCGGCGTTTTGTCTTCCTTCCTGCCATCCCTGCCGTAATGCGGTTTCCCACACTTTTCGTTGCACGCTGTCTTCTGGAACGACGCTGCCTTCTGTACCCGGAGTGGCTGTTGTTGAAAGCCCCCGGAGAAGCCAGTCACGCCAGCCCGGTGGATTGCTGACAAAGCGTTCAGGGCGAATGATGGTCCAGACCCGGGAAGAGGTCCGGATTTGATCTGGCGTGATATGAGCTACGTCCTGTGCTTCATCAATAACCGGTGGTAGCCAGCCTTCCGGGCTAATCAGTGGCCGGAAATCGTATAAGGCATTAAGTGTGCTTTCCCGGGCGTTGAGCGCCTGAATCAGCTCCCATGAACGCTGAGCCTTGCCACCACGAAATCCAAGCGTTTTACCTGCGTCTGTCAGCATTTTCCAGCGTGTTTCTGACAGACTATCCGGCTTTTCACTTCGTGGTTTAAGCCATGCATTAATGTCAGGTGGTGGCGTATTGACACCACCTGGCGAGATGGTAGGGGAAGAAGAACAACCAGTAAGCAGTATTACTGGCAAAAGGAGAGAGGTGAGTGCTTTCATTTTTTCCGGTTCTCCGGCTGCATGAAGCTGACCTGTAACAAGCCCGGATATTGATGGATTGTTGCTCTCCAGGCTGTCTGGGCTTCAATAAGTCTCAACGTATTGGAAAACGTCATATCCCGGACGTGAAGGTTGACTGGTAACGGCAGGCGGACACCATTGTAGTTAAACTGCATCCCCCTGACTCTGGCCAGTTCGTTCAGTAATTCAATCGCATCACCTTCCCAGTCAAAGGAAAGGCGATCGCTGTTAGCTGTCAGAAGATGAGACCCCGTTGAAACCGGAAGTTGGCCGGAAAACACACCTTTGTCCCATAATGTGTACTGAGTGTGCCGGGTAACCGCCACATCAGAGGCAGCACCGTAGTTACGCGGAACAGGAGTATGCTGAGAAGGGGAGTTGCAGCCAGCCAGAAAAAGGGCGGCAAGACACCCCGCAGGTATAATACGGTTCATAATAATTCCTGAGCAGTTAAATCAGAATGGGATATACCGGTGCTCCGGTACAGACAGGATGATGTTTGTTTCCGGCTATACTTGCGTTACCGGAAATAAATGCCAGTGCGGCCAGGTAAATAGCCTCATAGTTTACTGAAGGTGATTATTCCTGATACTGGCTGGTTGATTGGTCGTCAGACATAATATGAATGTGAGCGTAATCTTTAACGCTCCGCGCCGAATCGATCCATGATGGATGACTCGACGATTTATGAATCGAACGTACCGGCGCTTGTCCCTGAAACAGTTCCCGGCCCTCGTCCGGATAACCTGCAATTCAGACAGGCACATGTGCCCGTACACTCTTGTATCTTACTGAGTATATCAGAATTTATGTAAATTCAAATATCTCTATGCCTCTTTGTTGTATTTTCCGTCAAGTATGAGCCGGGTACCATCGTAATGCATGATCAGGGCATCAAGGTACGCCGGTTTGAATTTCTTGCCGAGCCTATCTCTGGCCAGAAATGATAAACAATGATTATGTGTCATTATTACTATGTTCCTTTTATGAGATTCTCTTGCGATTGATTCAAGCGTCTTATAAAGATCATTATTGCAGTCTGATAAACTGTCCATAACGACGGGTTCTTTACCGGAGAAGAATTTTGCAGTTTGTATGGTTCTTACCGCATTGCTGGAGTAAATATCATATTCACTGAAGATTGTTGCGAACTTAATACCTTCCTGCTGTGCTTTCTCTGTACCGGTAATAGTGATTCCGCTCTTATCCGAATAGCAGGGCATATCTGAACGGTCGCAACGTTCTCCATGGCGGAAAAGGAAAATAACGGTGTTATCAGCATTAATTTCTTTTGCCTGTTCCAGGGTGATATCGGGAAGCGAGCTTTTTGCTTTTGTCACTGCAGCTACCAGGAAAACAGAAAATAAAAGAATGAATGCTGTCTTTGAATAAGAAGAACGTGGTTTCATCATGTTATTTAAACTGAATATAAAAATACCCCCGGGTTTAGTGCCGGGGGCGGGGACTGTAATCAGAAAGTGAACTGAAGTTGTGCCATTGCACCGTAATCGTGGTCAGTTCCTACCAGGCCGGAAACATCGATATGTACGACGTCAAATGGAGAGATACCAACGCCAGCGGTGAAGGCGCTTCCGGAGTTTGATGCCATGTTCTGACGATAACCGGCACGCAATTGCGCCCATTTCCATGCGTTAAATTCAGCACCAACACTTGCAAACTGACGTTTGCTGTCAGAAGTGAAGCCACTGGCAGGAGTCAGATCAACGTCAAGAGCAGTGGTAAACAGGTCATTATGCCAGGATACACCGGCGGTTGCCTGTGGACGAACTTTGAAGGTTTCTTTAAAGCCATTGACGACTTTAGTATCAATACTGCGTGGAATGATGTTCTGGGCAACAAGACCGACAGTCCAGTTGTCATTCAGGTCTGTATAAGCACCAATATCGGCGTTGAATCCGTTTTTCGTGTTGTGGTACTTGTCACCGTCAAAATCGTCTTTGTCGTAATCACGAACCGTTACGTTGTAGTTAAACAGGTCCACACGCTGATATTTTGGTGTGACGCCAAGAGACCATTTTTGTCCGGCCGTTTCCAGTTCTTTGGCAAATGAAATTCCGACGTCGGTAATTACAGCTGCACGCCCGAATGCGCGTGAGGTCAGGGCATTCTTATCGACGTCGGTAATTGTTCCATTGGCAACTTTGTCCAGATAATCCAGGTCTGCATCGTTTACTTTTCCGTTTACGCTGACAGTTCCGTAAGACTTGACCATAAGGGCAAACGGCAGAGTGTCATTTGCCATGGCTGCTACAGCTGATACACCTACCTGAGCATCTGCATTGATATTGCGGAATTCCTGCAGACGATGTTTAAGATTTGCCGCTGCCTGTTGTACGCCATGCTGGTTATCTACAGCACTGTCAAACAAATCCCAGTCATCTTTAACATCATCAGCTTTATTTGATACATCATCAGGATCAGCAACTTGTGCCCCAACAGACGGCAGAAGAAGGCTGAAATCATCATTGCTGTTGTGCTTTGTCAGTAAAGCCGGGTTTGCCAGAGGTGCCACACCATAATGGGAAGATGCTACCCCGGTGCCACCCATTGCATCGTTACGCGCTTCAAAATATGACGTCGCTGCTGCAGCGTTAAAGGAAAATAATACAGCAGATGCAATGATGGTGCGGGTAATATGATTTTTCTTCATCATTTAATTTCCTGTTTATCAGAATTTAGACAAAACAACGCTATGACACGGATGTGCCGTAATTTTTTACTTTGGTACTATCTGGTATTTACCAGGGTAATAAAGACGTATTAAATAAGCTAACAGGTAGTATTTGCCCTGTAATAAGGTTCTCGGCAAGGCCAGGTGTCAACGTGACGCGTCGCAAAGACATTGTTGTATTCTGCCTGGTTGTATATTCAGTTAACCATTTTCTTTTTTCATCGTTCAGAAGTGTTGGTGATAATGATAGTGCCGGATATATTACAGAGCCATTTATTTCTTTTTCCTGTCTCAATATTACCCCGCAATATTCTCTTTTCGTGTTTCCTGCGAAGGGGAAACTATGCCAGAAAATAACTTCAGTGTTGCTGCTATCATTAATAAGCATTCTGAAATTATCAGCAGTATCTGGCCATTCACCGGACAACGCATTCAGCCAGTCCGGATTGAGATTAAAACATTCAGCAAGATGTTCGAGAGCGTCAGCTGAAAGATAGTCTGCAAGTCTGGCCGGGTCCTGTATAACCGTGGAGCGGATATTCCATGGCGACAGCAATGTTGCCAGTAATGGCGCATTTATATCATGCGACAGCATGATGTATTCAATTCTGCTTATTATGTTTCCTGTGGTGTTATCCGCAGGCATAAACATATTATGAAGAGCATCCTCAAGCAGGATTCGGGTTAAATCAGCGGTGGATATGGCTAATTGTTCGCTCATTATCCCCAGAACTTCTCTTACCCCTTGTGGGTAACGGACCTGCAGTGGTGTCGGGTTTATCTGACGACCGTTGATGAGTTTTTCGCCGATTGCTTTTTTGTCCAGCGAGAGCATCATTCGGGCCGCAATACCGGTCGTATTCAGTCTCATTGTTCCTCCGACTGAAAAAGTCTTTTCAGCTCATGTGGTTATTGTATCTTCGGTGTTTTTTCTGGTGAAACGAATAATTTCGATCATGCAGATCGAATGTGTTTGGCGAGTTGTTGTAACTCGCCTTTCTGTATGTGTTTTGAATGATGTTTACAGCGGTGTGCTGCCCGGGTTCAGAGGGCAAATCATAATGTAGTCAGGGTCGTTAACAGGTAACGCTCCGGGAGATGGGACACGTTCGCCTTTCTGTGCTGCAATGGCCAGTGTACGCAACAAAACCTCACTGGCGCGGTGAACTGCTTCCTCTTTTGTTGTGGCAGTGACGTGAAGGTTATCAAAATCACCGATCTCAATACGATGCGCTTTCTGCCCATTTTCTTCATCGATAGTCGTGATATGGGCAGGATACGGCACCAACAATGCTGCCACTTTTTGTGTCTGCCGCCGGCGGGCATCAAGCTTACTGACCAGTTGCCATGCACGAAGATGAGTATACCGTTTCAGCATATTCATGGAACGATGTCCTGATATTGCAGCAATCTCCATTACATTCAGGCTACCCAGTTCGAAGAAGCGGCTTATTGCTTCATGCCGTAGATCGTGAAAATGCAGGTCCTCGATGCGAAGTCGTTGTGTGGCTATTCTCCAGGCATTTTTAAAGCCGGATGCGGTGTAATCAAAAACATTGCCGTGGAGATTAACGGGCATCATTTGAAGAAAGTTACGGGCACGTCTGGACAGAGGAACATCCCGTGAGTGACCGTTTTTGGTTTCAGGTAAATGAGCCACACCGTGGCGCAAATCAATGTGCTCCCAACGTAAGGCCAGTATTTCGCCCTGCCGCATGGCTGTTTCAAGGGCAAGATGGAAAATGACATACAACATCAGATTTTTTTCGCGGAAATAGCGAGAAAGGCGACGTTCTTCTGAAGACGTTAGCCGGCGATCTCGTCCGGAGGATACTTTCGGCTTGCGAACCAGTTCAACCGGGTTAGTACGACAGGTTCCCCATTCAACACGAGCAATATTGAACAGAGATGACAGAAGGGCGAGTTCAAGACGTACAGTATTACCTGTAATGGCTTTACCCGTTCGGGGGTTTATTTCTGCTAAACGAACGTCTCTGTATGTAGCAATATCAACGGTTGTTATTTCGTCCATATTCCGAAGAGCAATGGGATATCGCTTGATAACATTGCTCCGGTAAAACTCCTGTTGATGCCCTTTCTTGTGAACAGAAACTGTTTTCAGGTACTTATCCAGTGCGCGTGACAGGGACATTTTACGGATGCGTGGAGACGGCATGCTAACCTCAAAAGAGGCAAAAAATAATGCCAACAATCATTCTCTGCAAGCGTGCCAATCCGGTCGGTGGTCAGGGGGTAATAAAATTAATTACTCAGCATGTAATTGGTACAAATCATCCGTAGCAATGAATCACTTTATCGGCGGTAAGAGTGGTGGTTCGATCTATTACAAGCCGATTCAATGTCCGACTGGATACATTATGACTGGAACACGCATGTACGGTATTGGTGATGGTGTTGATGAGGAACATGTCGATGCCTACTGTTGCCCCTTTAATTAAGCTCCAGCACCAGGAAGATTGAGGCATGTGACTGATATGGTCCCACCAGACTCATAATTTCCCCAAGCATAATTACTCACATACCAAACGTTGTTTTGGTCGGAATATACCTGTTGAAAACCACCAAAGGGTGAGCCATTCAGGTAAGTCCATGAGCAATATGCATGGACCCCGAGCCTTAAATTACGAGTGTTTTTAGCTATGTTGTAGGTCTGCGTTGTGAATTGAATTTTAGGAGCGCCCCAGGTACCGGATTGGCACGTAGGCCAGTGCCAATCCGGTACTTGGCGTAAAAGCAATTCTGGTAGTACGGTGATAACTGGTCGTATAGCAAATGGTCAGCAAATACCGCTGCCAACAGGATTTTCTGCCAGTCAGTGCTCATGGAGTGTGAGCAATGCAGAAAACCCTCAAGGTTGGAAGCCGAATTACTTTGCAGGATCAGTTGCAACTTATGATGCAAATCGAATTGTTAAATGTGGTTTTTATGATGAATACAATTTCCATAAAGGGACATTTAGAGCTGATTTAACCGGAAAATGTAGTTATGTCGTCGCGTGTCAGAACTGAGATTAAATTGCTGGCGCTGCTGGCCTACGTGCCAATCCGGTACCTGGAGAAAGGTAGGATCTGGTGAGCTTCAAATTGCTACAGCACAGGCCACAGGTTGGCGCTTTCCTGGAGCAACAGCTACCTGTCCAACTGGAAAACGTGTTACAGGTGGCGGCGGAATATGCACCTCACGAACTGGTTACATATGGCTTACCAGGTCATTCCCATCAGCCAATAACTCATGGTCGGCTGCGTGCGATACAACCGAAGATCAGAATGGTTCAATAACTGTATATGCCATTTGCCAATAAGCTATTTCAAGCAAGTAATCTTCATAAAGTAGGACGAATACTGTGTGTAGTTTTTGGCTTGCCAAGTCATCTCGCCGTTAGAGTCAGGCATGTCAATAGGAACGACTTCTGTTTCTGCCATTTCACGCCCGTCAATACGATAGGTGTTAATACACAGTTTAAACCTCCCTAAGACCTGTGTGTTTTTGGGATATAACGTAAATGTTTTTATATTCGTCCATATCGACGCTGATGATGATTTCCAGGTACCGGATTGGCACGTAGGCCAGTGCCAATCCGGTACGTGGGGGACAATAGGTGGAAAACTCAAAGTTACTCAGCTTTCCACCACAGGTTATCTGGGGCAATTCGACTTCTGTGCCATTGCCAGAATGGGCAACGCAGAGGATGCCCACTACTGCCAGGTAGTTGAGAGCCCAGCAGGTTCACGCAAATGGTACAAATACGAGCATAAGACAGGTTGTATTGCGTCGTGTGTAACGCTCAATTAAGTTTGATATCCAAATACTGAAAATACCCCGGCACCACATGATGTATTTTCTGTTGGATAGGATGTTATCTGATAGGAAGTACCTGCAGGTACAGCAAAGCTGATAAAGGCTGTTTTTCCATATGCAGGGTTATTGCTGGCATTCACGCTAATTAGCGTCCCACCAACATATCCCTGCAGTCGGGATGTGTTTGCACATGCACCTCCGGCAGATCCTCCATTACCTCCAGATGCATAAATAAACAATGTACTGCCCCCTGAATTCCTCCCTGAGAATGAACCTCTATGTGAACCTAAGTTTGTGTAAGAACCATTGAGCGAACCAGAAGTCTTCCACGTACCGGATTGGCACGAAAGTATTGCCCCTGTATTATCGCGGCCTACAAGGCCGTTAGGCGAACATGATGCGCCAGCAACGGCAGTTCTTTCCAGTTGTAAGTATTCACCAGTATAAAGGCGACCATCAGCCCGAACAGTACCGCCTTTCACCTGACCGCCGGTATAGATGCCCTTGTTGTTTACACTTCGAACCCATGATCCATCGGACATATAAAATCCGCCACCGTGAGTTTCATTGAGCCAGCCTTTACTGTTACGAGTAATTAACCAACCATTATTACTTCTGATATCACCGCCAGCGGTGACATTTACGTCAAAGTTTCCGCTATTGCCTTTTACCTGACCGCTGAAAGTGCCATTTACACCATTCACATTGCCGCTGAAATTACCTGTCTGGGCATTTACTGCCCCAACGTTATTCAGGTTATTTGATCCCATATCAATGGCCGTGTGCATTTTGTTTAAGTCAGGGCGACCATTGACCTGGAATCTGTAAAGACGATCAGTGTCCTCAGCTGCACCACTAAGTTCATCTGTCGATAACAATACGGCAATATGCCCGTTACCGCTTTTGGCACCATAATTACTTAAAGCTACTGACCAGGAAC
>ENA-UEYD01001949-UEYD01001949.1-human-gut-metagenome-genome-assembly--contig:-NODE-1949-length-12750-cov-11.118520_pt1 | contig 12750 bp, 10 predicted proteins | sample MGYA00242907_ERZ507875 | MGnify/ENA primary metagenome ERZ507875 (study PRJEB26167, sample SAMN06115506) | human gut metagenome | host: Homo sapiens | place: China:Shandong | collected 2015-08-07...
TACGGCGGTGCGCTGACGCTCGATGTGGAGTTTTACGTGGCTGACCGTATCGCCCTGCTCGCCAACCTCCGGGAGCGTTGCCTGTGGGGTGGCGACACGAAGAAGTTCCACTGCCAATGGGGGCTGGGCATCAAGTTCGTCATCAACTGACACACGCCGCATGGAAGGGACCAATATAGACGCCATGAGGCAAATATCCCTCGCGGACTTTCTCGCACGGTTGGGACATGAGCCTGTACGGAGGAGCGGAAACGAGCTGTGGTATCGTGCGCCGTACCGCAGTGAACGCACCCCCTCTTTCCGTGTGAACGTGGCGAAACAGCTCTGGTACGACTTCGGTTTGGGCAAGGGCGGTGACATCTTCACGCTTGCCGGGGAGTTTGCCCGAAGCGGTGACTTCATGGCGCAGGCAAGATTCATAGCGGAAACCGCCCGTATGCCGTTTGTCGCATCGGAAAAGCCGTTGTACCTGCCGGAACCGTCCGAACCTGCCTTTGAGGGGGTGGAAGCCGTCCCACTGCTCCGCTCACCATTAACAGAGTATCTGGCGGAACGGGGCATCCCTTATGCCGTTGCATACCGCCACTGTTGCCGCCTGAACTATGGCGTGCGTGGAAAGCGGTATTTCACAATCGGTTTCCCGAACGTGGCGGGCGGCTATGAAATCAGGAGCAAACTATTCAAAGGTTGCATACCACCGAAAGATGTGTCACTGATAAAACCGGAAGATACCGCCTCTGACGTATGCAGCGTGTTCGAGGGCTTCATGGACTTTTTGTCCGCTGACACACTCGGCATAGGCGGCAATGGCGACAGCCTTGTGCTGAACTCCGTCGCCAACGTGGGTAAGGCGGTGAAACACTTAGACGGGTATGGACGCATCGACTGCTTCCTCGACCGTGACGAAGCCGGGCGGAGGACGCTGGAAGCCCTCAAAGGACACTACGGCGGACGTGTCTGTGACCGTTCCGCACTCTATGACGGTTGCAAGGACTTGAACGAGTATCTGCAACTGACAGCAAAAAAAGAAATGAACAATAACTTAAAAATCAAAGGACAATGAACATACTGAACAACAAGAACAAGAGAATATCCATCTTCAAGGCGTTGGCACTCTGCCTGTTCGCCGCCGTGTCGCTCACGCTCGCATCGTGCGATGACGACATGGACATCCAGCAATCCTATCCCTTCACGGTGGAAACCATGCCCGTGCCGAACAAGGTCACGAAGGGGCAGACGGTGGAAATCCGCTGTGAGCTGAAAAGGACGGGCGAATTTGCCAACACGCTCTACACCATCCGGTATTTCCAGTTCGAGGGGGAAGGCACGCTGAAGATGGCGGGCGGCATTACCTTCCTGCCCAACGACCGCTACCTGCTTGAAAACGATAAGTTCAGGCTGTACTACACGGCAGATGGCGACGAGGCGCACAACTTCATCGTGGTGGTGGAGGACAATTTCAAAAATTCCTACGAATTGGAATTTGACTTCAACAACCGGAACGTGAAGGACGACATTCAGACCGTCATCCCCATAGGCAATTACAAACCTCTGCCAAGATGATGGATATCGCCCATTTGTTAGCTCCGCACGGGACAGCTTATTTTGCCGTTCGTCGAGATCTGACGAAGGAGGGGTTTCGTTTTCATCCCATCTATCGGAAATACACTTACCAGTGCAATGTCAGACTACCTTATCCAAGTCTGGTTTGCAATTCAGGATTTGAGCTGTATCTATATAAGCGGTGATATTACAAAAAACGCTCCATGATGATAAAAGACATTTGATCTCATTCATTAAATGTGTTGATTTCAAGGCGTCTTATATTCTGTTTTAGTCTCTGTTGGGCTTGTTGCATTTGTTCAATAAAATCCTGGTAAGACTTTGCGCCGGTCGGAATCGGTACCCCGATGAGATAGATGGTTCCGCCGTAACCGCGCAGCGCCCCCAGCGTCCTTACAACAGGTTGGATCTGTGTCGTCTGTTGCGGATGGATGAATCCACCTTTTGAGGCCTGCTCGACATACATATACGAAATGAGTTGATGCATGTCATCTCGATTGATGTGCCCGGAATCCAGCTTCTTGTATTTGGCATCCAGAATAAAGTCCTCTTTGATATAATCCGGATATCGTTTACAACGGCTGTATCTCTCCATTTCAGATGAGGGAGCCTTTTCGAAGAGGTAGATACTGCCTTTGCCCAAGCGGTTTTGCGGATGTCGGAATCCACAGTCGTGGAGCAGTGTTTTATAAAGAAACTCCTCCCAGAGCCAGGATCCACTGAATAGAAGGCCATAGATGTCATCCTTGTTTTGACCGTATTTCAGCCCTCGGTGGGTGAGAATCTGGATGCAAAGTTTCTGCAGTTCACGATAAGCGACGTAGTATGGATGCGTTACCAGCCGCAGGTTGCTGGAGATGATCTTTCTTCGTGCTTGCTGACTGTAGGATGGGGTTATCTGACAGATTTGCAAGACAAAAGCCTCGGTATCTGGATCCGCCTTCAGAACGTATGCTTGCGGTGTGGTCCGGATGCACTCAATCGTATGACGAATCAACTGTGTAAGTTCATTGTCATAGGAAAACTCCTTGACAGAGTAAGCAATTCTCCCAGTAAATGGAGTATTCAGTCGGATTTGTTTGGAAATATCGATGCCCCCTTTGACATTTGCATCATTGTGTGCAATGGTCTTGTATTTCTTGTAAATACCCTGTTTGAGCGCTCTTTTTAGGTAGTAAGGAAATAAGAGAGTCAGGAAGTCGAAGATTCGGTTTTTCGATGACGCGTGTTTCAGATCGAACAGATTGATATCGAAAACCCGCTGAACCATGTAATGCAGGAAATAATCCTCCTGATCTGCTACTGCAAACCGGGAGCTGATTGTCAGCTGGCTGTTGCCCCGACCAATGAACCCCATGAGATCCCCAGCTTGCAATTGGGTATCATCCAACGTGCAAATGGTCTGTTCTCCGATACCGTTATTGAGAAGATGTTCTACATCCGGGAAGATGAGCAGATTAGAATTCTTCTTATTGCACAGGTCTTGGATGGAACGGTTGGCGAAATGTTGGAAGTTTTCGATATCGGACACGGCGATCTCCGGGACTGTAATCGTTCCGTAGTCCCGTATCCGATATTGTCGTACCTCTGAATTAGTTTTCACCATCTGATTCAGCTTGGTCTCTCTTTGTCAAATCGTAGGCATCCTTCAGAATCTGCATATTGGCTTCCAATTCGTCGGATCCGCGAAGGTATTCATACAGAAGACCTTTGAGATGATAATTCCACAGCAGATCCCATTTCTGTCCGGTATCTTTCTGATAAAGCTCAAGCTTTTTGAAATATGCCGGGCCGATATGATAGGCGGAACTCAATCCGTCGATCTTTTCAATTGCTGCATTCAGATTGATCAATCTAGTTATTGCTTCTGTCTTGTCTGCCCCGAGAGTATCCAGCATTCCGAGTCGTTCGGTGGCCTTCACCTCTTTCCATGCGAAGCGGCGTCGCATGGCGAAATCCATCGTATCGACACTTCGATCAATGTCGTTCATCGTTCCGATGATATATAAGTTCTCCGGGATAAAGAAGCCATTGTCAAAGGGGGGATCTTCTACCAGATTCTGGTATTGGGTAAATATCCGTCCAGCTTCTCCCCGGTATCCCGGGTCGATGGAAAAGAACAGCTCGCCGAAGATTTTGGAAATCTCTCCACGATTAATTTCATCGATGATAAAGACAAAGTTCTTCTTATTGACTGGAGTGGTATCTGCTGTGACTTTGCCTACATAACGCTCGTATACATAATGAAGTGCCGCCCAATATGCCGATGTGTGGCAACCCTTTATGGCGTCTGTTACAGCCTTGTATATGTTAGTTATAGCATTTAGCGATTTAATATCCTTATATGCTTCAGATAACTTTTTTAATCGGTTGTAAGAAACGGTGTATGTCTTTTTACTGTCTGACTCTTTTGTCTTGAGGATGATGTTATTGTTGTTGGATACATCCACAATCTTCATGGCTATGTCTTCTGACCGTAGCGGCAATTCGTCATTTTCTATCTTCCCGTTTCTGATGTCGTCGATGAAACTGTCGTATGCCTCTTTGAATGTTCGTTCGGCTGATATTTCTTCCGGTTTTTTCTGGCTGTCCAACCAGTTCTCCAGCGCTTTTTCGCAGAATTGCTTGAAAACACCTTGCCTGAGTTCGAATCCGATCTGGTCCGAAGCATCGCTCTTGATAGGACGCAGCCCCTCGACGAAGTCCGTATAATCATACGAAGGGTGGAACTGGACCATTTTGCACTGTTCTTCGCTGTCGGCACCCATTGCCTTTGCAATCTGTTTGGCAAGATAGGTTTTGCCGGTTCCCGGAGCGCCTGTAAGAATTAGATTCTTGTTGGCTTTCAGGAGCTTCACATACTCTGTATATTCCTGGCCAGTATAATTATCGTTATAATTTTCCAGCATATTTTTGTATGTGTCCAAAAAAGATTTTAACGTATCATTCGGTTCTTGATTGTCGAAGAGGCCCAACTCGGATAAAGTGCGGGTCAGTTCTGTCTTTGCGTTTGAGGCTTGCTCTTGGGTTAGGAACAAGGAATCGACATGCTGTTCGTTGTTTACGCTTGTCCAGTGAGGCCTTACATTGATCCACGTGTCCATCCAATTTAGGTAACAGGCGTTACTTGTGTAATTTGATGAGTATATGTTTATGCATATTGTGCCGCATTCGTATGTGGACCAATCTGCAATTTGTCCCTGAATCTTGGCTCCTTTATATCCCTGTCCGGAATATTTAAAATCGGGAATAGGGGCGATATAGGTTTGGTATCCGACGTGAGACGGATTCTGATTGAGGACCCATTCAAGATGGGAGACAAAGTACTCCAGAAGGTGTTTGAATTGGATATATTCGTTCATGGCAAGTTGTAGTAGTTTCTACAAAACTAGCAAAAAAATAATTGAGATTAATAGTCATTTGTGCTCCATCTTGCGTGGTTTATTCCACAATCTTCGATAATTGATCTTTGATTTTCGCCTCCTCGTCGGCACCTGTGGTCGAGAGACGCAGCAGAGGAAGGCCGTAGCGATCGATGATGCGATCCTTTATGCGGTCGCGTTCGGATTGGCGGGTTCCTTGTTTGTGGAATTGGTAGCCGTCGGTCTCGACAGCCATGACGGGTAGTTTGCTCACCCTGTTGTAGATCAGGAAGTCGAGGTGCGTGGCGCCGTTCGAGGCATAGCGGCGCTCCTCGTCGTCGAGAAGCGTCCAGTCGCGGATCAACTGACGCAGCGGCTGGTGGCAGAGAACGCCCAGATGCCGGAATGCCGGGTCGGCCTCCAACACACGCTCCAGCAGGGCATAGGTCAGATTCTCGGAGTCGAACTCCGAGATCCGGCGGTGCCGTTTGAGAAACTCCCGCCGCGCCTCGGCGTAGGGTTCGTAGAGCAGGTCGAAAACCGAATGGATGGTGCTCTCCGTGATCTTACCGCCGTTGTAGTCGATGTAGGCCAGCAGATCGGCGATGTTGCGACTGTCGGGTTGTTCGTTGCTCGAAGTGACGAGCGTAAATTGCCGCTTGGCCCGTGATACGGCGACGTTCAGCAGATTGGGATCATCCGTGAAAGCGGTAATCTGATCGTCGACGGTCGACAGGATGATGGCCTCCTTTTCTCGTCCCTGGAACTTGTGGACCGTGGCCACGTCAATGCCTTCTCCCAACTCGCGGTGGAGCGCATTGACCTGCTCGTTGTAGGGGGAGATAATGCCGATTTCTGCCTGCTCGCAGGGAAGTGACGGCAGCACCTCACGACGGATCGTCTCGATCTCGCGGGGATTGAGCGTTCCCCGCGCATGATGTCCCGGTGTGGTCCGCCATGCTGTGATGACATCGGGTTCGCCGTGATCCTCGGTCATGATCAGCAAGCGCCCGCCATAGAAACGCTGGTTGCAGAAGTTAATGATTTTCGGATGGCAGCGGTAGTGTTCGCGCAGTAGCGTCTGAGGCGCTTTGGGAAAGACCCGACATACGGATTCCAAAAAACTCAGCGCGGCGCAGTCGTAGCGGGGATCTATCGCGTGTCTCGAGCCGATGGCCTGTATACGTGGGCGGTCGGCATCCGTGATGACGTTGGGCAGCTGCATCGAGTCGCCGACAATCACCGCATTGCAGGCGCACATCAGCGCCAGCGCCCCCGTTTCGGACGACACCTGCGAGGCTTCGTCCATGATCACATAGTCGAACAGCGTCTCGGCTTGGAGATTGGATCGAGCGGAGAAGGTTGTGCTCAACATGATGGGGTATTCTTTGAGCAGTTCCGGAGTGATGTGCTGGAAGATCGGTCGCTTGTGTCCCTTGCCGAAACGCCCGGCCAGCCGGCTGCGCAGGTAGCGCATCGAATCGTCGCTCAACCGTGACATCATCGCCGGAGTATCCGACGAGGCAAGCTGCCTTTCAATCCGTGCGATCTCCGCCGTGAGTTCGTCTTTCCGGACTTGGTAGTAACTGCGCTGGAGGAGGAGAATCAACCGCTGGAGATCCTGTTGTTCCGGATGTCGTGGAAATCCGCCGAACAGATGGCGGAGCCGGCGTTTGAGCAGAATCCATCGGACAGCCTCACGCCATCGGTCAAAGAGTCCGTTCGGCCGCCATTCGATTGCGGCCTGCAACTCGTTCCACAGCATCAGCAGGCTAACTGACGGCATCTGTCGGCGAAGCGAGACGGATGTATCAATTGTTGTTTGCTGCTCGAAATGGAGCTACTCGGTTTGCAAGCCCGCCAACTCCTGGCGGGCGCTGGCCAGTCGCTCCTGTCGATTGAAAACAGTTTGCAATGCTTCCGCCTCAGACTGTATTGTACGTAGAAACTTCGGAGAGTCAGCTTCGGCCGAATACCATGAATCGATCTCGGCGGGAATAGCCTTATCTGTGGTCTGTGCCCTGAGGAAGGACTCCTTTCGCATACGGCTGCCCAGCAGAGCCGTGAGAAACGCCAGTCCCTGTTTCTCGAGCTTCTCAACCACATTTTCGATGGCCGAGTTGTTGTTCGAGACGACCAGCACGGTCTTCTCCTGCACCACAAGATTGGCCACGATGTTGAGGATCGTCTGCGTCTTGCCGGTTCCCGGAGGCCCTTGGATGATGCTGATCTGATTCCCGAAGGCTGCCTGTATGGCTCTCTGCTGGCTGGCGTTGCTCCCGAAAGGGTATATGAGCGCCGGAGTCGTGAATTGTCGGGGCGAGTGCTTGCCGGGATTCAGATAGGGGGCTGCTGCCGAACGTTCGGAGACAAAGTCGATCTTACGGTACTGCATCATCAGCAATTTCTGCCCGTCGTCGGTCTTCAGCGGATTTAGCTCTGCCACGTCGCGCAGATAGGCGAAGCGGTCCTGTACATGATGATCCTCCAGACACGACCGAACAAGGTCGACCTCCGAGCCCTTGTAGTGGGCACCGGATCCATTGGCGTATTCCACATACCAGAATCGCCGCGCACCTTGTTGAAAGGCGGCAATGTAGGAGAGAGGCTCTATTTGGCGCCCCTTGTAGAGCAGGTGGCAATGCTGCGGATCAAATACCACGGGATCCTTCAGCCACAACACTTTGCTCGGGACATAGGAGTAGGTCTTCGGGAAATTACAGAAAATGACCTGGCAGCGGTTGGGCCTTGAGGTGTACCAACAGCGTTCGACGGAGTCGGTTTTGTCCTCTCCGTCAATGATAATCCTATTTTCCCGTGGGTTGTACATCCTGATATAGCGGTAGGTGCCGTTATTTTAGTTTTTTGCCGCAGGAGAAAGCCTTGTCGACTGTAACTCCTAATTCAATGTATTCGAGATGAATGGGATCGTAGGTGATCGGGCGCAATTTACGCAGGTCGATTTGTCCGTCGGTAAGAATGCTTTCGTCGGCCGAGATGTTGACGATACGTCCTGTCAGATGGCAGCTTTCGGGGTCATAGGAGAGTAGTTCGCACTCGAGCGTCATGGGCAGTTCGTCAATCAGCGGGGCATTGACATGTGCCGAAGTAGTGGCATGAAATCCCGCCCGGGCGAATTTGTCGGGGACTTTGTTTCCGGATACGATGCCTACATAGTCACATGCCGTCACTTGGTCGACCGTAGCCATGCTGACAGTGAAGGCGCGTGTCGCAAGGATATTTTTCGTGGTTTTATGCCCGGCGGAGAGACATATTCCGATTGTCTCATCGGTAAACATGCCACCCCATGCGGCATTCATGACATTGGGCACACCTTGCTCGTCGTAGGCTGCCACGATCAGCACCGGCATCGGATAGAGCCAACTCTTCGATCCAAAGTCTTTTTTCATATTACATTGTGAAATTAATTGGTGAGATTTTACGAAAATTACAAAAATTTGACAACTCGACAAAATCCGAATCTTTTTTGAGGCGGATGTCGCAAAGTTATTTCTCTGAAAACAGGTGATTCACGGATATTTTTGGTAAATTTGTATAATATATATGAATACAGACCGGACAACTGAAGAATCAAAATGCATTCGTGTTGGTGAAAGTGAGTTGTTCGGAAAAGAATTGAAGCATGGCAAAGAAACAACTGAAAGAGAAAAGTATCGAGGAGACTTTGTGGGAGTCGGCCAACAAACTGCGGGGGTCGGTGGAACCGTCGGAGTACAAACATGTGGTGTTGAGTCTGATATTCCTCAAATATGCATACGACCGCTTTGTAGAGCGACGTGATGAGCTGATTGCCGATGGTAAGTCGGCCTTCGTGGACCAGACGGTGTTCTACAACGCCCGGAATGTTTTCTATCTGAACGAAATCAGCCGCTGGGACTATTTGATTGAGAATGCTAAACAGAACGACATTGCCATCAAGATTGATGCGGCTCTGGCGCAGGTCGAGAAGGACAATCCCTCCTTGCGGGGCGCCTTGCCCAGCAACTATTATTCGGGGCTGGGGCTCGACCGCACCAAACTGGCGAGCCTGCTCGATGTGATTGGCAAGATCGATACCCTCAAGGACAAGGAACACGACCTGATTGGCCGCGTTTACGAATATTTCCTGGGCAAGTTCGCTATTGCCGAAGGCAAGGGAAAAGGCGAATACTATACGCCCAAGACCATCGTGAATCTGATTGCCGAAATGATTCAGCCCTACCGTGGAAAGATATACGACCCGTGCTGCGGCTCGGGCGGTATGTTTGTGCAGAGCATGAAGTTCATCGAGGCACACCACGGCAACCGGAAAGATATCTCCGTCTATGGCCAGGAATATACCAATACGACCTACAAACTGGCGAAGATGAACCTCGCCATCCGTGGCATTGCCTGTAATCTGGGCGAGAAGGCGGCCGATACGTTCCACGACGACCAGCACAAGGATTTGAAGGCCGATTTCATCATGGCCAACCCTCCGTTCAACCAGAAAGACTGGCGGGCCGATAACGAGCTGACCAAGGACCCGCGCTGGCAGGGGTATGACGTGCCGCCCACGAGCAATGCCAATTACGGTTGGATTCTGAATATCGTCTCGAAACTCTCGGCAAACGGCATGGCCGGATTCCTGCTGGCCAACGGCGCGTTGAGCGGCGACGGTACGGAGTTGAGTATCCGCCGTCAACTGCTGAAAAACCATCTGGTCGAGGCCATCGTGATTTTGCCGCGCAATATGTTCTATTCCACCGATATCAGCGTCACCCTGTGGATTCTGGCCCGCAACCGCAAGGCCCGCACCGTTGAGCAGAACGGCGAACTGGTTAAATACCGGGATCGCGAAAATGAGGTGCTGTTTGTCGACCTCCGCCAGTGGGGTGAACCTTTCGAAAAGAAGTACATCCAGTTTTCGCAGGAGCAGATTGCCCGTATTGCCGAGAACTTCCACAACTGGCAGCGTGAAGGCTACGAACAGACCTATTGGAATGTTCCGGAGTATTGCTATTCGGCAACACTCGACGAGATTGAAGCCAAAGGGTGGTCGCTTGTCCCCAGCAAATACATCGAGTTTGTCAATCGAGATGAAACGGTCGATTTCGAGACCCGGATGACGGAACTGCGTAACGAATTGAACCGCCTGCTGCAGGCCGAAACGGAGAGCCGCTGCGAATTGGCAAAGGTCTTTACGGATTTGGGCTTTCCGCTTGATGTTCCCCAGCAAAACGATGCCGCCCATGAACAGAAGTGATTATAAGCGGCTGGGGAATTACATCCGGGAGGTGGATGTCCGGAATCGGGATTTGGCGGTAACGAATCTGCTTGGTGTGAGCATATCGAAAGAATTTATTCCGTCGATAGCCAATACCATTGGGACGGATATGTCATCATATAAGGTTGTTCGACCCAATCAATTTGCGTATGGTCCGGTTACATCTCGGAATGGGGATAAGGTATCCATTGCTTTGTTCCACGGTGACGGATGTGCCATTATATCACAAGCATATACTGTTTTTGAGGTCCAAGATGGGGAAACCCTTATGCCGGAATATTTGATGATGTGGTTCCGGCGACCCGAATTCGACCGATATGCGCGATTCCATTCGCACGGCAGTGCCCGGGAGATATTTGATTGGGATGAATTGTGCGATGTCCTGCTGCCGGTTCCGTCGATAGAGCGTCAGCGGGCGATGGTTGCGGAATATGAGACGTTGTCGCGGCGTATTGGCTTGAATCGGTCGATAATTGCGCAGCTGGAGGCTACGGCGCAAACGCTTTACCGTAAGATGTTTGTGGACGACATCGACCCCGAGCATCTCCCCGCCGGCTGGCGTGTGGGAACATTGGGAGAAATTGCGGATTTTAAGAACGGCAAAGCTGTTCAAAAAGGATTGGGTAACATTCCGATTTATGGTGGAAATGGAATAGTTGGATATTGCAGTGCGTCCAATGCTAAAAATGTAGTAATCATTGGGCGAGTAGGCATTAACTGCGGAAGTATATTTTTAGAGACTAAAAATTGTTGGGTGAATGATAATGCGATAATTGGAATTGCTCATTCCGATTTATCTTATTATCTTTATCAAACAATCAACAGAATGGATTTGAATAGTCAAAGTGAAGGATCCGGTCAGCCATTGCTTACACAAGCGATTTTGAATAATCAAGAATGTGTAATCCCTCCCCAAGATATTGCAGTTGCATTCAATACCAGAATAGAATGCGTTTATAAATACCTCGAAACACTGAACGAAGAACAATCAATACTAACCGAATTACAGTCTTTGCTATTGGCAAAGATGGGGCTATAAAATGAAGAAAATATGGGACACAAATGCTTTATCTCCTTTAAGACGGAAGACAAATGGTACAAAGAGACCATACAAAGTTGGGTTGATGATAATAAAGTCGATATGATTGACAAATCACTAAACGAGCCCATAGATTCGGATAATGAAGAATATATTATGCGAAAAATTCGCGAGGATTATTTATCGGACTCTACGGTTACGATTTTTTTAATCGGGGCACGCAGTGCCGAGTCTTTGGGTTGGTATCAACAACGCTTTATTAAACGAGAATTACAAGCCTCACTATACAATGGTGCAAACAACACCAGAAATGGAATACTTGGAGTTGTGTTACCTGCATTGTATGATAAGATATATAAAGGCTCATATAGGTGTAATACATGTGGTAAAGAGCACCAACATGTTGCGGTAAATGATAATACAACAATTAAAGAGTTTAATAGAAATTACTATCTGAATAGCCATGGCAAATGTTCATATGCTGAAGATGATCGTTATTGTGTTTTAGTCAAGTGGGATGATTTTGTAGAAAATCCTAATTTATATATCGATAAAGCCTTCGATAAACGAGCGCAACCAATTGCCAGCGAAGTAATTGTATACCCCAAATAATTGTACTGATATGGAAAAGAAAATATGCTTTGTTGTCATGGGCTTTGGTAAAAAGAAAGACCCTGAAACGAATAGAACCATTGACTTAGATCAAACATATAAATGTATTATTCGTCCAGCAGTAGAAGCTGCAGATATAAGGTGTGTGCGTGCTGACGAAATTACCGAATCAGGGATTATTGATAGAAGTATGTATGCCCTTTTATATAAAGCAGATTTGGTCATTGCTGACATTTCTACTGACAATCCAAATGCTTTATATGAATTAGGGGTACGACATACCCTAAAAAAATATTCTACAATTATTATAAAAGAAGGTCCTGGAAAGATTCCATTTGATATAGGCCATAACAGAATTCTTAACTATGAACACCTTGGCAATGAAATATCCAAGCAAGAAGCGCAACGATGTATCACAGAGTTAAAGAGCCTAATAAAAACTATAATAGACAATCCTATTACAGATAGTCCGCTGTATTCTTACATACCTCAAATAACACAACCATATATCGAAGAAGAGGCTTTGGAGGCAATAATACAAGAGTTACGCGATAATGAAAATAGTATATATGCATTAACAGAAAAGGCAAAATTACATATGCAAAATAATCGGTTTGTTGAGGCTGCCGATATATGGAAAAGATTAAGTGAAACCGTTGAGAATGAAAATTATTATATTCAACAACAAGCGTTATGCACTTATAAAAGTAAAAAACCGTCTGAATATAGTGCATTAACCGACGCATTAACAATCATCTCTAAAATATCTAATCCGACCGACACTGAAACACTCGGAATCTTAGGCGCCATATACAAAAGATTATGGCGGCTATCTCGGGATGCTGCATATTTAAATAAGGCTATTGAAAATTACAAAAAAGGATGGGATCTTTACAGCGATTATTACA
>ENA-UEYD01001955-UEYD01001955.1-human-gut-metagenome-genome-assembly--contig:-NODE-1955-length-12711-cov-71.656403_pt1 | contig 12711 bp, 11 predicted proteins | sample MGYA00242907_ERZ507875 | MGnify/ENA primary metagenome ERZ507875 (study PRJEB26167, sample SAMN06115506) | human gut metagenome | host: Homo sapiens | place: China:Shandong | collected 2015-08-07...
GTTCACGCGAACCATGTCGTACGGGGTGGTGGTGGAGCCCTGCTCCTCGTAGCCGTGAACGTTGAAGTTGTCGTGGTTCGGGCGATCGTAGATCAGACCACGCACGTCGCGGGCATAGGAGTGGTAAGCGAACAGGACCGGCTTGTCCTCGGTGAACAGCTCAGCGAACTCCTCATCGGAGAGGGCCTCGTTGTTCTCCTTGGCGGACTGCAGCTTGACCAGGTCAACCACGTTGACGACCTTGAACTTGATGCCCATGGCGTCCAGCTTGTCGGCAGCGGCCATGATTTCCTGAGTCGGAACATCACCGGTGGCGGCGAGTACGATCTGAGCCTCATCGTTGGACTTCACGTTGGAAGCCCACTTCCACTCGGCAGCACCCTTCTCGAGCTCGGCGCGAGCTTCGTCCAGGGTCAGCCAGGTGGCGGCCGGCTGCTTGCCGGCGATGATGGCGTTGATCTTGTTGGTGGACTTGTAGCACTTCTCAGCCACAGCGAGCAGCATGTTGGAATCCACCGGGAAGTAGATGCCGATCACGTGATCGTTGTTGAAGCACTTGTTCAGCAGGACGGAGGTGACACCCGGATCCTGGTGGGAGAAGCCGTTGTGATCCTGACGCCACACGTGGGAGGAGACGAGCAGGTTCATGGAGGAGATCGGCTTGCGCCACGGAATCTCGCGGACGGTAGCCTCGAGCCACTTGGCGTGCTGGTTCAGCATGGAGTCGATCACGTGCACGAAGGACTCATAGGAGCTCCAGATGCCGTGACGGCCGGTCAGCAGGTAGCCCTCGAGGAAGCCTTCCATCTGGTGCTCGGAAAGCTGCTCGGTGACCTGGCCGGTGACAGCCATGTGCTCGTCGACCTGAGCGGACAGGTAGCCGGCGTCCCACTGCTTGTTGGTGACGTCGTAAGCGGCCTGCAGACGGTTGGAAGCGGTCTCATCCGGTCCGAAGATACGGAAGGAGTCCGGGTTGTTCTTGATGATGTCGCGGGTGTAGACGCCCAGACGACGGGTGGCCTCGAGCTGGCCCCAGCCGTGGCCGTACTCGGCGACTTCCTTGACCTCGTAGTCTTCCAGCTTCGGCAGCTTCAGCTCTTCGCGGATGCGGCCACCGTTGGCGTTCGGGTTCTCACCGATGCGCAGTTCGCCGGTCGGCATGAAGGCGGTGACTTCCGGCTTCACGGCGCCGTTCTCGTCGAACAGCTCTTCCGGCTTGTAGGACTCGAGCCAGTTCTTGAGGACCTCGAAGTGGGCCTCGGTATCGCGGGCGGAAGCCAGCGGCACCTGGTGGGAACGCCAGGAGCCCTCGGTCTTCTTGCCGTCGATGAACTTCGGGCAGGTCCAGCCCTTCGGGGTACGGAAGATGATCATCGGGTAGAACGGACGAGTCATGTCGTCGGTCTGAGCGGCGGCCTTGATGTCGCAGATCTCGTCGAAGACGGTCTCGAACAGCTCGGCGAAACGACGGTGGATCGACAGGTGATCCTCGTTGTCGAAGCCAGCGACGAACTCGTATGGCTCATAGCCCATGCCGTGGAAGAACTCGTGGAGCTCTTCGTCGGAGATGCGGGACAGGATGGTCGGGTTGGCGATCTTGTAGCCGTTGAGGTGCAGGATCGGCAGCACGATACCGTCGGTGCGCGGGTTGATGAGCTTGTTGGACTGCCAGCCGGTGGCCAGCGGGCCGGTCTCAGCTTCGCCGTCGCCGACGATGGCCGGGACGAACAGGCTCGGGTTGTTCATCACAGCGCCGTAGGCGTGGGACAGGGCGTAACCCAGCTCGCCGCCTTCGTGGATGGAGCCCGGGGTTTCCGGAGCGTAGTGGGACGGGATGCCACCCGGGTAGGAGAACTGGCGGAAGAACTTCTGCAGGCCAGCCTCATCCTTGGTGATGTTCGGGAAGTACTCGGTGTAGGTGCCGTCCAGATAGGACTGAGCGGTACCAGCCGGGCCGCCGTGGCCCGGGCCCATGATGATCACAGTGTTCTGCTGGTGATCAGCAATGAGACGGTTGATGTGGCCGATGAGGAAGTTCAGGCCCGGGGTGGTGCCCCAGTGACCGACCAGACGGTGCTTGACGTCTTCGCGGGTGAAAGGCTCCTTCATCAGCGGGTTGCTACGCAGATAGATCTGGCCGATGGAGAGGTAGTTGGCTGCGCGCCAGTACTTATCCACGCCTTCGATAGCTTCCTCGGAAACCGGAGCGTTCAGCTTCTTCCAAGGGGTGCCAATAACAGGACTCGTCATGTGTACTCCTGTACTCCTGCACTGTGATGTGCGATTGTTTATTTCCTTAGGTCATGAGCCATGCCTAAAACCTTGCGGTTACGCGGTATGCCTCATTTCCAGTCACTTGCACATATTACGAGCGCGGTTCGACTTTTTGCTGTTTTTTTGCGACTGTGTGTTCAATTGTTATTTTTCTGTACGCAAATGTGTGCTTTTATCGGGATTTTTGTGCGTACTTCACACTCTCTCAAAAAGATTGAAAAACGGCTCAAAATCAACGTTTTTAGTCGGTTAACACATGTTTCCCACGTTCGTTTCCCTAGATACACACGCGGCGTGTTGAGTAGGTGGGAGTAAGCAATTGTGAGATTCGTTCATTCTCCGTTCACGTGTTTCCAATGTCTCCTTGCAACGTCACAATAGAGCAGTTAGTATTGTTCGTTTCTTGATACCTCATATTAAAGGGAGAGTGTTATGGCTGCAGGTCCTGTGCTCGTTGTCGATTTCGGAGCCCAGTACGCCCAGCTGATCGCACGTCGCGTGCGTGAGGCCAATGTTTATTCGGAGCTCGTGCCGCATTCCATGCCGGTCGATGAGATGCTGGCCAAGGATCCGCAGGCCATCATCCTGTCCGGTGGCCCCGCTTCCGTGTTCGAACCGGGCGCTCCGCGCGTCGACAAGAAGCTGTTCGACGCGGGCGTTCCGGTGCTCGGCATCTGCTACGGCTTCCAGGCCATGGCATACGCGTTGGGCGCGGATGTCGACAAGGCCGCCCTGGGCGAATACGGCAAAACGGAAACCACCATCGACAAGGCGGAGGGTCTGCTCGACGGCTCTCCCGCAGAGCAAAGCACGTGGATGAGCCATGGCGTGGCCGTCAAGACCGCGCCGGAAGGCTTCGAAGTGCTCGCCCACACCGAAGGCGCACCGGTCGCCGCCATGCAGGACGAGTCCCGCAAACTGTACGGCGTGCAGTGGCATCCGGAAGTCAAGCACACTCCGATGGGCCAGAAGCTCATCGAGAACTTCCTGCACAAGTGCGCCGGCCTCGGCGATAACTGGAACGCGTCCAACATCATCGAGGACCAGGTCAAGAAAATCCGCGAGAAGGTCGGCGACGCCCAGGTGATTTGCGGCCTGTCCGGCGGCGTCGACTCCGCCGTCGCGGCGGCTCTGGTGCATAAGGCCATCGGCGAGCAGCTCACCTGCGTGTTCGTGGATCACGGTCTGCTGCGCAAGGGCGAGGCCGAGCAGGTCAAACATGATTTCGTCGAGGCCACCGGCATCAAGCTCATCGCCGTGGACGCCTCCGAAGACTTCCTCACCGCGTTGAAGGGCGTGAGCGAGCCGGAGAAGAAGCGCAAGATCATCGGAGAGAAGTTCATCCGCACGTTCGAAAAGGCTCAGCGTCAGGTCATCGAGGAGGCGGGCGCTTCCGGCAAGGAAGTCAAGTTCCTTGTTCAGGGCACGCTGTATCCGGACGTCGTAGAGTCCGGCGGCGGCGATGGCGCGGCCAACATCAAGTCGCACCACAATGTGGGCGGCCTGCCGAAGGACATCAAATTCCAGCTCATCGAGCCGCTGCGCACCCTGTTCAAGGATGAGGTGCGCGCCATTGGCACCGAACTCGGTCTGCCGGATGAGATTGTCTGGCGTCAGCCATTCCCGGGTCCGGGTCTCGGCATCCGCATCATCGGCGAAATCACCAAGGAACGTCTTGACTTGCTGCGCGAGGCCGACGCCATCGCTCGCGAGGAGCTTTCCAAGGCCGGCCTCGACCGCGACATCTGGCAGTGCCCGGTCGTGCTGCTTGCCGACGTGCATTCCGTGGGCGTGCAGGGTGACGAACGCACCTACGGCTCGCCGATCGTGTTGCGTCCGGTGTCGTCCGAAGACGCCATGACCGCCGACTGGTCGCGTATCCCGTACGACGTGCTCGCCACCATCTCGACGCGTATTACCAACGAATGCCGTCAGATCAACCGCGTGGTGCTTGACTGCACTTCCAAGCCGCCGGCAACCATCGAATGGGAGTGAGCCACAGGCTTGACGCATAACGGAAGGGGCTTTCCACAAACTATTCTTGTGGAAAGCCCCTTCCGTTATGTTACGGAAACAAGTCCGCTCTCGTCAGACGGACCGAACGTCCCCCGACGTCACTTTTGCATATCCGTCAAACAAGCATGTCATTCCACAGATCCACGAAATTCGGTAGGGTTTTCGCCGTCGTGGCGACGTTCTTCACTTGGATGCCTTTGATGCGTAGGCCAAGCATCGCCGCGAATGTGGCCATACGATGATCGGCATAAGTCTCCATCACGGATGGTCTAAGACGATTCGCCGACACAGGGGTTATCTCCAATCCATCGGGCAGTTCGTGGGCAGCTCCCCCAACGCGCGTAATCTCGTTGGCCAAAGCCTCCAGACGGTTCGTCTCATGCCCTCGTAAATGACCGATGCCGATCATGCGGGTAGGCTTGTCCGCAAAAACCAGAATCGCTGCAAGCGACGGCGCGATCTCACCTGCCGCCGTCAGGTCGAAATCACCTAGGCCGCTGACATGGCCGTTGCCGGTCACTTCGCAGTACCGGACGTCGTCAATCACCGGGAAGCTGACCTCGGCTCCCATATGTTCCAAATATCCCGGAAGCATGCCTCCGGGTTGCGTAGTGGATTCCGGCCAATGAGGTACGCGCACGGTTCCTCCGGCGATGAGCGCTGCGCCAAGGAACGGAGCGGCATTCGACAGGTCAGGTTCGACCGTCACAGTTTCGGGCAACTGCACGGCTCCCGGCTGCACGGTCCACACGCGAGCGTGTTCGTCTGCGTTGACACGCACGCCGGAACCATGCAGATCGGCCACGGTCATGCGAATATGCGGCAAACTCGGCGTCTTCTCCCCCGTGTGATGCAGTTCCAAACCGCCTGGCACTCGAGAGCCGATGAGCAATAGTCCTGAAATGAACTGCGAGGATCCCGAAGAATCAATGCTGACCACACTCGGCTCGGCGCACTGGCTCACCGTTTGAGGTGGAGTGATTGTAAATGGCAGTCGACCTTCCTCGCCGTGGTATTCGATACATGCCCCCAACTGTTCAAGACCGTCCAACACCGGCTTCATCGGACGCGCGTACGCCTGCTCGTCACCGTCGAAAGCCACAGGACCGTCCGCGAACATGGCAAGACCGGGCACAAAGCGCATCACCGTTCCCGCAAGACCGCAGAACACCTTCGTACCACCGTGGAACCGGCCGTCGGACGGCGGCACCACTGTAACCGTGGTGTCAACCTGCTCGTCGATTTCGCAGCGCACTCCCAACGCGCGCAACGCGTCCATCATCAACTCGGTGTCACGCGAGCGCAACAGACCGACCAATCGCACGGGTCGATGTCCGAGCGCCGCGAGAATGAGATAACGGTTCGACAGTGATTTGCTGCCCGGTACCACCACAGTGGCGTTCAACGGTTTGCCGGCATACGGTGCCAGCCACAGGTTCTCATGAAGTGCTTCCATATGGTTCATGGTAGCCAAACCATGTGGAAAACGCCGCGCCCGTCTCGCATAGGTCGTCTTCCTGGCATGTTCCACAAATACATTCCTTTTTCATAAGACAACGCAATGTAATACGATGCTGTCATGAAGCATTTCATTTCACGTTGGTTGGTTTTGACCATTGCGGCCGGGATCATGGTCACACTGCTTCCCGGCATGCACGCCGTTGGCGAGCCACCCATTCTCGGCATCGGCGCGTTCGCGTTATTCCTTGCGTTGATCAACGCGTCGATCAAACCGATCGTGCACACCATCGCATTGCCATTTTCGATTCTCTCGTTCGGACTGATCGCGTTGATCATCAACTGGCTGTTCATGGAGCTTGCGTCTTGGCTGGCCATAAGCCTGTTCGACGTGGGAGTAACCATCGATGGATTCTGGTGGTCCGTAATCGGATCTCTGATTATGGCCATCGTCTCCGGCATTGTCGGCACCGTCATTCAGGACTGATGCGATCGCGTATATAACTAAATGTCCTCCGCAATCTATCCGATTGCGGAGGACATTACTTTCGTTGTCGGGCTGACAGGATTTGAACCTGCGACATCCTGTTATATCTGGTGGTTTTTAGGTTTGGTTTGACAGAATGTTTGGAGATTGGGAAACGTTGGTATTTCAACGTTTTTACCATCCTGCAAGTTGTGACTGGTTATGACTGTATGGAACGCAACGTGACGGTCTTTGTATGCGGCTTGTATGCGGAATGAAGAAAAAGCCCCTCCCCCAGCAATGTTGAAAGAGGGGCATTGTGTTCCACGCGATTTTGAGGAAGTCGCTTAACGTGGCGTTCCTCCGGACCCTCCGGACGGTGCGCGACATATCTTCGGCGGGCAGCATACGCGGATCAGAGAGCATCCGCCAACGAAGCCCTTCCATCCCTATTCTTTCGTTCTCAGCCGACGGTCGCCCCGTCGGTGCCCGATGGCCTCGACGGCGTCGCGCAACAGCGGGTTCGGTCGCGGCGCGGAATGGCGGCGCGGGTACGGCGTAGAATAGCCAGTGAAGGCCGTGGCGGGAAATTTGTGACCGATGCCACGGCCGTTTTGTCTTTCGTCTTCGCGGTGCGGCACGCCGATGTTTAAGCGTTATGCCAACATTCAAATAACACTTAAAAGGAGGAAGGCGACGAAATGGGCAGGATCAAGATCATTACGCGCCGAGGCGGCGGACTGCCGGAGAGGGAGTTCGCCGGCTTCGGGGAGGCGGCCGAATGGATCATCGGGACGGGGCGCAGCTCGAACCCCGACATCAAAGTCGTCGCCCAAGTGATCTTGGCGGGGTGTCGGAACTCCCAGTCGAAGTCCCCGGCGCGCAGGGGCGCCTACGGATTCGGCTGGGAGTCCCGCGAGCGTCACGTGACAAGGAGCGGCGGCGGGCTACCGGAGAGGGAGTTCGACAGTCTCGCAAGCGCCGCCCGATGGTGCAGGGAGGCGGGGCTCACGAAGGCCAAAAGGGACGATAACGTGACGACCAGGCTGTCCGGGCGCTGCTTCGGCTTCGACTGGAAGCTGGAGCGCCCGTCATCCGACGAGACCGAGACCGACGGGCAGGCTCTGAATCTGGGCTCGAAATGGAAGTCGAAATGGAAGCGTACCGGCCGGCGCCGCCGTACCGGCTGGCGGCGCCGTATCGACGGGTCGACCCCGATCGGCGAAGTCATCGCCAGGCTCGGGGCCGAGATCGAGGACGACCAGCGGATCCTGGAAGAGAAAAGACGGCTCCTGGAGGAGAGGAGACTGATCCTGGGCCGGCTGGAGAAGATGGAGAAGATGGAGAAGACCCGGCGGGACGGGGCCGGACGGCCCGGAGAGCCGGGCACGGCGCCCGCTCGGCAGGAGGCGTCATGAGCAGGGGACTGGGAAAGACCGAGCGTGCGCTGCTGGACGAGCTCAGTGACAGGGACGGGACGATAACCGTCACCTCGCCCGACATGTCGGAGGCGGAACTGGCATCCCGCCGCCGCGCCGCCAAAAGCCTCGACGGCAAGGGCCTCGCCGCGATGCGCACCATCAGGATCGGAGGGCGGGCCAGGACCGTGCTCATGCCCACGGAGCTGGCGGGCCGGCACGACCTGCGCGAGGCCCGCGCCGACGCGATCAAGGCCGCCAGGGCGAGGAAGGACGCCCAGAGGGACGAGGCCAGGGCCGATGGCAGGCTGCGCACGCTCGACCCGGACGAGGCCGGGGACGTGGCGCACGGAGGACTGCGCGTGAGGATCGACGGCGACCCCGGCGATGTGGGCCTTTTCGTGGACGCGCTGCGCCTGGCCATGTCCGACGGCTGGCGGTTCGGCGACGTGGACTACACGGACACCCGCACCGGCGGAGCCGCCACGGTCCGCGCCGAATGGGCCTGACAGGCCCTCATCGTGCTCGGCGTGCTCGGCGGCGTCACCGGCTACTTCGTCCTCGCATATTTCAGTAACTGCTCCGCATGTCGGCGGGGATGCGCGACATGAGCTCTGCGCGGGTCATCCTGGCGGAACGCTCCGGGATAACGGCGGTGGGCCGACCTCCCCACGCGCGACGGCACAGACCGACGAGAGCGGAACCGTCGACGAGCTCGACGCCTGCCTGGGCGGCATAGTCCACGGCGTCCTGCGAGAACGAGATGGTCGTCACCAGCATCATGCCGTGCGCCTGTTCGACGGCGTTGGCCCCATGCAGTTTCTGGACGACCGGACGCCCGACATGATGCCGTGGCGAGTAGCACTTGCATTCGGCGATGTAGGTCTCACCCTCCGGGCTGATCATCCTGAGACCGGAGGACGACGAGACCGGATTCCAGCGACTTGCGAACACGCGCTGAAACGCGGAAAAGCCCCTCCCCCAGCAATGCTGAGAGAGGGGCGCGTGTTACATAAGGGTACGAAAATCACTCACGGTTAAGTGTTGGGCCCGAAACAGGTGCAACACTTATTTTTCGTTGGAACTGTCCGGCTTGGCTGCCGTGAGCTGGCTCACGCCGATTAGAGCGCCGACGAACAATCCGACCGCGTTGATTGTGGTCACGATCTCACCGCAATGAGGCAATCCCCACTGCGGGCCGACCGCGCCGACCAGCCACGCGACGGCCGGCAAAGCGATCAACGCGAGCCACTTGAGCGCCTGATACGTCTTGTTTGGCAGCAGGTAGCCATTGGTATTGGATTCGTCCATTCCACACCTCCTTAAAATTCGAGGCCGGTCAGTGCAAGACCTGACCGGGATAAATCGTGTACGGGGCACGCAACCCGTTGCGTTGGGCCGCAGCCGGCCAGTCGGAACCATAGATCTTCCACAGGCTCTCGCCTGCTGTGACCACGTGGGACGTGCCGACGACGTGCGCGCCGACGCTGGAGGCCCTGGACCCGCCGTAGCAGACTTGCTGCCCAGGCCAGATCCGGTTGATGTTGCCGCTGGGCACGCTCCACGCGCTGGCCGGCGTGCGGCCGGTACGGCTGGCGATCGCTCCCATGGTGTCGCCGGAGCTGACCACTACGCAGTAGCCGGTATTGCCAGATGGCGTCGTGACGCCACTGCCGGACAGTCGCCGGTTGACGATGGCCATGACCGCCGCATAGTTGGCTCCGAGCGCCTGGCGGCGTGCGGGATCGTTGCCGAAATCACCGCGGATGGTGCGCGTGGCCAGGGCATTCAGATCGACCTTCGGCGCGGTCGTGGGCTGTGGCGTCGGCCTGACGTTCGGCAGGCTCGCCGCGCCCTTGTCGTCTGGGTTCGCGTACTTGCGCCATGCCGCGCGGTCGCCGCGGAACCTGTTCAGGTCGAGGCGCCCGGACCAGCCGCTGAGGCTGCCGTTGGACGTGTACTGCCTCATCACCTCGCCGCGCGCGCCGAGGTTCCACGGGGCGGTCTGGTATCCGGTGACCATGTTCGTGGCGTACTGTGCGATCCAGATGCCGCAGTTCAGCTCGGTCTCCATGCCGGCGACCTGCCAGTAGCCGGAGTCCATCGTGTAGATGATCGGGTTCACGCCGGTCAGGCGCTTGACCTCCCGCGCCCAGCGGCGCGGCCACTGCTTGTCGCCCCAGGCCGTGTTGTCCTGCGCCTCCCAGTCGAGGATCAGTACGCTCCTGTGCACGTATCCACGCACGTTGTCGACGAAGAACCGGGCCTCAGCCTCCGGGTTGCCGCCGCGCGCGTAATGGTAGACGCCGGTCTCCTTGCCGCTGTTGATGGCGCCGGCGAGCTGACGGTTAGCGTCGGTGTTGACGCCGTTGGACAGGCATCCGCCGTACACGCCGCCGGACCCCCACGTGGTGCCGACGATGACGAAATCGGCAGGCACGCTCGTGGTGTCGATGCCGCACTGCCAGTTCGAAATGTCGTATCCGTTCATGTCGGCCATCGCGGCCGGGCTGAACGCCATGCAGACGGCCACCGCCAGCGCGGCCAGCGGCGTGCGGATCCTGCGCGGGATGCGCGCGTGCCTGTGTGGTTTGCCTTTGTTGAGGATGCTCAAATTCCTCTCCTTTCTATATAAAAAAGCCACCCGTTTGGGTGGCTTTTGTGGTTGGTGAAAAATATCAGTAGGGACGGTCGGTGGCGGCGAACACGAGCGGCAATCCGGCGTTCTGCAGCAGGGTCACGAGTGAACGGTCATCGAAACCACACAGGCGGGTCAGCACCGTAACGCCCTCATACATCCGTACAGTCAATTTATTGATGCCTATAAGGTACGAGCCGTCCTTTTTCTGCCACACGACGTTCGCCAGTCCATCAGGAATTGGTTTTGGCGGATTCAGCCAGCAGCCCTGTTCCATGTCGCCGGTGACGGTTATCTCACAGCCCTCGTCAGTGATCTTCGACGAGGCGGTCATACCAGCAGGAGCCCACGGGACGACCGCCTCACGGTCCTTCAGGGTCGGCGGATCGTAAAGATTGCGAATCCTCACGCGGCCACCCCCAGACCGAGGGCTAGTAGGGTGCGGTGTCGGCTGCGAAGACGAGCGCTCCCGCCTCCCGCAGTATCGGCCATTCGTCCAGATCGACGGCGCACATGCCCGTCACTGTGGTCTTGGCATCGACAACCGCATGGATGCCAACAATATCCCTTGCTTCTTCTTTGGTGGTGTCTATGACGCACACCCCACTCTCCACGAGCAGCGTATCCGCCCGCTCCGGGCGTATGGAGTCCCATGAGCTGGGCGGGCTGAGCCGCATCATCATGCATCCGGACTTCCGATCCGGGATGAAGGATGATGGCTTGGGAAGGGTGTATTCCCAGTGGTCGCCGTTCTTCGTTGTGGTGACAGATCCCGGTATCGCGCTCCAAGTGCCGATCTTGTTTGCGCAGTGCGGGTCCGGCCATTGATTCACGATTCTCACAGCCGACCACCAGCCTTGAGGTCAGTATGCTGCCGTGTCCTTGGTGAAGAAAGCCGGGAGCCCCCCCCCCGAAGCGAGAGCATGCGTGTCGGCCCGCTCGACAATGAAGTCCGTGGCCCTGCATCCGCAGACGGCAAAATGACATGAGTCGGAAGCGGCCTGAATGTCAAGCTGCATCACGTTGACGCCGATGGCGGCACCATAGACCTCACCCAACTGCAAGTGATGAACTTCGTCCCAGTATTGGATTCTCGCTTTTGCGCTTCCACACTCCGTGACATTGCATGAGGCGACGTATTGTCCCGGCTGCAAAGACATGTGTTTTCCGTTTTTGAAGTCCAACCAATTGGACGGATCGCCGTCCAATGTACCAATGGTCTCAGCAGGTTCTGCACACAGATTCGTTCTTCTCACGACAATTCCTTTCCGGTCAATAGTGTCCAGCCGCCGATGGTTTTCCGCCAGATTTCGCGTGGCCTGTCCACGAGGAAGAACATCGAATTGGCGTCCGCGGCGGCCGTACCGTACGCGCCGGTGTAATACCGCAGGCCATTGTGGAGTTTTTCGGTGCGCACCCACAGGTCGCCGACCACTCCGTCCGGCTGGTCGGCCTGAAGGTATACGTGCTTGGTGACAGTGGTGTCACCGGCCTTGATGGTGACTTCCGCTGGCTGGTAGCCGTCCGATTTGAGCGCGGCCAATAGCGTGGTCGTATTACTCACCCACGTCAGGGTCTGGCCGTCCAACGTGGCAACCGCGGCGTCCCGTGACGACATGGACGCGTCCACGTCCGACGTGTGCCCGTCCAGGTACGCGGCCACCGGTTTGAGCCTGATGGTCGGCTGGTCGGGAATCTCATACGGGCCGGCCACGGCGAAGTCCACGGGTTCCATCCACAGGTCCGTCCGCATCGTGGCCGCGGGGAACCATTTGCGTAATTGCTCAAGGGTCTTTGCGGCTTCGCTGGCGGCGGCCGAAGCGGTATCGGCATGCTCCGCGCTGACCATCTCAGACGTCTTCGCGGCGGTCTCGCTGGCCTTGGCCTTATCGGCCGATGTGGCCGCATCATGCGCTTTGCCGGTGGCCGCGCTGGCGGAGGTATTGGCTGATTCGGCGGCCGTCTCCGCGCTGGCCGCGCTGGCACTGGCCGCGGTCTCGCTGTCTTTTGCCTTCGCCGCCGAATCGGATGCCGCCGTCGCCGACCGTGCCGCCGCGCTCTCGGATGCCGATGCCGCCGACTTGGATTGTCCGGCGCTCTCGGACGACTTCGCGGCCGCAATCTCGGAAGCCTGCGCCTTGTCGGCGCTCACGCCAGCCGCATCCGCCTTGGCCTGAGCCGTCTGCATGGCCGTCTCCGCAGCCTGCCCCGCCGTTTCCGCTCTATCCCGGGCGGTAGCGGCGGCAGCGGCCTTGACGGTGGCGGCCTGCGCCGCCTGGGATGCCGTGGCCGCATCCTGCTTGACCTGTCCGGCGGTTTCGGTGAGCTGCGCGGCGATCGACCGCGCCTCGCCGATCAGCCCCTGCGCCGTGGTCTCGGCTTCGTGCGCGAGACTGGCGCTGGATGCCGCCGCCGTCTGCGATGCGAGTGCCTTCGCGGCC
>ENA-UEYD01001957-UEYD01001957.1-human-gut-metagenome-genome-assembly--contig:-NODE-1957-length-12702-cov-4.927762_pt1 | contig 12702 bp, 10 predicted proteins | sample MGYA00242907_ERZ507875 | MGnify/ENA primary metagenome ERZ507875 (study PRJEB26167, sample SAMN06115506) | human gut metagenome | host: Homo sapiens | place: China:Shandong | collected 2015-08-07...
TAAATATGCCAATTATGCCGATATGGAATCCCGGGGTTATGATTTGGCTATCGGTGTTACCCCTATCCGTACAAAAAACTGGAATTGGAAATCAAACCTGACCTTGGGGTATACGACAACCAAAATTACAAACTCCAAGAACATGCCTTCTATTTATAATATGATCAATGCCAGTGGTGGGAACCGCGAAGGATATCCCGTGGGGAGCTTGTTTTCTATTCAGTATAAGGGATTGGAGCACGATACAGGCGTTCCTCTGTTTATCAATGAGAGCGGAGTGATTGCTAATTCAGTTTATTTCCAGAGTACAAATCTGGATTATCTGAAGTATGCGTGAAAGATATATCCGCAGTATAGCGGAGGATGGTAGAATACACTCCGTTGGAAAGATCTTTCATTGAATGTGTTCCTCACTTTCCAAGCCGGCAATAAAATCCGTCTGGCTCCGGCATTTAAGACCAGCTATAGCGAACTGGACGCAATGTCGAGTGTCTTTTTTGACCGTTGGATGCAACCCGGGGATGAAAAATATACCAACGTGCCTTCTATTGTCGATGTGTTAACAGCTGACGGTTTTAAAAGTAAATACCCTTATAATTCTTATAACTACTCAACGGAACGGGTGGCTAAAGGTGACTTTATACGTCTGAAAACTATTTCGCTGACCTATAAAGTTCCTAAACATTATTTGCAGAGAACTAAAGTTCTGAGTGATGTGTCCCTAACTGTTGTCTTTCCGTCCGGAGTATGTTTCATTGAACCGGCGGATGAACTGGTCTCCCTAACTGTTGCCGGTTCTAATCTTTGGTTGATTTATGCAGATAAAAAGCTGAACGGACAGGATCCTGAGTTTTATAATACCGGAGGTGTGGCTCAGCCACTTTCCCGTCAGTTTACGATTGCCTTGAATATTGGTTTTTAAATGATATGATTATGAAGAAATACTTTAGAAATATAGCGGTTGGGGGATTGGTACTATTAACTGGTTGTAACAATTTCCTGGATGTGGTTCCCGATGACCGGACAGAGATCAATACTACCGAAAAGTTGGCAAAACTGGTAGCCGATGCTTATCCTAAAGCTTCCTATGCTGCCATGCTGAATTCCCGTGTAGATTTTGTGACTGATAAAGGTTCTGGTAAACAAGAAAATAATTCGAATACAGATCCTTTTTTCTGGCGGGATGTAGAGGATGAGACTCAGGATACTCCAACCTGGTTCTGGAGAAAGTTTTACTACAGTATCGCTGAAGTGAATCATGCCCTGAAAGCTGCAGAAGAAATGGGGGCTCCGAAAGAGCAGGAACCCTATATCGCTGAAGCAAAAATGATCCGTTCGTTTTCGCATTTTATGCTGGTGTCTTTGTTTGCTAAGTTCTATGATAAAGATAGTGACAATAGTAGTCCCGGTGTTCCTTATGTAACGGAACCGGAAACAGTGGCTTTGGCGAAATATGACCGTGAAACTGTAGCTAAAACTTACGAAAAAATTGAAAAAGATCTGATTGAATCCATTGATAAATTGGGATCAGATGCGATTTATACCGTTCCCCGGTATCATTTTACCCGGGCTGCTGCCAATGCTTATGCTTCGCGTTTTTATCTTTACAAAGGAGATTGGGGAAAAGTAATTACTTATGCCAGTAAAGTGTTCCCTATGCCATCCGTATTTGTCGGCCAGGAAGGGGCGAAAAATGTTTCGGATAGAGATAATGCAAATATTTATGCAAAAAATAATTTCCAGCCTTGGTTAACTACCTATGCTGTGGCGCCTGGTTCCAGTGATGTGAAAATAGCCTATACCAAGTCGGATAATACCTCTAACCTGTTGTTGACGGAAATGTCATCCCGGATGTCCCGCTATGCCAATACCTGGAGATATGGTTGTGTGAAATCGGATTTGGAACAGACGCTGACCAGTTCGGCTCTGAATGTGACAGGAGGTCAATGGGCTTATCGCAACTGGTATAGTGGGGATAACTATTATGTACCCAAATATTATGAATTGTTTATCAAGACAGATATTAACGCTTCCTCCGGGATAATTTATACGATCTTCCCGACTTTCCGGAACGAAGAGGTGTTACTGAACCGGGCGGAAGCTTATGTAATGCTGGAGGATTATGAGAAGGCACTTGCAGATCTGAATATTTTCTGCCGGCAGAGGATCAAGAATTATAATGAAGAAAAGCATGTGATTACAGAACAGACTGTAGTTAAATTTTATAATGCGGCTTTGTCAAACGAAGATCATTTTATGAAAAAATATAATGCTTATGGTTCTGCTTCCTGGAGCGATGTGAAAAAAGCATTGATTCTTTGTATACTCGATTTCCGTCGTAATGAATTTATGTGGGAAGGACTCCGTTGGTGGGATATGATGCGCTATCGGATTCCTATCACCCATACTACGAAAGAGGGCGACAGTAATACCCTTTATCCGGGCGATGACCGTTGGTTGTTGCAGTTGCCTGAAACTGCTGAACTGGCAGATGTACAGTTAAATCCCCGAAGTAATTTTCTGAGTAGACAATGGTAAATGAGAAAGATGTTATGAGAAAACTAAAATATTTTGCCGGCATAGCCGCAGCTCTGATGCTGTGGGGGTGTTCTGAAGACAAATTTGTGCCCGACCAGTATTTGAATGGTTTGGGAGGCGATGAGTATGTTCTGAATGAAATCGACGAGTGGATTATCGATAATTATACGCGTCCTTACAATATGGAAGTGAAATATCGCTGGGATCAGTCGGAGCTTGACCTGAACCGGACATTGGTACCGATTAAAGAAGAATTGGTGGTTTCTGTTATGAAAGTGGTGCAGGAGATCTGGATTAAACCTTATGAACAATTGGCTGGAGCCAATTTCATCCGTTCCTATTCACCTAAAAAATATGTACTCGTGGGTAGTCCGAAATATAATCCGAATACCGGGACTATCACTTTGGGTGAAGCTGAAGGAGGAAGAAAGATTGTGCTGTACCGTCTGAATTGGTTCGATCTGAAAGACCGCGATTTGATTCAGCAGATCATGAAAACCGTCCATCATGAATTTGGGCATACTTTGCACCAAACGATTTTGTACCCCGAAGAGTTTAAAAACATTACCCCGGGTGGATATACGACTTCCTGGAACAATATGAGTGAAGAGGAAGCCTTGAAACTGGGATATGTCAGCAGTTATGCCTGTGCCGGGCCTGATGAGGATTTCGTAGAAATGATCGCGCGGATTGCAGTATTTGGGCCGGAATGGTATGAGAAAAAAGTGGCCCGGGCTAAAGAATTGTATCTGAATGCGACTTCAGCTTTAGATTTCGCATATGATCCTTCCGAAGCTCTCCGGCAGAAGGAAACAATTGTGGTAAGCTATCTGAAAGATATCTGGGGAATCAATTTCTACGATCAGGATGGAGAAAAGGGATTGGTTACTCTGGTTCAGGAAGCAATCGACTATGTGACAAGTGATGATTATAAACAGTAAATTTTATCCCTATGAACAGATATCTTTTTTTCTTCATTATAGTCCTGTTTATTGGTTGTGATAAAACAGAGGACAATATTTTTACCCAGACTCCTGACGAAAGGTTAAAAGCAACTGCCGATGAATACCGGGAAGCCTTATTTTCTGCACCTAACGGATGGTTTCTGGCTGTGGATACAAAGAAAGACGGAGCTTACCGGCTGTGGATGTCGTTTGAAGAGAATGAACGGGTAGGTATGCTTTCTGATATGGATGCAACTTTCAGCAAAGCCGGGGAGACTTCTGTTGTTCCCTGTATTTCTTCGTGGCGTTTGAAAGCTTTGCTAGCTCCTTCCTTGATATTCGATACCTATAGTTATTTACATATTTTGGCGGATCCTCAGGGGGCGAATAACGGAGGAAGTAATTCTGAGGGGTTGATTTCCGATTTTGAATTCCGGATCGTAGATACTGATAATGGAGGAATTAATCTGATTGGGAATTATAATGGTCGTCTGGCACGGATGGACCGGGCTACTCCCGAAGAGGCAGAGAAAGTTGTACAGGGAGGATTGAAAAAAGTGATTGAACATCATGATGAATTCCTGAATTCCAATAAATTTCCGACGGTTGAAGTCGATGGGAAAAGATACCTGATGCGTCCGAATTTCAGGAAAACGGAGTTTGCTTATGTAGATGAAGAGGGGGTATTGACAGAGCTTGCTGTCGGTTCCTATCTGGATTTTCAGGGAATAACCCAGGAAAATGCGCAAAGTAATGTTTATTTCTTTGAACCTGCAGAAATTAATGGTATGAAAGTGGATGGTATGAAATGGATAGGAAATAAATATCAGGTTGAAATTAATGATAAAACTTATGAATTGGTAGATAATCTGGTTCCCCCCTATCCATTGAATTTTGGTTATAATCAGACCTTTTCCCAATTGTATATGAATCCTTCAGCTATGGTGGGTACTTTAACAGATCCTTTTATGAGTGAAGTGTATACTCCGGCTTATAATCGTTTGAATGGCAGGACACGTGCTATTCAGGAAATGTATTGTAAGTTTGTGATGAATGCGACTATCGGTAAGCCTGTTATGGAATTGGGTATCACATATTTAAATACTTCCACGCAGAAAAGTTTTACTGCAAAATGGCAATATCCCTATACTTTGAATGAGGATGGTACGATAACATTTACGGATCGCGAACAGACAGGGTCAACGAATGAATTTTACTACGAAATGTATATGAAAGAATTGCCGGATTTCTTTTGTAGTTTAGAATATTCACATTACGATACAGGTGAAAGCTGGGCAAATGTAGAGAAATCTAAAATCATTCCTCATACTTTTAAGATTGATTGGGCTGAAAACAAGACTCAGGGATTAACAGGGAATATCGGTGGTATGTTCCGGGCTGACCGGGAGGAAATGTATCTTGCCGGGCAGTTAAAGCAATAGTAAAATATTTATAAAATGACATGTTATGGAAAAATATAGATTTTTGTGGTCATTGCTACTGGTCAGTTTGTCAAGCATCCTGTTTTCTTGTTCAGATGATGATGAAGTGACCGGTCCGCTGACAATAAAGACCGGATTATTAAAAGAGATTGGTTATACAACGGCTGTTTGTGGAGGGGAGATCAGCGGGGGAAGTGGGATTGGTAATCGTGGAGTGTGTTGGTCAACTGATGTCCAACCGACTGTCAAAGACAAACATACCACTGATGGCAGCGGACGTGGTGAATTCCGGAGTGAGATAACCGGATTGACCGAAGGTGTACAGTATTATGTCCGGGCTTGGGTGGAAACAAGCGATGGTGTTAAATATGGGGAAGAAAAAACCTGTGTAACATTGGCTCATGGACGGCCTACGATGTTACTGATGGGGATAAATAATATAAAGGAGACCTCGGCAGAAGTACAGGCTCAGGTGTTTACGGACGGAGGGGTGGACATAACAGAAAGAGGTGTCGTTTATCGTTTGCAATCAGCTGGAACAGATGAACCTGCTTTGGAAAATGCGACGAAACTGAAGGTTGAAGGGAAAACAGGACTTTTGGAAGGTATCTTAAACGGATTGACCGATAATGAAACTTACATTTGCCGGGCATATGTCGTTTATGCAGAGGGGACAATCTATACGAAAAGTGAGACCTTTACCACTGAAAAATACACAGCACCGAAAGCAGAGATAGAGGAGGTAAAAGATATTACCAATACTGCATTTACAGTTACGGTGAATATAGCTTCCGGTACTCCTCTGCCTGTGCTGGAATATGGTGTAGTTTGGGGGATTAAGTCAGGACCGACGATCGAGAACAATAAGCTGAAACTGGGAGAAGGAGATGGACAGACTTCGACGACTGTCGGCGAGTTGCAGGAAGGTTCTGTATATTATGTACGGCCTTATGCCGTAAATAAAAACGGAATCACTTATGGTGAAGAAGAAGTAGTCGCAACTTTAAGTTATAAAGCGGCTATTACAACCCGGATGACTGCGTATGTTACTGCCCACCGGGCTTATGTCGGAGGTGAGATCCTGAATACAGGTGTTTTGAATGCAGCCGTAACAGAAGCCGGCGTTTGTTGGGGAATGGCTGAGCATCCGACAATTGCTGATAATAAATTGAAAGCAGAGGGTATTGGAAATGATCACACCGAATTCGATTCATTGATGCTTTTTCCTTTAAAACCGGAGACAAAGTATTATGTTCGTACGTATGTTATAAATGAATATGGAACTAATTATGGGGATGAGTACTCTTTTACTACCCGTGAACCGGTGGCTGATTTTTTCAAGGCAGAAGGCAGTAGTGGGGATAATCCTGTGTTTAACGGCTTAAATCTTACTTCCACCTATCCGGGAGGAATCGCTTCCGGAGATCAACAGGATGCTTATGAAAGATTGAGCAATATTCTGACTACTTATGGTAAACGCGTCCTGACGGCTTACCGGATTTATCTGGTCCCGGATAAAAGCCAGCAACCTCGTTATATCTATACTACCATTCAATATCAGAATAGTGCCGGAAATGCATATGTGGGGATATGGCGGGATAAGATAGATTGGGATGCTGATTATGTATACACGGTATCTCATCATCAGAGTAACGGAAATAATGCGACGAATATTTACAACAGTGCTGTGAAAAATGGACAGGAAGAAGATTTATTGCGGAGTGTGGATTATTTGAGCCAAAGTCCTTTTGTTATAGATTGGGATAATGAAAATTCTACTACAATAAATAGTGCTTTCTACATTATTCCGATTAAATATCCGGATAAGTTTAAACGTATGGGCGTATTCCGCTATACGAGCTTAACACCGGCTGAGGACTGGTGGTAAAAAAAAGCCCCGACCGGGGCTTTTTTTAATCTTCTACGCTGGTAATACGTTTACTTTGGCGTTTCCGTTCTGTTTCATCGAGGATGATTTTACGTAAACGCATGGAATGAGGGGTTACCTCAACATATTCATCTTCCTGTATGTATTCCAATGCTTCTTCCAGACTGAATTTAATAGGGGGAGCTATGTTTACTTTGTCATCTGACCCACTGGCGCGCATATTGGTCAGTTTTTTAGATTTGCATACATTGATCACGATATCGTCCGGACGGGTACTTTCACCGATCACCTGGCCGGCATACACTGTTTCGCCCGGTTCGATAAAGAATTTCCCTCTATCCTGCAATTTGTTGATAGCATAAGCAAAAGTATCTCCCGTTTCCATAGCGATCAACGAACCGTTGATCCGCATTTCGATATCTCCTTTATAAGGTTCGAATCCTTTCAGACGGTGTGCAATGATGGCTTCTCCTGCCGAAGCCGTCAGCAAATTGCTACGCAAACCGATGATTCCGCGTGAAGGAATGTCGAAATCCAGGTGAACACGGTCGTCGCGGGTTTCCATATTGTTGAGGACTCCTTTTCGCTTCGTAACCATTTCGATGGCTTTCCCCGAAAATTCTTCCGGGATATCGATCGTCAGTTCTTCTATCGGTTCGCATTTCTGACCGTCGATTTCTTTAATGATTACCTTCGGCTGTCCCACCTGAAGCTCATAGCCTTCCCGCCGCATCGTTTCGATCAAAACACTCAAATGCAATACACCACGGCCGTAAACGATGAATGAATCCGCGCTTAATCCCGGTTCTACCCGCAGGGCCAGGTTCTTTTCCAGCTCTCTGTCCAGCCGTTCCTTGATGTGGCGTGAAGTGACGTATTTACCGTCTTTACCGAAGAAGGGCGAGTTATTGATCGTAAACAACATACTCATCGTCGGCTCGTCGATAGCGATCGGGGTCAGGGCTTCCGGATTTTCAAAATCGGCGATAGTATCTCCGATCTCAAATCCTTCGATACCTACGATAGCACATATTTCTCCGGCCTCTACTTCCTCTACCTTTTGTTTTTCCAGTCCCTCGAACAACATCAAATCTTTGATCCGGCTTTTGATCTGTGTCACCCCGTCTCGTTTGCAAAGGGTGACCGGCATACCGGATTTCAGTTTTCCCCGGGTCAGTTTACCGATAGCGATCCGCCCGATATAAGAGGAATATTCCAATGAAGTGATCATCATCTGAGGAGTTCCTTCGGTTGCTTCGGGTTCGGGGATATCTTCGATGATTGCGTCCAAAAGGGCGGTAATATCTTCTGTTTTGTTTTTCCAGTCCGTCGACATCCAGCCTTGTTTGGCACTTCCGTAAATCGTTTTAAAATCCAGTTGTTCTTCACTGGCTCCCAGGGAGAACATCAGATCGAAGACCTCTTCCTGCACTTCGTCCGGTCGGCAGTTCGGCTTATCCACCTTATTTACCACCACGATAGCTTTCTTGCCTAATCCCAACGCTTTCTGCAATACAAAGCGGGTTTGGGGCATCGTGCCCTCGAAAGCATCCACCAGTAACAATACGCCGTCGGCCATGTTCAATACACGTTCCACCTCTCCGCCGAAATCCGAGTGGCCCGGAGTGTCTATAATGTTTATCTTATAGTCTTTATAATGAACAGAAACGTTTTTTGCCAGGATAGTAATTCCCCGTTCACGTTCTTGATCATTATTATCCAGAATTAAATCTCCACTTTGTTTTTCGTTTTCTCTGAATTGTTTGCCCTGCAAAATCATTTTATCCACGAGGGTTGTTTTTCCGTGGTCGACGTGCGCAATAATGGCAATGTTTCTTAATTTCCGCATTTGTGTATCTATAATTTTAGGGGGACAAAAATACAATAAATTATTGACAATGAAAATAGTGGAGGTGAAAATGCGGATAAATCGTTGAAAACGTGGGAGAAGTTGTATACGGACCGGGCCTGATATGGTTATGTCAGGGGCGGTAGAAAAGAAAAACACCGGCTCGGCGGCCGGTGTTTGATAGGCATTTATTTTACCGTATTGGCACTTCCCAGTACATCTGTCAGTTTGTGTTTATACAGTTCTCTCAGTGAGTCACGGGCCGGGCCCAGGTATTTCCGCGGGTCGAATTCGGCCGGTTTGGTAGCGAAAATTTCACGCACAGCAGCAGTCATCGCTAAACGGCCGTCGGAGTCGATGTTGATTTTACAAACAGCCGATTTAGCCGCTTCCCGTAACTGATCTTCCGGGATACCGATTGCGTCTTTCAGGGCACCGCCGTATTTGTTGATGATAGCCACTTTGTCCTGAGGTACGGATGAAGATCCATGCAGTACGATAGGGAAACCCGGGATACGTTTTTCAATTTCCTTCAGAATATCGAAACGTAATGGAGGAGGAACCAATACGCCGTCGGCATTCCGTGTACATTGTTCCGGTTTGAACTTATTCGCTCCGTGGGAAGTTCCGATAGAGATAGCCAGTGAGTCTACCCCTGTCTTTTTAACGAAATCTTCTACTTCTTCAGGACGGGTATAAGTGTGGTGTTCGGCAGACACTTCGTCTTCTACGCCGGCCAGTACACCGAGTTCTCCTTCTACGGTTACATCGAACTGATGAGCATATTCCACCACTTTTTTGGTCAGCGCTACGTTTTCATCATACGGAAGATGTGAGCCGTCGATCATGACTGAAGAAAAGCCCATGTCGATACAACTTTTGCAAAGCTCGAAGCTGTCACCGTGATCCAAATGTAAGGTAATCGGAATATTTAAACCCAGCTCTTTAGCATATTCTACAGCCCCTTGAGCCATATAACGAAGCAGGGTCTGGTTGGCATATTTACGGGCACCACTGGAAACCTGAAGGATTACCGGTGATTTACATTCGACAGCTGCCTGGATAATGGCCTGCATCTGTTCCATGTTGTTAAAGTTAAAGGCTGCAATTGCATATTTCCCTGCCATTGCATTTTTAAACATTTCTCTGGTATTCACCAGTCCTAAATCTTTGTAGTTGACCATAACTTATATATTAAAAATTGTATTTTGCTTCAAATGTAGAAAATTATCCACAAAGTATCAATCGGGTATTGAAAAGTTTTAACAAATAATCGTCGTACACGATAGCGGAAAATTATGGGAACAGATTCCTGATTATGAAAATTACGATTATCGGAGCCGGAAATATCGGCGGGGCTATCGCCCGGGGATTAGTAAGGGGAGGCGTGTTCAATGCTTCGGATATTACTTGTACGGATTTGATGCAGGCGAATCTCGACCGTTTATTATCGGCAGATGCTTGTTTTAACGTATCACAGGATAATCCGACGGCTATTCAGGGAGCCGATTTAGTAGTTATCGCGGTAAAACCCTGGCGCGTGGAGGCTGTGATCGACGAGATCCGGGGTGCACTCGATTATGAAAGACAATCGGTCGTTTCCGTCGCTGCCGGAATTCCTTTCGAGCGGTTATTGCGTTATTTTACGAAAGATGCAGTTACAAGGTATTTACCATGTAGTTAGTATGTATCAACTCCAATTCAATTCCAATTCTTCTCCAATTTAACATCAATTTTAATCGGTATTGAATTGAAAATATATTGGAAATTTAAACTTTTTTTATCATATTATTAACCTTGAAACTAAATATAAACATCATGGCAAGGGTAATTTCTTCAAAGCTCAGGCATATTTCCGGACGCATAGGAAACCATATCTTTTAGGGACTTTATTTCAGTGTGCTACCTTTACACCAAAGCAAAGAAACGGCGGAAGTATACTTTGCACTTTCTGAAGAATGGAAGAATACTTCTTTTCATATATACGCTTTCGCCGTAAATGCACGTGCCACATGTTTACCTTAAAGGTACGTTTATGAGTGTAAATAAACTACCTTTAGAAATATATTCGACTGACAATTGGCAATATTTGGGAAAATTCCTTTCTCAGGGCAGAGGCCCTGATGAGTTCCTATCTGTGCAATTTTCTCAGGATTATTTTGTTTTTAGATGACAATCTTCCAGTGATATGAAAACCAATTTTTCTTTGTCTTATCAACCTCCCATCGATATTTTTGAGACAGCCCGTTTGCCGGAATCAGATTTTATTCTGTATTATTCGTCATTACAAGTTTTTTCGGAATATATCTACGCGCTTTATGTTAATAAGAAAGATGATTTATTTTCTCATGCGGAAGGAGAGACTGAAATTCACGTATTCAATTGGAAAGGAGCCCCTATAGCTAGAATCCGGATCCCCGACAATATCATCTATTTTACAGTGGATGAAAAGCATCATTATATATACGGATTAAAAGGTAACGAGGAATTATACCGGTATAAATTTGAAATTTAAATCTATTTTTATCTCTGCAGAGTAACTATTTTTCAATTGGACTCACTTTCCTGGGGGAAAGTAAACATTGCAGAAAAAAGGTTGCGACAACCCTTATCCAGTACTGCTTTCTTTAGATTAGACCCCGATCATTATTTAACAACTTATAATGCATATAGTCGTTTTGCTTTATACGATAAAGACCTGAACCTGGTCGATTCCTGTACTTACTATTCTCCAATCACCACCCAGACTACCCCGGAAAAAGTATTGGAAAATTACTATTTCTATTGTTCAGCTGTCCTCATAAAGCCGGATGGAACAAAATTCCTGAATTTTACGCATTGCGGTGCCATTCTGGAGTTTTTCAATATACAGCAAAATAAGATCACACATTCGAATACAAGTTATATTTATGAACCGACTTATGAAGCAGACGGGGTTCCTCTTTGGCGGGAAAGTATCAGAGGATGGAGGACAGTATATGCCACGGATAATTACAGATATATAGCATTAAACAGAACAAAGGACATAGAGACCCGAATCGAAAAACTTTCTGTATTCGATTGGTGGGGATGCCCCATAAAACAATATGATTTAGGAGTTAATATTATGGATATTATAATCGATGAAAGTTCAAAGACAGGTTATGTCATTTATCGGGATGATGAGTATGAATATCATTTAGGGAATTTTGATTTATAGCCAACCTATTCAATCATAACTATGGTAAAGCATTTTTGTTATTTACTATTATGTAAGGCCATTCAGTAAATAGTATAAAATTAGCCAACTAATTCATAGTTAAATTATTGCGAATTAGCTGTTTTTTGTATCTTTAGGTATTCCCCCGCAAATAAGGTTTAATGGCCAAAACGGGGGAAATCCCCCAACTAAGATATGGCTAAGATACAAAATATTTCAGAAATTCACCCTACTTTGGGTTTTACAGAATTTGATATTCTGGAAAACTACCGCAAGAGTTTTCATGAGAGTGAGCCTGGCAGGCTTCATTCGTTGTTTCCGTTTGAATGTATGGCAAAAGCCGCAGGCCTGTCGGAGCGGCGCCTGGGCCGCAGGAACATATTCAGTCCTTGTGCAAAGATCGCCCTTATGGTGCTGAAGGCATACACCGGCTTCTCCGACAGGCAGCTGGTGGAACATCTGAACGGTAACATACATTACCAGATTTTCTGTGGAATCATGATCCCCCCGTCCCTTCCCATAACCAACTTCAAGATAGTCAGTGCTATCCGTAATGAGATAGCCTCCCGCCTTGACATTGATTCCTTCCAGGAGATCCTGGCTTCACACTGGAAACCTTATCTTGCAAACCTTCACGTCTGCATGACCGATGCCACATGTTATGAGAGCCACATTCGTTTTCCTACGGACATGAAACTCCTTTGGGAAAGCATCGAATGGCTCAACAGCCATATATGCCGGCATTGCATGGATCTGGGCATAAGACGTCCGCGCAACAAATACAGGAATGTGGCGGAATCCTATCTGTCCTACTGCAAGAAAAGAAAGAGGAGAGCTTCAAG
>ENA-UEYD01001965-UEYD01001965.1-human-gut-metagenome-genome-assembly--contig:-NODE-1965-length-12624-cov-5.160277_pt1 | contig 12624 bp, 8 predicted proteins | sample MGYA00242907_ERZ507875 | MGnify/ENA primary metagenome ERZ507875 (study PRJEB26167, sample SAMN06115506) | human gut metagenome | host: Homo sapiens | place: China:Shandong | collected 2015-08-07...
AAGAAGCGAAATCAGTGGTTCTACTCGTAAAATCGGTCGCCAGAAAGGTGGTGGTGGTGCACGTCGTGGTGACATGACCTTTCACATATCCGCCCGAAAGGCTCACCTGTAAAAAACTCAGCACTGACTTCTACCGGACTGGTTCCCTTTATGGAACGTTATTCAAACTCAACCCGTGAAGTAGCTCAAGACGGACGTCGTGGAGCACTAATGTTGAGTGTATCTATCAAGCATCCCGACTCTGAAGCATTTATCGATGCCAAGATGACCGAAGGGAAAGTAACTGGAGCCAATGTTTCAGTTAAGCTGGACGATGAATTCATGCAGGCAGCTGTAGAAAACCGTACCTATACACAGCAGTTCCCTATCGATTCAAACGATCCACAGGTAAAAAAAGAAATCAACGCTTCTGCTCTGTCGAAAAAGATTGTTCACAATGCATGGAAATCGGCAGAACCAGGAGTTCTTTTCTGGGACACCATCCTGAGAGAATCAGTACCCGATTGTTATGCAGACCTAGGTTTCCGCACTGTTTCAACCAATCCGTGTGGTGAAATTCCTTTGTGTCCGTATGACTCTTGCCGTCTGCTTGCCATCAACCTTTACTCATATGTAGTAAATCCATTTACTCCTGAGGCATATTTCGACTTTGAATTATTCAAGAAACATGTCGGATTGGCACAACGTATCATGGACGACATTATTGATCTGGAACTTGAGAAAATCGAAAAAATCATGGAAAAGATTGATTCAGACCCTGAAAGTGAAGAAGTAAAGGGAACTGAACGTCATCTGTGGGAAAAGATTTATCGCAAATCAGGTCTAGGACGCCGTACCGGAGTAGGTATTACAGCCGAAGGAGATATGCTTGCCGCTATGGGATTGCGCTACGGAACAGAAGAGGCTACCGAATTTTCTGAAAAAGTACACAAAACAATCGCAATAGAAGCTTACCGTTCTTCAGTCAATATGGCAAAAGAACGTGGAGCATTCGAAATATACGATGCTGCACGCGAAGTAAATAACCCGTTCATCAACCGTATAAAAGACGCCGATCCGGAACTCTACGAAGACATGAAAAAGTACGGACGTCGTAACATTGCCTGTCTGACAATCGCTCCAACCGGAACAACAAGCTTGATGACTCAAACAACATCGGGAATTGAACCGGTATTCATGCCTGTGTACAAACGTCGCCGCAAAGTAAATCCAAACGATGCAAATGTACACGTAGATTTCGTAGACGAAACAGGAGATGCTTTTGAAGAATACGTTGTATTCCACCATAAGTTCCTGACATGGATGCAAATAAACGGATACGATCCAGACAAACATTATACACAGGAAGAAATAGACGACCTGGTTGCCAAATCTCCTTATTATAAAGCTACATCAAACGATGTAGACTGGCTGATGAAGGTCAAAATGCAGGGACGTATCCAAAAATGGGTAGACCACTCAATCAGTGTCACTATCAACCTGCCAAATTCTGTTGACGAGGAACTGGTAAACCGCCTTTACGTAGAAGCATGGCGTTCAGGCTGTAAAGGATGTACCGTATACCGTGACGGTTCACGCGCCGGAGTTCTCGTTTCTACACAGAAGAAAAAGGATAAGAAAGAAGAAGAGTGCCAATGCAAACCACCTCAGGTAACAGAAGTACGTCCTCGTGTTCTGGAAGCTGATGTCGTTCGATTCCAAAATAATAAAGAAAAATGGGTGGCTTTCGTAGGACTACTCGACGGACATCCATACGAAATCTTCACAGGTCTGCAAGACGAAGAGGAAGGTATCCTGCTGCCGAAATCAGTAACTTCCGGACGTATCATCAAGAGTTACGATGAAGACGGAACGAAACATTACGACTTCCAGTTTGAAAACAAACGTGGTTACAAGATGACCATCGAAGGACTTTCTGAGAAGTTCAACAAGGAATACTGGAACTATGCAAAACTGATATCCGGTGTGTTACGTTGGAGAATGCCTATCGAACAGGTTATCAAACTGGTAGGTTCATTACAGCTCGACAGTGAAAACATCAACACCTGGAAAAACGGTGTACAGCGTGCATTGAAGAAATACGTACAAGACGGAACCGAAGCCAAAGGTATGAAATGTCCTAACTGCGGACATGAAACCTTAGTTTATCAGGAAGGCTGTCTGATTTGCAAGACTTGTGGAACATCACGCTGCGGATAAAATGATGAAGCAGGCTACAGACATGTATATTCATCTGAAAGGTATCAGACTGTACGCTTATCACGGTGTACTGCCTCAAGAGAATCGTGTAGGAGCGCAATATACAATCGACTTACGTCTGAAGACAGATTTTACACTCGCTGCTGAAACCGACCGGCTGGAAGGAACCATAAACTACGCAGATGTATTCAATGCCGTAAAAGAAGAAATGCGCATTCCTTCCCAACTGCTTGAACATGTAGCATGGAGAATTGCCCAAAGGCTATTGGATGATTTCCAGACAATAAGTGAAATCAATATTGCACTTTACAAGCAAAATCCTCCGATGGGGGCCGACTGTTCACAAGTAGGTGTAGAAGCAACTTACATCAGATAAATAAAGAAAAGGAGTCCGGATGATGAAAGTGACCTGAACCAATCATCACTTCATCTATCCGGACTCTTTTTTTATACCCTTTACTATGCAAAATATCAGTGCCCGAAAGATATCTCTTTTCTTAAGGAAAATCTGAAAACAAAGCTAAAAAGACTTCTAAAAAACATGCCCTTTACCGATTCAGTCTCAACTCCAAAACAGTAATAGAAAGAGCTGAAAACAGGTAAAAGACATGTTTTTTATATCTCAAGGAAGTTTTGCAAAAACATCGTGATATTTTCTAAAAAACTGTACGAAAGTTTCTGTCACTTCGTACAAAAAAACAGCCAAAATTCATGTTCTTTATACGAATAATTCATCTTCTTTTTCATAACTTACCAGCAAGTTCTTGCAATCGGCCTCAAACACCTTATAATCCTCTTGTCACAACGTAATCTTTTCCGGCTTCTGTTGCCAGATCATACTCATAGACTCTCGGAATAACCGGATATTGCGGATTGATTTCCTTCGATACCAAAGGCTCTTTAATGGCAGCCTGGCGGAACAGTGGATTAGGATTTGTTCCCGATGCCGGCTTCAGCCCCTCTCCTTTCAATGGAACATACGAACGCAGACGCAGGTTTCCTCCTATGCGGGAGTGAATCTTAGCAGTGTCCAACTGTACGCCATTCCAGTCCATATCGACAACAAATCCTCCGTGGGCAACCAATCCTTTGACTTTACCTTCCTCCCATTTGTCGGGTAAAGCCGGAAGCAAATGCACTGCTCCGTCGTGACTCTGAAGCAACATTTCTGCAACTCCAGCCGTAAATCCGAAATTTCCGTCTATCTGGAAAGGAGGATGCGCGTCAAACAAGTTAGGATACGTACGTCCTTCAGGATATTCTTCTTTTACCTCGTCATTGGGCAGCAGAACCAGCAAATTGGAAATCATCTTATAAGCATGATTGCCGTCGAGCAGGCGTGCCCACAGATTAATCTTCCATCCGATAGACCATCCGGTAGCCTTATCACCACGTTGCAGCAAGGTGTTTTTTACAGCCTGAAAAAGCTGTGGATGAGTAAACGGAGAAATCTGATTGCTGGGGAACAATCCGTATGCATGCGATACGTGGCGGTGTCCGTCTTTCGGATCGTCCAGATCTTCCAGCCATTCCTGCAACTGATTGTAACGCCCTATCTGCATAGGAGCCATTTCGGAAAGCAAGGTTCTCAACGAATCTCTGTAAGCAGCCGAAAGTTCCAGAATTTCAGAAGCAGCCAGTGTATTGCTCAATACATCGAAAATAATCTGATTATCCATCGTACAGCCCGATACGATAGTAGAAGCTTTCTTGGTGTCTTCACCCTTCGGACCATGCTCGGGCGACATGGAAGGAGCTGTAACTTTCCATCCATATTTCGGATGAGGAATCATATACCCCAAGAAGAAATCGGCGGCTCCTTTCATTGCCGGATAAGATTTTCTCAGGAAATCTTTATCGCCGGTATACAGATAATGCTGCCATAAGTGAGTAGTCAGCCAGGCTCCTCCTACCGGCCATGTTCCGTAGAAAGCTTTGTCTACCGGACCAGTGACACGCCAGATATCAGTATTGTGATGTGCCACCCATCCGTTGCAACCATACATCGTACGTGCGGTTTCACGTCCGGTTACAGATAAATCCTGAACCAGACCGAACAAAGGTTCATGGGTTTCCGACAGATTGGTAACCTCTGCCGGCCAGTAATTCATTTCGGTATTGATATTGATGGTATACTTTCCATCCCACGGAGCATTCAACTGATGATTCCAGATGCCTTGCAAATTGGCAGGCTGTCCTCCCGGCTGTGAAGAAGAAATCAGCAGGTAACGGCCATACTGGAACATCAAAGCTGCAAGTGCCGGATCATTTCCCTGACTGAAACCGGCAATACGCTTCACCGTTTCCTGTCTGGCTGTTTTAGTGTTTTCTCCTCCTAGCGAAAGCGAAACACGATTGAACTGCGACTGATAATAGTCGGTATGTGCTTTCAGCGCTTCGGAATACTCTTTTTTCATTGCACCAGCCAGCAAAGCAGAAGCTTTCTTGCTTTCATTTCCCTTTACATTATGATAATTGACGAAATTGGTTGCAGCAGCGATATACAAGGTAGCCGCAGTCGCATGCTCAACAGAAATATATTTATCCGTCAGACTGACCTTACCGCCTTCTGCTATCACCTGACTCTGAGTTTCAACTTCGATTACTCCTTTCACACCTTCATGGTCTCCACCCTTGCCGCGAAGAACCAGCTTTTTCCCCTGCTTTCTTACCGTACTTTGCAGCGGAGAATCATAGCTTACCTTAAAATTCAATTCACCTGGTTTATCGGTCGTGAAACGGACAATGATTACCCGATCGGGAAAAGAGGCAAAAACCTCACGCTGAAAGTTCACTCCGTCTACCTGATAACGGGTTGTCGCCACGGCTCTTTCCAGATTAAGGTCACGATAATAATTCTTAGCTTTTTCATGGCCCGGCGCTTCAATAATCAAGCTTCCGATTGTCTGATAAGGCATACCGTTGCGCCCCGTATAAAACGTCTGGTCAATCAGATTCTGGGCGTCCATTGTCTTTCCGGAGAAAATCAGGTTACGTACTTCAGCCAGACTTTCGAGCGCTTTCGGATTGTCATTCCGATACGGTCCTCCTCCCCAAAGCGTTTCTTCGTTCAACTGCAATTCTTCGCGCGATGTTCCTCCATAAACCATCGCTCCCATCGATGAGTTTCCTACGGGCAGTGCCTCTACCCATGTTTTTGCCGGTTGCTGATACCACAGCTTCAAATTTTGTGCGTGTGCCGAGAGCATCATCCAAACACATGCTCCCACTAATAACAAATGTTTTTTCATATAAGGTTTACTTATTGTATTTACGACGACAAAGATAACTAAAAGAGAAATAGCATCCAACGGTTCAAAATATTTTATTCCGAAAACAGAAAATACAATAAAAAAGCTGTCCGGATTTCCGTTTTCAATACGCAAATCCAGACAGCTTCTCTAATCTCTTTAAAAGAAATTCTATCTCTCTACAATCGGAGTATATGCTACTTCATCGAGTACATTCTTATATGCCGGACGAATAATTCGTCTTCCTTCGAAGTTCAGTTCCTCAATGCGGTGTGCCGTCCATCCCACAATACGTGCCATGGCAAAGAGCGGCGTATAAATTTCCATCGGAAGTCCCATCATTTCATAAATGAATCCCGAATAGAAGTCAACATTCGAGCAAACCTGCTTTTTCGTTCCCTTCACCTTCTTGAAACATTCTATGGCACGCTGTTCCAGCAGTTCGAGGAAAGCAAATTCCTTTTCGCATCCCTTTTCGGCTACCAGTTCACTTGCCAGCTCCTTCAGAAGCACTGCACGAGGATCGGAAATGGTATATACAGCATGTCCGATACCATAAATCAGTCCGCTTCCGTCGTATGCCTCTTTCCGTAACATACGCATCAGATATGTATCTATTTCGTCCACATTGGTCCAGTCGGAAATAACCTCCTTCAAGTGGTGGAACATCTTTACTACCTGTATATTAGCACCTCCATGCAGCGGACCCTTCAACGATCCGATACCTGCCGCTATGCTGGAATAAGTATCTGTACGGGTAGAACTGGTAACACGTACCGTAAATGTTGAGTTGTTACCACCACCGTGTTCTGCCTGAAGTACCAACAGCAGGTCGAGCATACGAGCCTCCAGCGGTGTATAGTCTTTCTTTATCATATAGAGAAAGTTCTCGGCAATCGAGAGATTCTCATGCGGATGGCGGATATGCAGCGAACGTCCGTGAATACTATGACGGTAAATGCTGTACGCATAGGCTATGATGGTAGGGAACTTCGATATCAGCTCGATGGACTGGCGCATCAGGTTATCGCGTGAAATATCGTCCGGATTCGGGTCGAACGTATACATCTCGAGCACACTGCGCGCCAGAATGTTCATGATATTCTGACCCTCCAGGTCGATGATATTCATGGTCGTCTTCTTGTCGAGTGGCATATTGTCGTTTATCAGCTCTTTGAAAGCAGCCAGTTGTTCACTGTCGGGGAGTTCTCCCGAAAGCAGCAGATAGGCAACTTCCTCGAATCCGAAACGTTTTTCCTTCAACAATGCATGGGCGATGTCATCCAAATCGTATCCTCTATAGAACAACTTTCCGGGAATAGGTTTCAAACCCTCTTCAGTACGCTCATAACCTACAACGTTACCAATCTTAGTCAGTCCTACAAGAACACCTGTGCCGTCTTCATTACGCAGACCACGCTTCACATTATATTTCGTGAAAAGCTCATTATCAATCCGGCATGCCTGTTTGGCACATTCCGAAAGTTTATATACGATATATTCTTTTTTCATTCTGATACGTTCTTTTGATTATAATGACTCTATTACACGCTGTCCGAACTCTTTCGTACCCAAAGCTTTTCCGTCGGGCATGAAACGAGCCAGATCGACCGTTGCCTCTCCTGCTCCGAACAATTGTTCCAATGCATTTGTGATGAGTAAAGCAGCCTCTTTCCATCCCAGATACTCCAGCATCATGACAGACGACAGCAATAACGAACAAGGATTAACTACATTCTTTCCGGCAATATCAGGAGCCGTACCGTGCGTTGCCTCAAAAATAGCATGTCCTGTCAGGTAATTGATATTGGCCCCCGGAGCGATTCCGATACCTCCTACCATAGCGGCCAGCTGGTCGGAAACATAATCTCCGTTCAGATTCAACGTTGCAATAACCGAATATTCTTCCGGGATAAGCAAGGTATTCTGCAAGAAGGCATCAGCAATACAGTCCTTAATAATAACTTTTCCTGTATTCATAGCCTCAGCCAGTGCAGCCTTTGCCGATTCTTCACCCAGATCCTTCTTCAACTGGTTATACTGGTTCATCGTAAATATACGGCCGGCAAACTCTGTTTCTGCCACTTCATACCCCCAACGCTTGAATCCTCCTTCGGTAAATTTCATAATATTTCCCTTGTGTACCAGTGTAACCGAAGGCAATTTGTGCTGCAATGCGTACAAGATAGCTGCACGCACCAGACGTTTCGTGCCTTCTACTGATACAGGCTTTACTCCGAACGAAGAAGTTTCGGGGAAACGTACTTTCTTTACCCCCATCTCATCACGCAGAAAAGCATAAAACTTCTGTGCTTCGGAAGTACCCTGCTCCCATTCGATACCGGCATAAATATCTTCTGTATTTTCTCGGAAGATGTGCATATCCACTTTTTGAGGTTCTTTAACCGGAGAAACTACTCCACGGAACCAGCGTACCGGACGCAGGCAAACATACAAATCGAGTGTCTGACGCAAAGCAACATTCAGCGAACGAATACCTCCTCCTACCGGTGTAGTAAGAGGGCCTTTAATACCTATCAAATACTCACGGAAAGCATCCATAGTCGCTTCGGGCAGCCATTCTCCAGTCTGTTCGAAAGCTTTTCCTCCAGCCAGAACTTCTTTCCATTCGATAGAGCGTTTTCCACTATAAGCCAACTTTACAGCTTCGTTTACTATTTGCTGACATACGGGAGTAATCTCTGCTCCCACTCCGTCACCTTCTATAAAAGGGACAGTTACACAGTCGGGCACAACCAACCGACCGTCTTGCATATATACCTTACTCATAATCTTTTTATTGTTTTCTGAATGTATTCAGGGCACACCCTGCCTTAAACCAACCTATCTGCATTTCGTTGTATGTATGTGATGCCAAGAACATATCTTCTGTTCCGTTTTCATGTTTTACGATTACCTGCAACGGCTTTCCCGGAGCAAAGCTATCCAACCCTACAATTGAGATGCAATCGTGTTCCTGTATCTTGTCGTAATCATCTTTATTCATAAAGGTAAGCGCCAGCATACCTTGTTTTTTCAAATTCGTTTCGTGAATACGGGCAAAGCTCTTAGCAAGAATCACACGTACATTCAGGAATCGAGGTTCCATGGCCGCATGTTCACGGCTCGAACCTTCTCCGTAGTTTTCCTCTGCCACTACAATAGAAGGAATACCTTTTGCCTTATATTGCTTTGCCACAGCCGATACAGCCTCATAATCACCAGTCAGTCTGTTCCATACACTATTGGTCTTGCCATTGAATGCGTTTACAGCCCCCATCAGCATATTATCGGAAATATTTTCCAAGTGTCCACGGAAACGGAGCCACGGTCCTGCCATCGAAATATGATCAGTAGTACATTTACCCTGTGTCTTGATCAGCAACGGCATATCTGTCAGATCCTTTCCATCCCATGCTGCAAAAGGAGCCAGTTTCTGTAAACGTTTAGAATCGGGAGCGATAGAAACTTCCAGATTCTTTCCGTCGGCAGCCGGAGCTACATATCCGTTGTCGTCTACCGTGAATCCTTTATCCGGCAAGGTTTCTCCTGCCGGAGCATCGAGCTTGACCTGCTCACCTCTTTCATTTGTCAATGTATCAGTCAGCGGATTGAAACATAAATCTCCTGCAATAGCCAGCGCCATAGCTAACTCAGGCGAAGCGACAAAAGCATGCGTATTGGGATTGCCGTCGGCACGCTTGGCAAAATTACGGTTAAACGAAGTCACGATAGAATTGGCACGCTGCGGATCGTCAGTTACACGCTTCCACTGTCCGATGCACGGACCACAAGCGTTTGTCATAATCACTCCTCCTACCGCTTCAAAATCGGCTATCATTCCATCACGCTTTGTCGTACAGTAAACCTGCTCCGAACCTGGATTTATAATTAACTGGGCAGTCATTTTCAACCCTTTTGCCTTCACCTGACGGGCCAATGAAGCCGCACGAGTCAAGTCTTGATACGAAGAGTTTGTACACGAACCAATCAACCCCACTTCCATCCGTTGCGGATAACCGTTTGTCCGCACCTTTTCTGCAAATTCCGATATCGGACATGCTGCATCGGGTGTAAACGGACCATTGATATATGGCTCCAATGTAGACAAATCTATATCAATAACTTTATCATAATATACTTCCGGATTAGCCTCTACCTCTGCGTCAGCTTTCAGATACAAAGCATTGCCCGAAGCCATTGCAGCCACCTCCTTACGTCCCGTAGCACACAGATATTTCTCCATTTCCGCATCATAAGGGAATATGGAAGTTGTAGCTCCTACTTCAGCGCCCATATTACAAATGGTCGCTTTACCGGTAGCAGACAGTGAAGCCGTTCCTTCTCCAAAATATTCGATAATGGCATTGGTAGCTCCTTTTACAGTAAGCATACCCGCCAGCTTTAATATTACATCTTTGGGCGAGGCCCAGCCATTAAGCTTACCTTTCAGACGCACACCGATAATTTTAGGCATTTTCAGTTCCCATTCCATTCCGGTCATTACATCTACCGCATCAGCTCCTCCTACTCCGATGGCAATCATTCCTAAACCGCCGGCATTGGGAGTATGAGAATCTGTTCCTACAATCATTCCGCCCGGGAACGCATAGTTCTCTAATACAACCTGATGAATGATACCAGCTCCCGGTTTCCAAAAACCGATGTTATATTTAGAGGCAACACTCTTCAGAAAGTCATATACCTCCTTATTTGTCTCTTCAGCTACAGGTAAGTCTTCTTTAAATCCCCGATATGCCTGTATCAAATGGTCACAGTGTACCGTAGCCGGAACAGCAGCACTTTCTTTCCCTGAATTCATAAATTGCAGCAACGCCATCTGAGCCGTAGCATCTTGCATAGCTACTCTGTCAGGACGGAAATTTACATAATCCTCACCACGGCGAAAAGAAGCAACTGTATCTGCATTATATAAGTGTGCATATAATATTTTTTCTGCCAATGTCATGGCTTTACCTAATTTCATTCGCGCTGCATCCACATGTACTGCATACGATGCATAAAAGCGTTTCAGCATCTCAATATCGTAAACCATTCTGTTTTCCTTTCTTTTTTACCTTTTAAATAATGTCACAAACATATAGAAAATATTTTCAACAATCAATAAAAATTAAATAAATTAATTCATTTTGAAAGAAAATATCGCAATATTGCATAATTATAACATAAAGAAAGATTCTATTCTTTACAAAGTTCTTTATTTCTTCATTCAATTTACAGAAAAGAAAACAGGAGGTTTCATAAGATTATAAAAACGGAAACAACCTTACATCGACAGTTCTGAAAAAATAAAATCAACGAACATATATACTTCATAGATTATCACTATCTTTGCCTGTAAATCATTAAGAACATCATATGAGCAAACTGAAAAAAGCATGGGAATATATCCGTCAGCATAAATACCTTATTACAATACTTGTCTTTTTGCTGATAATCGGTGTATTAGATGAAGAAAACAGTCTGATACAGCGCTTCTCACACTGGCGTGAAATCCAGACATTAAATACGGAAATAGAGCATTACCGTAAACAATATGAAAGGGACAGTCGCGAACTAAAAGAACTGACTTCAAATCCGGAGGAACTGGAAAAAGTTGCACGCGAAAAGTACTTGATGAAGAAAGAGAATGAAGATATTTATATTTTTGAAGAAGATTTGAAAAAGATCAAGGATGAGTAAATACTATTCTGCTATAGCTACTGTAGGGGCAGTAGCACTACTGTTGGGAGCTGCACTGCAAATCACCCAACTGGCATGGGCTCCATACTTATATCTGATAGGAGCCATTATGTTTGCCTATGTACAAGTAATGAGCGGTTACGAAGGGAAAAACATCATTATCCGCCGCCTGCGCCGCCAGCAAATAATCGGAGCAACTTTACTGGTTGTTGCCGGAGTAATGATGATTCTCTGGAAACGAAATGAATGGGTAGTATGTCTGACTATTGCTGCCGTACTGGAAATGTACACCGTATTCCGTATTCCTCAGGAAGAGGAAAAAGAAAAGAACAAATAATCCGGTTCAAGAGCATATACACAAAACAGAGTAAGTTTTTGATAGCACAGTAACCGGTTACTATTAAAATATAAAAGCCATATCAAACTCAGTATCGAGTAATGATATGGCTTTATTTTATCACCGTGATTTTATAAACATGAATCAACGGACAATGGTCAGTTCATCAATCAAATGCTTGGCTCCCGCATATTTATCGATGACAAACAACACATATCGAATGTCAACACAAGCAGCACGCTGCAACTGCGGATTGTAAGCAATATCTCCTGTCAGTCCTTCATAGTTACGGTCGAAACCTACTCCAATCAATTCACCTTTTGAGTTGAACACCGGAGAGCCAGAGTTACCACCCGTATTGTCAGTCGCTGTAACAAAACATACCGGCATACGTCCATCAGCCATAGCATATGGTCCGAAATCTTTCTTCTCGTACAACTCTTTCAGCTTAGGAGATACCACAAATTCAGGATTTTCCGGATCTTCTTTTTCCATTACTCCCTTCAATGTAGTATAGTACAGACATTCTTTGCCATCGGCTGGTTCATACGAACCAATCTTACCATAAGTCAATCGCAAAGTAGAGTTGGCATCCGGATAAATAGCCTTTCCTTCCTTTTGCTTCAAGGCAAGCATACCTGCCACCCATGTCTTATGTGCACGGTTGTAAGCATTGGTTTCTGCCTTCATAGCCTCATCCGTAGCCTTATACCCTTCTTTTACAGATTTAGCATATTGCACCATCAGATCTTTCTTCAGTTTGTCAGCGCTCGGATTCTGCAAGAACGCAGCCAAAGCTTTAGAACTTCTAAAGATAGAACGATCGAAGCAAGCATCAACAAAAGCATCTGTACTGCCAGCAAACTGTCCGTCTATTACTTTAAAAATACTGATACGTTGTCCGGCAGGAATCAGTTGCGCATATAAAGCAAGCAATTGTTTAGACACCTTACGGTCGACTATCGTACTGTAATCCTTGTTAAAGAATTTCCTTCCCTGTTCCTGCAAAGCAGTAATGGCAGCCTTGATACCCTTCTTGTCATTCTTTTCCAAAGCTTCCAACAGCTTATCAGTATCAGGTATTTTAGAAAACTCTGTACCCAGCATCAAAGCTTCATAAATGGCCTGCTGATG
>ENA-UEYD01001978-UEYD01001978.1-human-gut-metagenome-genome-assembly--contig:-NODE-1978-length-12539-cov-5.841598_pt1 | contig 12539 bp, 6 predicted proteins | sample MGYA00242907_ERZ507875 | MGnify/ENA primary metagenome ERZ507875 (study PRJEB26167, sample SAMN06115506) | human gut metagenome | host: Homo sapiens | place: China:Shandong | collected 2015-08-07...
TCTGACTGAGAGGATGCGTGTCGCTATAACCAAAGCAAATAGCGATGGATTGTGAATCAAGAGAGGTTTCCTGCAAACAGAGGTATAATAAATCACTTTCTGTCAATTTGGAATATTTTTTTTGAAGGAAAGATATGTAATCATGGTATATTTCAAATATGGTCTTTTTTAATTGATCTTGCTCAGCTGTGGTCAACACTTTCATTGCTTTTTTATTCGAAACAGTTTGTTTCGAAAGAGTAATCACTCTCTTATAAATATTGCTTTGCTCCAATAAGTAGTCGTTGCTTTTCTTTCTTTAAGTTAGCTATGCTTTGTTCTCTTTCTTCTATTTGCCTTTTAATATTTTCTTGTTCTTTCTTTAAGTTACTCTGCTCTTGGTGTAATAAGTCAATTATTAATTGATTATTTTCAATTGTACCTTGTAGAGAAGATAATTTATTTTGTGTTTGTTCTAATGATTGTTTGTATTGAAGTTGGACACGTTTCTTTCGGTTTATATAGTTTTGATAGCCAAGTATGATTAGAAAGCAAATCGAAACAAAGCCTGCAATGGTACAATATATGATGCGTTTTCCTTTTAATTGTTCCTCTCTTACCCTCATTTTAGTATTGTATTCATAAATCAGTTGTTGTATTTCGGTTGACTGTTCCATGTAATATAGAGAATCTATGATGGCGGCATGTTTTTCTAAATAAATATTTGCTGCTTTATAATCTCCGTTTTCTTTTTCAAGATCATATAAATTCTTTAAAGAAGTAGACTTACCTTCAATCGATAGCTCTTCTAAGCTTTTATTCATATAATAGCGCGCTGAGTCTTTATTTCCTCCTGTTTTCAAAATTAAATATCCTAGATTACTATAATAATTTCCATGGTTCTCCTTTTGAGGCAGTCTTTTAAGGGCACTTTGTGCATAATATAAGGCGGAATCAAGCTCATCAAAACTATCAAATTCCAGACTTAAATTGTGCTTAGACATTGCAATCTGTAGAGAATCTCCCGAAGCGATAGCATAATGTAGTGCTTTACGCTGGAACATGAGTGTGGAGTCTTTTTCATCTATTAAGCAATAATATGTACTGATACTGTTGAGGGCTATTGATTTATCCAGATCTGTGATAGAACATTGATACATAGCTTCGTATATTTCTATGGATTCGTCATAATACCCGGCGTCAAAGTAGAGATTCCCTAACGAGCTGAGGAACAAACTTTTGGTTTTAAGTTCTTTTGGAAAGTTTTGTATGATGGTCAATCCTTTTTGAAGATATGAAATGGCTTCTTTTTCCTCTTCCATTTCCACCGCCAGCCTTCCTTTATAAAGCAGTGCTATTGCTTTTTCTTTTTCATCATCGTCATAATACTCTAATGCCACGTTCAGCAGCGAGTCGCAAGGCAGCAAAGATTGTTTGCACTTATCCGTGGCACGTGCAAGAAGCAGTGCATAGCGTGCGCATTCTTTGTCTGAAAAATCATCTATTTCTTCCGGCTGAATGTTCAATAATTGGAGTACGCTGTCAGGATATTCATCCATTAGTGAATCTGCTTTTAAGAATAAGGCTTCTGTCTCATTGTTGTGTGAACAGGAAAAGAGTAGCAATGATAAGCTAAGCAATGCTGATGTTATTTTCATTTTAGTTATAGCTTGTTTGTTTTGTCGACGGCAAAGGTATAAATAATTATTTGTAAAACGACTGTTGAAATCGTTTTTAAATATTCATTCGTTTCGCTTTTCTTTCTGTATTTCCCATCGGCAGGGCGATACAGGCTAAGACACTTTTTTTAAGAGGATAAGGTTTAAGGATAGAATAGGATAATCTTAACGGTGCAGCTATTGAAGTGTCATTTATAAGCTGTTTTAGCTATCTACATGCCACAACAGAACGCTTGGAAACAATCAGAAAGATGGGAAGAAAGCCGTATGAAAAACATGCTTTGCTTTATTGTTTTTTTTCTTTTGCCTGTAGCTAAACTTCGTCCCGCAGTTGTGGGCTCTACGTTTTCCAGTTGAGGGCTGTGCAGCCTGCAATTGCGGGATGGACAGCCCACAACTGCGGGACGAAGTTTAGCTGCGGGCATAATGACATTAACCTGAATGCTTTTTGGGAAAAAGTAAGGAGCATATCAAGTTTTATATCTATCATTTGACTTTCTACGTAATGGGAGTATGGGGCTTATCATCCCTTAATTCCTAACGAAATGCTAACTTTATTCACTCGTGCGACGAATAAAAGAGATATTTGCATCAATTCGGATAAAGGTTGCATAACGTATATTAAGCGCTTGTGAATTAGTGAATTACAAGATTAAAAGCACGCTTTTTGAGCCGTTTTACGGTGTAGAATAAAACTTTCCTACACCTTCCTACACCACTTCCTACACTACCTATTTATCTGATAATCAGATAAACATAATAGCCGGTGTAGGATGTAGACAATATTGATGAAAACTCAACTGTGTGAGATTTCCTTTTATTGCTTACTGAGTTCACTTTAATAAAAAAAACAGTGGGAGTGGGTTAAGCTCTTTCACATTGCACTTCCACTCCTGCCGCATCTAAGTCTGCACCCATGGGTGGATTACGTTTAGCGAGTTTTAGCTCAATAGCTTTAACGGTGGGGAAAGTACGGAACAGGCGTTTTATGATACGTCCGCAAACATGCTCCAGCAATTTAGAAGGTATCTCCATCTCAGCCTTCACATTTTCGTATACATCGGCATAACTGACGGTATGTGTCACGTCGTCAGTCTCGGCTGCACGTGCAATATCGACTTTCAATTTCAGATTAATGACAAACTCATTACCTACTTCCCGCTCTTGCTGACCTACACCGTGGTAGGCAAAGAAACGGACGTTATCAAGGAATATATAACTGTTCATATCAATGGAATATTAGGTTAATGACAAAAATAAGAATAACTGCCCAGTAAACAAAGAAAACAGGTATATTTGTACCAACAGCTAAAGAAAACAGGTATATTTGTACCAACAACTAAAAAAATGAGACATGAAACACTTCTATTTCTTTCTTTTATCCGCATTGGTCTGCCTCTCTCTTTCTGCGCAGAGTAAGGTAAGCGGGGATTCGCTTGCCGCTGATTTTCATTATCTGGTGAAACAACTTGAAGCTACGCATCCTGATCCGTACACTGGCTTCGGAGGTAAAGTATTTTTTCATAAGCAAGCGTTTGATTTAGAAAACGAGTTACGTAGTAAACCCCATACCCTCCAGGAATTTTGGGATAAGTCGATGGCATTTTTGTCTTTCATTCAGGACGGGCATACGTATCTTTTTTCTCTTGCGCCTAAGCAGCGACAGGAACAGAGCTACTTGCCTGTAGGGTTCAGGTGTATCCCTGACGGGTTGATTGTACAAAGTCTTCCGGCTGCACATCAAGACTTGCTGGGTAGTCTTCTTACTGGAATCAATGGTAAGAGTATGGACGAATTACTGGTGCGGACGGCAAGTCTCTTTGCATGTGAGAATCTCTATAACCGTTATTCCGTATTTTGCCGGAACGTGGCGAGAAAGCAGTTTATGCAACAGTTGTTGCCTGATTTGGAAGATACGGTTTGCCTCAATTTGCGCACTCCGGATGGAAAGGAAATGACTTTGGAACAGCACTTTATGGATAATGAGGACTTGAGGAAAACAGAGAAAGCGAGTCTTCCATCCTGGGAGGGATGCCCTGAGGAGCAAATGGCTTATCGCTTCATAGACAAGAAGAAAGAAGTGATGATGTTTAAGGTGAACAGCATTATGGCGCGTGATAATTTTGAGTATATGTACAAGTATATGAAAGGGGATCTGTTCCGCCAGATGGAGTTTTACTATCAGAATGCTTTGAGGAAAGAGATGCCTGCGGATACTTTGCAGGCTATCCATGCATTGCCTTCGTTTTCGGGAACCTTTGCCACTATGCTGAAAGAGATGAAGAAGAATCGCTCGGAATATCTGATTATTGATCTTCGGGGAAACAGCGGCGGTTGGACGCCTATCGTACTGGCTACTTTGTACCAGCTTTATGGGGACAAATACTTGCAGGAGGATATGGATACGGAGTATTATCGGATTGTTTCGCCGTTGTATATGAATAAGTTAGAGGTAACTCTGGAAGAGTTCAATAAGCGTTATGGAACCGATTATAACTTTGGTGACTATACATTCAGCATGGAAGAACAGGAGGATGTACCGCTTGATACCCTGCGACGACAGTTTATTGATGATTGCATGAGTAGTGTGAAAGAAGAATTGCGTGCGCAGAAAGGTGCTCCGGTATATACCCCGAAGCAGGTCTTTGTAGTAACGGATGAGCGTACGTTCAGCGCTGCGTTTCATTATTCTTTCATGTTGTGGAAGATGGGAGCTACGGTGGTGGGCGTGCCAAGCGGGCAGGCTCCGAATACTTTCATGGAACAGACACTTTTCAAATTGCCCCATACCGGAATAGAAGGTTCAATCTCTAATTCTATGCAGGTATTTCTGCCGGGAAAGGATAAGCGTGCAAAGACTTTCTGGCCGGATGTGATGCTGACTTACGATGAATATAAGCAGGCAGGCTTTGACAAGCAGGCGGAGATTCTGTTTTTACTGGATAAGATGGGAGAAGGAAAGTAGGCGTTTCCCGTCTCCTTGAGGGAGATTCCTGTTCCCTAAGGGTGGGAAACTCCAGTATACTGGTTATGAATAAAAAAGGCACCTGCTATGGGTGCCTTTTTCTATTATAAAGATTGAGAGTATTATCCTTTTCGTCCGGTCTGTTCTATCAGTCCTTTGATCTTCTCGTTCAGACTTTCCGCTTTCATCAGTTGTTCCAGCGTCAGGTGCATACGGTAGCGCCAGTAATGTCTGGGGTTGGCAGGCACGTTGATGCGCTCTTCCTGTACATTGGGGTTGCGCCATTTTCCGTCCATAGCCATCCAGTCCTGCAAGGAGAGGATGCACAGGATGGAGTTGCTGTAAAGATGGTTGCGTACCACTTGCTCGCAAAGTTCCGGAGTGGCAACGGCAGGTGCAGCGCCGTAATGTCCCAGCATGGTGTTGTAGTACCGTTGCGTTTGCTGGAAATCTTCTTCCCACCAGCCGCGCAGCGTAGACATATCATGCGTAGAGATGGTGCAAACCGAGCGGTACGGATACCAGTCCGGATGTCCGAATTCCTGTGAAGGATCTTTCGGCATGCGTTGTATCTCAAGGCTAAGGATGCGCAGGTCGTTCATCACCCAAGCTACACAATCGGGGATCATGCCGAGGTCTTCACCACATACCAGCATACGGGTGGATTGCGTCAGTTGCGGCAACTTCTTCATGGCTTGTTCGCGCCAGAACTCGTTGTGGCGATGATAGTAATACTGATCGTACAAACGATTGAATGCTGCCTTCTCCCAATCATTCAGGGCACGGTAGATGTAATCGTGTTGTACGCCGATGCGCGGATGGAATTTGTGCGGGTCTTCACGGTCGGGCACAAACAGTACGTCACTGATTAATGCGTACAGTCCGTCGCGTATCCAGATGCTGTCTTCGTCCGTCTTTCCGGCAAAGTAAGCCTCTACTTTGCGCTGTGTGTCGAACTCGGGACGCATGCGATATATTTCCCATGTTTCCGTAGGCTCTATGAAGGTCTGCTTTACATAATCAGTATGCGGGCCGAACATTTGTCCGAGGAAGTATTCATGGATATAGGGTTTCGTGAAGAAATCTTCGCGGAATGCCATTCCGTAGCCTTCTATTTCTTCGCGCGTCATCGGCAGGGCGGGAACAAATTGACCCAGCAATCCGTGTACGGCATGCATCGGGATTTCCCAAATGCGGAAGAAGCCCAGGATGTGGTCGATACGGTAGGCATCGAAGTATTCCGACATCTTGCGGAAACGCTTCATCCACCAGGAATAACCGTCTTTCTCCATTACGTCCCAGTTGTAAGTAGGGAAGCCCCAGTTCTGACCGTTCACGGAGAAGTCATCGGGTGGTGCGCCCGCTTGTCCGTTCAGGTTGAAGTAGTAGGGTTCTGTCCATGCTTCTACGCTGTTGCGGCTGATGCCGATAGGAATGTCACCTTTCAGTACTACACCATTGGCTCGTGCGTGTTCCGTTGCAGCCAGCAGTTGCAGGTGCAGGTGGAACTGGATGAAGAAGTAGATGGCGATATGCGGATAGTCAGCGGATTCCGGCTGGCATAACTTTTCTATTTCTTCTGCTTTGTATTCTGTGAATTTCGGCCATTCGCGGAAGTTGGGTGTCTTGTAGGCATCGCGCAGATAGCTGAACACGGCGTATGGCTGTAACCATTCTTTGTTGTTTTCGAAGAACTTCCGGAAGGCATCGGATGCCAGAACTTGTTCGCCTTCCTGTTTGTATATCAGGCGGAAGAACTCCCATTTTGTCTGGTTTACTGCTTCATAGTCTACGGTAGGCAAAGCATTCAGCTCTTTCTGCCGTTTGTTGAATTCTTCCATTGCCTTTTTGTCCTTCAACGTACCCATCTGTTTCAGATCGGCATACATGGGGTGGAACGCATAAATGGATATGCTGTTGTACGGATAAGAATCCGTCCATGTATGTGTCATGGTGGTGTCGTTGATAGGCAATATTTGTACGGCTTTCTGGCGGGTAAGCACCGCCCAGTCTATCATCTGTTTCAGGTCGCCAAAGTCACCTACGCCGAAGCTCTTTTCGGAGCGCAGCGAGAAGATGGGCACGGCTACTCCGGCACCTTTCCAGTCGGGTAGGGCGAAGTAAACGTAACGGTCACCGATCACCAGTGTTTCGTTAGCGCCTATCTGCGGATCGGCCATGTAGCGGTTGGGGTTGTTTTCCCATGCCACGGCACGACGCTCTTTCTTATTATAAAGGATGAATTTATACTCCAGCGGGAAGCTGATTTTCGAGGCGTCTACTTCAACCTGCCATTCCGGGAAGTTGGCGTCGCTCATCAGAACGGCTTTATCCGCATCCCAATCTCCCAGAACTTTCTGGTTGCCGCAAATGCCCAGACAGTGATCATTGTCGATACATGGAGCATACGCCTTGATCAATAATCCTTTCTTGTGGCTCTTTGGAGCGGCGTTACGTTCGGGATGTGCAAGCAGGGACTCCGTGAAAGCAGACGTGTAGAAGTATTGCTGTTCGGGCAGATTCTTCCAGCAGTCTTGCAGGCGGTAGACTTTCTTCTTGTCAGCCGATACATAGAGCGTGCGGGGAAGGCTGTTCCACTCCGTACGTGTATCTTTGCCGTCGCGATAAATGTGATAACTGTATTGTACGATGCCGTTTTCAGGCGCTTGAATGTCCGCATCTAAAGTCCAGTGAATGCCATCCACTGTTTGTAAAGGTATGGCTTTACCGGGCTGATTGTTGCCCAGTTCAAGAATAGATCCTAAGACTCTAACCTCTTCACCCCAACTTGTGCGGTACTCGATATGAAAAGATAGTATCATATAATATTAGATTTAGTAATAGCTGCATTGATTATGCAAGTATAGACATTATTCCGCATAATCAAGCAGCTACCGCTATCTAAGTTTTTTAAATTCCTATGCAAACGTTTGTGCTTGCATTTCGCAGATCTGTTTTTATCCGCAACGTGAAGCTCCGCAAGTGGTACAAATGAGGCAACCTTCCTGATATACAAGTGTTTCGTTGCCGCAGTTCGGACATTTCTTGCCTTTGGCTTCTGTGCCGTCCGTTATGTATTTCTTCAATGCGCGTTCCACGCCGTTCTTCCAGGTATTGATGCTTTCGCTGTCCAGTTGCAGAGAGCCGACCAGCTTGATAACCTGTTCGATAGGCATACGATAACGCAATACTCCGGAGATCAGTTTGGCGTAGTTCCAGTATTCCTTGTTGAACTTTTCGGACAGACCTTCAATGGTGACTTTATATCCGCGTTTGTTCTGGAACTGGAAGTCGTAACGCTTACTGCCGTCCTTGTCCACCTTCTTAATAATGTGTCCGGAAGTAACGTTCTTCGGCAGAATAATGCCTTCATCGTCATCCTGAAGACCGGTGAAGATTTCGTAAGGATGTCCGTCCAGCAAACCGACGAATGCCACCCACTTTTCTTTATTATTCTGGAAACGTACGATGTCGGCATCCAGAACTGTCGGGCGGGTTTCTACTACCGTAGGCGGTTTGCAAGGAGGCATTTCTTCTTTCTTATCGCTCTTGGCAGAAATGAGTACGCCCGAACGTGAGCCGTCACGATAAACCGTACAACCTTTACAACCGGATTTCCATGCCTCTACATACAGGCGGTTTACCAGGTCTTCATCCACATCGTTCGGCAGGTTGATGGTCACGCTGATGGAGTGGTCTACCCATTTCTGGATACGTCCCTGCATCTTGACTTTCATCAGCCAGTCTACGTCGTTTGAGGTTGCTTTATAATAAGGTGATTGCTCAACCAATACGTCGATCTCTTCTTGTGTGTAACGTTTGGAAGGATTGTGTCCTTGCGCTTCCATCCATGTAACAAACTTGGGGTGGAAGACAATATATTCTTCAAAAGCATCTCCGGTTTCATCCACGAAGTCTACGTGTACGTTAGTATCGTTCGGATTTACTTTACGGCGACGTTTGTATACGGGCAAGAATACAGGCTCGATACCTGAGGTAGTCTGAGTCATCAGACTGGTGGTTCCCGTCGGTGCAATGGTAAGGCAGGCAATATTGCGGCGGCCGTATTTCTTCATATCCTCATACAACTGGGGATCTGCTTCGCGCAAACGATTGATGAACGGATTATTCTTTTCACGTTCGGTATCGTAAATTTCGAATGCACCACGTTCTTTTGCCATTTCCACTGATGAACGGTAAGCACTCAGGGCAACGGTCTTGTGCACTTTTTCAGAGAATTCGGTAGCTTCTTCCGTACCGTAACGCAATCCCAGTGCAGCAAGCATATCACCTTCGGCAGTAATACCTACACCGGTACGGCGTCCTTGTCCACTCTTCTTATAAATCTTGTCCCACAATATACGTTCTGTATGTTTCACATCTTCGCTTTCGGGGTCAGCATCAATCTTTTCCATGATGCGTTCTATCTTCTCCAATTCCAGATCGATGATATCGTCCATAATGCGTTGAGCCAACGCTATATGTTTCTGGAACAATTCAAAGTCAAAGTATGCATCCGGTTTGAAGGGGTTTACCACATAAGAATAAAGATTGATAGCCAACAAACGGCAGGAGTCATACGGGCACAAGGGAATTTCACCACATGGATTGGTGGAAACAGTGCGATATCCCAGGTCTGCATAACAATCGGGTACGGATTCTTTTAATATGGTATCCCAGAACAATACACCCGGTTCTGCCGATTTCCATGCATTGTGAACGATCTTCTTCCACAAATTGGTTGCATTGATTTCCTTCTGCACAGTTGGTTCAGCGGCATTGACAGGATATTGTTGAATATATGGAGTACCTGTGATAGCAGCGGTCATAAATGCATCGTCCAGTTTCACAGATACATTGGCACCTGTTACTTTGCCTTCCGTCATTTTAGCATCGATGAACGCTTCTGAATCGGGATGTTTGATAGATACACTTAGCATCAGTGCGCCACGCCGTCCGTCCTGAGCAACTTCACGTGTAGAATTGGAGTAACGCTCCATAAATGGCACCAGGCCGGTGGAGGTTAAAGCCGAATTTTTCACCGGAGAACCTTTCGGGCGGATGTGCGACAAATCGTGTCCTACACCACCACGGCGCTTCATGAGTTGTACTTGTTCTTCGTCTATTTTGAAGATGGCACCATAAGAATCCGCCTCTCCATCTACTCCGATCACGAAGCAGTTAGACAAAGAAGCTACCTGATAGTTGTTACCAATTCCGGTCATCGGGCTTCCCTGCGGAACGATGTACTTGAAATGGTCGAGCAGATCGAATAGTTCCTCTGCACTTAATGGATTAGAGTATTTAGCCTCGATACGGGCTACTTCATTGGCTATTCTCCAATGCATGTCTTTCGGAGACTTCTCGTAAATATTTCCGAAAGAGTCTTTTACTGCGTACTTGTTTACCCAAACACGCGCAGCTAACTCGTCGCCCTGAAAATATCGTAAAGATTCTTCATAAGCTTCCTCGTAAGAATAAGTTTGTTTTTCCACGATTCTTTTTTCCTTAGATTTATTTTTTAATAAGTAAGAGTGTAGAAGTGATACCTATCATTAACAAATGCGATTGCAAAGCTAAGAATGTTTTTTGTTATAGCAAAATAAAAACAGAATAAATTATGAACAGGCTATGAGATTTCCATTTTTGAATAATAGATTGCTGATTTATAAAATATTAGCATTGTTGTGTGAACAAAAAGTTTCCAAAAAAGAAAATTGTTTCTAGACTTTGATTAAACAGGCTAATTGATTTTAGAAAACGTAGATAAACTTTAAACTCGTTATTTGACAACAAATTGCTATTCTTTTTCTATATTTGCAAAAAAATAAAAGAATGGAAATCCTAAAACAGAGAAGAACAATCCGCAAATATCAACAGAAAGATATTTCTTCAGATTTGTTAAATGATTTGCTTGATTCTGCATTTCGAGCCTCTACAGTCGGAAATATGCAGGTGTACAGTGTAATTGTAACGCGTGATGCAGAACGGAAGGCTAGGTTGGCACCGGCTCACTTCAATCAGCCGATGGTGAAAACTGCACCTGTGGTTTTGACGTTTTGTATAGACCTGCGCCGTTTTACTAAATGGTGCGAACAGCGAAAAGCAACTCCCGGGTATAATAATTTAGAGTGGTTCGTAACCGGCTCTGTAGATGCCCTGCTGGCAGCACAGACTTTTTGTGTGGCTGCGGAAGAAAAAGGATTAGGTATATGTTATCTGGGTACGACGACTTACAATCCGCAAATGATAATCGAAGCCCTGGAGCTGCCGGAATTGGTATTTCCTATTACGACAGTGACGGTAGGTTGGCCTGCCGAGGAGCCTGCACAGGTAGATCGATTGCCGCTGGAAGCTATTGTGCATGAGGAGACGTACCATGATTATACTCCTGAAGATATAGATCGCCTGTATGCCTATAAGGAATCTTTGCCCGAAAATAAGCAATTTATTTTTGAAAACAACAAAGAAACCTTGGCTCAAGTCTTTACGGACGTGCGTTATAAGAAAGAAGATAACGAAGTAATGTCGGAGAATCTTTGGAAAGTAATAAAAAAGCAGGGTTTTTAACCCTGCTTTTTTAATGATGCTTGGATATCATCTATTTCTGCGCGGAAAGTTTTGTCTACTTCCCGTAATTCTTTAATGGTTTTGCAGGCGTGCAATACGGTTGCGTGATCTTTGTGGCCTATTAATGCACCTATCTTAGCCGTCGAAAAATCTGTATAGGATTTAGCGAGAAACATGGCTATCTGGCGTGCCTGTACCACTTCGCGTTTTCGTGATTTAGTATGGATGGTAGCGGTATCCAGTGAGAAATGCTTGCATACCACGTTGATGATGTCATCAACGGTAATAGATTTACTTTCACTTTTTACTACCTTCCGTACAATGCGTTGCGTCAGTTCCAGATCAATTTCCTTATTATATATAGTAGAATGTGCCATGATGGAGATGACGATACCTTCCAGGTCACGCACGCTGTCACCCACATTTTCTGCAATATAATCGATTACTTCCGGAGGGAACTGTAAACCGTCACGATGTATCTTATTGCGCAGGATGTTCTTGCGTAATTCTACGGTTGGTCTTTCCAGTTCAGCTACCATACCCCATTTGAAACGGGTGATGAGCCGTTCTTCCATACCTTGCAATAATACGGGAGCACGGTCTGAAGTCAGGATAAGCTGTTTACCGTTTTGGTGTAAGTGATTAAAGATATGAAAGAATGTATTCTGTGTTTTGGTAACACCGGCAAATTCTTGAATATCATCGATAATCAATATGTCAATTGATTGGTAGAAGTTGATAAAATCGTTTGTAGTATTGTTACGTACAGAGTCGGTATATTGTACCTGGAACAGATGTGCCGATACATATAGCACTCTCTTGTCCGGATAGAGTTCTTTGATTTTTGTGCCTATAGCATTTGCAAGGTGCGTCTTGCCCACGCCCGATGCTCCATAGAAAAACAGCGGATTGAAAATTGTTTTCGCCGGGTTTTGAGCGACAGCTTCTGCTACGCTGCGTGAAAGTTTGTTGCTATAGCCTTCTATAAATGTTTCGAAGTTGTATTCAGGATTCAGATGAGGATCTAAATCTGCAATAGGAGCTTGCGGTATTTCTCTGCCGATTACCTTTTTCTGTGGAATAATAGTGCGGGGAGTAGATTCGAGATTGACGGTAGTACGTGAACTCTTATCCACCATAACATTATACAATAACTTGGTGCCATCACCAATAACTTTATATAGAGTTTTACGCAACAAGTCAACAAACTTGTCCTCCAAAAACTCATAGAAGAACTGGCTGGGTACCTGTACGACCAGCGTCTTGTCCTCATATTTTAAAGGTATGATGGGAAGAAACCATGTTTTGTATGTCTGCTCCGGAACATTGTCTCTGATGATTTCAAG
>ENA-UEYD01001979-UEYD01001979.1-human-gut-metagenome-genome-assembly--contig:-NODE-1979-length-12537-cov-16.714045_pt1 | contig 12537 bp, 11 predicted proteins | sample MGYA00242907_ERZ507875 | MGnify/ENA primary metagenome ERZ507875 (study PRJEB26167, sample SAMN06115506) | human gut metagenome | host: Homo sapiens | place: China:Shandong | collected 2015-08-07...
CTCCCAAATCGTTGCCTGACTCAGGCGAACCAACTTTCAACGCGTTTACATTGTTTGACAAGCCCCTCTTCGATTTTCTGTATGAGAATCTTCCGGTTCTCTAAAGCGGAATCGTTACAATTCTCTAGGGCACTGATTTCTTTGCCGTTGACTCATATTGTTTGCCGATTGTTCTACGCATCATGGGATCGCCTGGGAGCACGCCATCGATGTAGGCTTCTATGGGCTTGTCGGTCCATGGTTCGGATCGTCTTGGCATGAATAGGGACAGTTGCGCGGGAGCGTTGACATCGTAGGTGAAGGAATGCTTTCCGGATATGTCTTCTTGCAGAATTCCAATCCGTTGACCTTCGAGGAATACGATGAGTGTTTTTCCGATCATGGGTTAAGCTTCCTCATTATTGCGGTTGTCGGATTTACGGCTGTCGGGGTCGTTCTCGTCGAGTTCTTTGGCTTGCTGTTCGATAAGTTTTGATCGGTTCAATAACGTGGTGTATGTACTGGTGTAATTGTGACCATTATTTTCGTAAAGTTTTGACAAGAGTTTGCTGATTTTTGCGAAATTTGACTGTTCAATGTTTTTCCGTTGTTCCAGTGTTTTGATTACGGCAGGGTTTGCTAAAGAAGTTTGTATGGATTGTCCCAGACCTCTTGCTAAAGATGTGTAGGCATCGAGAAGGGGGGGGCTGCGGGCGTTTTCTTGGAGATGGTCACGCGGCCATTCCCTGGCTCTGACGGTATCGCACCGGACTCATCCAACCGAGCGGCCGTCTGATGCGCTCGTGGTCGTGCCAGCGGATGCAGTCGTCGACCGGGACGAGCGCCTCGCTGCGGGTGCGCTCCTCCCAATGCTCGGGATGGACGGATTCCGTCTTCATGCGTCCGAGGAACCCCTCCGCGGCGGCGTCGTCCGGGGAACGGCCCTTGGCGCCCGTCGACCGTGCCAGGCCGTAGCGGTCCATGAGCGCCAGCCATCCGGGTCACCGGCAGTGGCATCCGCGGTCGGAATGCACCAGGGGATGCGCTCCCTCCGGCAGTGTCTCCGCGGCCTTGACGAGCATCCTGTCGGCGAGCCCGGCGTTGGGACCGGACCCGGCCGTGTACGCGACGATCCCGCCGTCGTGGCAGTCGACCGGCGGCGAGAGGCACGCCCTTCCCGTCCCCGGCCTTGATCCCGGGTGATGTCCGCGGGCCGTTTCCAGTTCGGCATCTCGGCCGTGAAGTCGCGGTCGGCGAGGTTGCCGGGAGCCGGCGCGGTCCCGCCCTCGTATGAGCTGTACCCGTGTCGTTCGGGAACATGCGTCGTCGGACCATTCTCGGCCATGATCCTGCGGGGCGCCTTCTCCGAGACGCCGGTCCTGAGCATGGCCTTGACCCTGCGGTACCCGTGCCCGCCCTTGGAAGCGGCGAACGCCCCGGCCGCCCGGACACGCAGCCTGGCGTATTTGTCAACCCCGAGCCTGGCGTGGTGGTAGTAGGTGGCTGCCCGGCGCGATGCCGAATCGAGTTGAGTGAATACGTCGGGCGCGGACGGTCGGCCGGAAGCGTCTTCTCCCTGTCCGACAGGCGCCATAGGCCGGCGCCCGGGTCTTTTTCTGCGAGCCTCCACCACCTCCCGCATCACCGCGTTCTCCAGTTCCGGCTCCTCGACCCTGCGGCGCGGGGCCTCGGCGTCGCCGGCGTCCCGATCCCGTCGCATCGCTGGCTTGTCGGCTTGGCCGGCGTTCCTGTTTTTGGGCTGCAGCGCGGCCATACCGCCCTCGCGATGCGCCTTGACCCAGTTGTGGACCGCTCCGAGGCCCGCGCCGAGCCGTTCGGCTGCCCGCTTCCGCTGCATGCCGCCCGGCACCGGTTCGATCGCCTTGGTCCTCGTCTCCAGCGGGATGATGGGTTTCGCCATATGGCCGGCATGCCTGGGATCCTTTGCCGGCCGGCGTTCCAGGCACTGCCTGGTCGGATGACCCAGGTGCTCGACCACCTGGGCCGTGGTCATCGGCGTGGTGAGGCACAGGTCCACCGCGCGCTGTCGTTCCTCGGGGCCGGACATATGATAATCCTTTCGTCCAGTCTCCAAGAAAACGTCCGCACCCTGCTATCCACACAGAACCGTTATTTACGGAAAACTTGTGAAAACTGCGTTTTATCTATGAGACGGGGGTCGATTATGTCTCCAGGGGGTGTGAGAATCGGCTGTGCAGACAATGACGGAATTGCCTTTTTATAAGGGGTGCTTATCACGTTTGTGTACGGGTATGCATACCCTGATCAAAGGCTGTTCTGCTGGGGTGCTAGAGAGAAGGACGGGACTCGCATGCCGACCACAGGTCGATCGATTACAAAAAGAGCTGATAACGGCCGTTATGTCGGCTTTGGCGGGAACGCCGTCCGTACTCCGCTTTCCGAGACCGTTACGGAGGTCCGTGGGATTTGAGCGAGTCGATCCGCATAGCAGTCGCAATACACAAGCCGTACCGCACGCCCGACGACCCGGCGTACCTGCCGCTCCACGTCGGCGCGGCGCTGCACCCGGACGTGCTGCCCGGCATCCAGGGAGACGACGAGGGCGATAACATCTCGTCCCTCAACGCAAGCTATTCCGAGCTGACGGCCCTGTACTGGATGTGGAGGAACTGCGACGCCGACTACAAGGGCCTCGTCCACTACCGCAGGCTGTTTGCGTCCCCAAGTCTCGCGAACCGACTGCGAAAAGACCGGTTCGTCCGAATCGCATCCAGCAAGGAGATTAGGGAAGCGCTGAAAAAGACCGGCGCAGTCGTACCCCGTAGGCGGAACTACTATATCGAGACGATGCGCTCGCACTATTCGCACACGCTCGACGGGTCCCATCTGGACGTTATGAGGGACATCCTCATGTCGAAGGCTCCCGAATACGTTCCCATGTTCGACAGGTGCATGGCCTCGACCGGCGGTCACATGTTCAACATGCTCGTCATGCGCGCCGACCTGTTCGACGCGTACTGCGCATGGCTCTTCCCGCTGATCGACGAATTGACCTCCCAGATCGACGCCTCGGCATACACCCCATTCGAGAAACGTTATCCCGGCAGGGTCAGCGAGCTCCTGCTGGACGTGTGGCTCAAAACAAACGGACAGGATGTCGTCGAATTGCCTCTTACCAGCCCGGAACCGACTGATTGGTGGAAAAAGGGCAAGGGCTTCCTCATGGCCAAGTTCGCCGGCAGGAAATACGCGAAGAGCTTCTGATTTATATCGGCAAATCAGAAAGGAATCAAAGATCCTTGTTTATTTTGTTTTTTATTATTTCAGTCTTCACTATATATTTGGACTATTCTGCCCACAAAGATATATCAAGTCCTGTGATCGTTTTCACCTCTTTATGGCTGTTCATATGCACCCTCGCATCATTGCGACTCTATGGATTTACGGGTTATTCAGAAAAGACAATTGGCTATATTACCTGCGGCAGCGTGGCTTTTTCTTTGGGTGCCTTTTCTTCGACACTTGTAAACAAACAGACTACCAAGCAAACACGGTATGCCCACTTGCGCGGAAAAAATCTTCAAACGAGCGACGGCAATCAACAGCAGCTATGCTTTACATTTCTTGAAATAATATTAGCGCTAGCTTGTGTAGGTAGTGCGCTATCTCTCTTTTACTCACTAAACGCATTCAGAAGCGGCGCTTCCTACATGGAAGTGCGTGGCAGTCGTTTAGGATACAATGACGAACAGGCATTTTCGAATCCAATCGTTGGATTGTTTGTCACTTACTTTTGTGGTCCAGCAATGACAGTGCTCATACCTATTGCAATCGTCTTCCTTTTCAAAAAACAGCACAAAAAATTTAGCCTCATTGTTTTTTTGTGCGCTCTTGCAGATGTTATTTCCAGTGGTGGTCGTATTCAAATAATATACATAGTTTCACAACTGATAGCGGCTTTTTTCTATTATAGAAAAACTATTTCCAGCAAAACAAAGAAAATCATAAAAAATGCTACAATTATAGGAATTGTAATGCTATTTGTCCTAACATCACTTAGGACAAGTCAGAATTTCTTGCAGGCGATATATACCTATTTTACATTACCTGTAGGTCTTTTTTCATATTACACTTCAATTGTTGATATAAATAATTTTGAATCTTTTGGCGCGGCGACATTTTACCCCCTATTCTACGTTCTTGCGTCTGTTGCCAGCTTTTTTGGAGCCAAAACGTCGTTTTTGGATAATTTAATCTATTATGTCGGATTACCACAAGAAACCTGGACGTCAACCTTATTCCCAACAGGATCCTACAATGCTTTCTGCTCCTTGTTTTATTTCTTTTATCTCGATTTTCGAATTGTTGGAATAGTTCTTTTTTCATTGCTTTATGGCTTCATGTCAGGATATGTATATAAAAAACAAAGAACTAGAACCAACGACATATGGTTCATGTTCTATCTGCTCATATTACAAACCATTGTAGGCTCTTTCATAATTTTCCAGCTTGGAAATACAAAATTCTTCGTAAGTCTTTTTATTTTTGGAATTGCGATTCTCCTTGGGAAAAAAGAGATAAAAGAGGAATCATGATGAAAGATAAATCACCCGTCAACATCGTGGTGCCGGTCTACAACGTCGCTGACCTGCTGTCCCGATGCGTCGACTCACTGCTCGCACAGACATACGAGGACGTACGAATCGTCCTGGTCGACGACGGGTCCACAGACGACTGCCCCGCAATATGCGACCGATACGCAGAACAAGACCCGCGCATCACCAGTCTCCACAGGACGAATGGCGGGCTCTCAGCTGCCCGTAACACGGGAATCGACCACGTGTTCTCAATCGAAGAACCCTCGCGCGGACGATACATAGCGTTCGTGGATTCCGATGACTGGGTCGAGCCCGGATACGTCGAGTCCATGCTCGAGACGCTGGAGGCGTACGGCGCGGACGCGGCGCAGTGCGGACATTTCGTCTCCTACGCGCCGGACAACGAGGACGACAAGGACCCCGCCCACACGCGCGCGACGCTCGATCGTGCGCAAGCAGTTGAGAGCCTGTGTCGCAACGGCCTGTGGGACGTGACCGCATGGAACAAGCTGTACCGGCTCGACCTGTTCAGACAGATACGGTATCCGGAGGGGCTCTTGTATGAGGACACCGCCACTACATACCTGATCACGCAGGAATGCGACAGGGTCGCGGTGGACATGACACCCCAATACCACTACACGCAGCGCTACACGTCCATCGCGAACGGCACCACCTGGAAGGACAGCAAGCTGGACCTTGTGCTCGCCGGCGACCGGATGGCCGCATGGGTGTGCGAGCACTATCCCGACCTCAAAACGGCCGCAGCTGAGAAGCGGGCGTACGTGCGCCTCTCCACGCTTTCCCAGATGGTCAACACTAGTCATCAAGACAAGGACCTCGCCCGAAGACTGTGCCGGGAGGTCCTCTCGGTTGCACCAACCGTGCTGCGCGATCGCAGGGCGTCGAAGCGCGACAAGCTCGGCATTCTCGCCCTGCTTCCCGGCTTCTGGTGCTATCGCGCCATCTGGAGTCGCTACTACGAGGCCAAACGAAACAGGACTGTGGCCGGTCCGGCTGGAGCACCCGACACGACAGGAAAGGAACAATCATGACAACAGCGGCGGTAATCACGCTCCATCAAGTCGACAACTACGGCACACAGCTTCAGGCATACGCCACGCAGGAGAAGCTGAAGCAGTATTTCGACAACGTCGTTCTCATCGACTATCGACGTCCCGACACGTATGGCAAAGGCCTGGTCAACTCCTTCGCCAAAAGCAATCCGGTAAAGGCCCTAGCGTTCCTGCCAACCTACTTGCTATGGAAGAAAGTGTTCGACGGCTTCCGCAGCAAATATCTGAACCTCACGGAAAAGACGTATCTCAGCGAATCGGATTTCAAAAACTTCAACGATTTCGCTGACGTGTACGTTTCCGGCAGTGACCAAGTGTGGAATTCCGGATGGAACAAGGGAGTCATTCCATGCTTCTATCTGGACTTTGCGCCTGACGGAAAACCCAAGTACGCATATGCGTCCAGCTTCGGCCGAAACCATCTCGACGAGAACGAAGTCAACCAGTCGAAGAAGTACATTGATCGTTTCGACATGATTTCCGTACGAGAGCAGAGCGGCGTTGATATTCTGAACAATCAGTACGGATACCACAACGCTGTGCAAATCGTCGACCCCACGCTGGCGATGCCGGCATCGTTCTGGCGTTCCATCGCCACGAAACCGCGGGTTAAAGGCGACTACATCCTTATCTACAACCTGAACCGCAGCAAAGAGTTCGACGGATATGCGGATGAACTGTCACGCAGAACAGGCCTGCCTATCTACCGATTCTGCACCCGCGTGGACCAAGTATTCCGCAACGGTAAAAGCCTCGTAGTGCCTGAAATCCTCGATTTCGTTTCCCTTGTGGACAACGCGAAATACGTGCTGACTGACTCATTCCACGCGACCGCATTCTCCATGAACATGGGAACCGAGCCAATTTGCATCTACCCGGGCCAGTATTCCGGAAGGCTTTCCGAGTTCCTGAAGCTCGTGGACTCCGAGCAGCGTCATGTGGACGGATATGACGACTTCGACGTGATTAATCGGCATGTGGACTTCGCCAAGGTCGAACGAATACTCGGCGCAGAGCGCACGAGAGTCGACGAATACCTCACCAACATGCAGCAAGCAGTACTCGCAAACAAACAATGATTATTCATCACTCACACTTAATTGGAGGATTCAAATGAGTGAGAAGCTCAGGGCAGTGTTTCACGCGTGCGTCCCGCGTCGTATAGCGTCAGCAATACGAAATCTACGGCAAACGCTTCATCTTTACAAAGACTCCATTCTTCAGGCATATCGATATAACCGAAACTACTCCCGTGTTGCCTCTACCGAGCTCACACAGTTGGAAACACGAATCATGTTCCTGAGCCATCAGATAGAAAAAGGACTCAGCCATAGCGATTTTCGATATGGCTTTGGACGCAAAGTGTTTCTCGAACTTCCAGCCATGCTCAAGAGCTTAGAGCTAGCCGACAGCAACTATGAGGAAAACACCGTATTTCAAGAGTCGATGTCAGCACTACACGAGTACATGGAACGCCATATTCGCGCGGGCAAGGATATCTCATGGCAAAAAAGTCTTTTCACCAACGAGCAATGGAATCATATTAAGTCCGCAGATCCATCACGCGGAGGAAGCATCGTCATCCGACGGTCAACAAAAGCTAACAACTCGCTCCTACCTTACGCTCAACTTAATGAACACCGTCATTCGGTACGAGAGTTTTCCGATGAGCCAGTAGATGTTAATCTCATCGAGCAAGCCATTGACATGGCTATGAGGACTCCTTCCGTCTGCAACAGACAACCAACTCGAGTTCATCTGATCCTAAACCCTGAAATCATCACTAAGGCTTTGGCTATCCAAGGAGGAGTGGGAGGATATGCGGCACCCCCTGCCCTTATTCTCATTACTTCCGACCTGCGATCGTTCATCACATCCTATGAACGGAATGAGGGGTTCACTGACGGCGGACTTTTTGGCATGTCCCTTCTTTTGTCGCTTGAATCCTTAGGACTTGCTTCCTGCCCTCTGAACACCATGTTCACGGCAAAAGCAGATAAGGATACCCGCAAACTCCTGAATCTCCCTGATAACGAAGTGCCAGTCATGTATATTGAGGTCGGTAACTTCCTTGAGGAAACTCGCACATGCGCATCTGTTCGTTATACAGGAAATCAAATCACGACAGTCATCAAATAGGAACTGCTGATTTCTTATGCACGAATCTAAAACATTAGCTAGATGAGTTAACCGAAAGACAATGAAGGCTACGAATAACAAATCACATTCGCGTATTTTTAAGAATGCGTTGTTCCTATACGCGCTCACGTTTTCAAACTATCTGATCGGACTATTACTCCTGCCGTACCTGTCACGTGTGCTCAGCGTGGAGAAGTTCGGCGTGATCGGATTCGCGACGTCGTTCTGCCTGGTGTTCCAGATGGTGGTGGAGTACGGTTTCCAGCTGTCGACCACCGCGACCATCTCCGTGCATCGCGACGACAAGGCCAAAATGTCCCGAACCATCTCGACGATGACGTACACCAAGCTGCTACTGGCATGTGGCGCATCGGCCGTGTTCCTGGCATGCGCGATGTTCGTGGACATGCTCCGCGGCCATTTCGTGATCATCCTGCTGTTCTTCGTGGACTCGATAGCCAAGGCGCTGCTTCCAGACGCCTACTTCAGGGGCATCGAACGCATGAAGGACATTACCATCCGCGCGGTGTCCGCAAAATCCGGAATCTTAGTGGCGACGCTGTTGTTCGTGAAGGGCGACAACACCCTAATCATATATCCCGTCTCGATGATCGTATTCGATACCATCGCGCTCCTGTGGGCGTTCTCCCTGCTCAAACGCGACGGTTTGAAGGCGACCGGCACCACCATGAGGGAAATGCTGGAAGCGTTGAAAGACAGCTTCTGGTTCTTCATATCCCGCATATCCGTGAGCGTCAACGGATCATTGGGATCCATCTTCCTTGGCATGCGCTACAGCCCCGAATCCGTGGAGATGGGCCTGTACTCCGGCGCGACCAAGCTGTCGTCCGCCGGAGAGCAGATGATTCCGCCGCTTGGCGACGCACTCTACCCGTCGATGGTCAACAAGAAGGACTATAGGCTGTTCTACCGCATAGTGTTGCGGGGCGGCATCCTTTGGTTCCTCGCGTGTGGGCTGGTGGAAGTGCTGGCGACGCCGTTGTGCGTGCTGATTCTCGGCGGACAGTACGCCAGCGCTGGCGGGTTCCTGCGGATACTGATGGTCGGCGTGTTCTTCGGATATTTCAGTTTCATGTTCGGCTATCCAGCGCTCTCGCCGATCGGGAAGGCGACCTGGGCTAACGCGGCGATCATGGTCAGCGCGATCGTGAATCTTACGGCCTGCGCGGTTCTGTGGCTGACAGGGAACATCACACCGCTGACGGTATGCGTGGTGTTCTCCAGCACCAACATCACGACCTTTATCGTGCGCTTCGGCGCATTCATGAAATTCAGGAACTTAGCGGAACAGGATGCGAAATGAGTGGTTCCAAACGAGTCGAGTGGATCGACGTGGCCAAGGGTGTCGGCATCGTACTGGTCAGTTTCGGCCACCTCAGGAACGGTGACGGCGAAAGCGTGTGGCTGCCCGCATTGGACGCGCCCATCGACGCGATATACCTGTTCCACATGCCCTTGTTCTTCCTACTGGGGGGGCTCACGTTCAGTAGGAGGGGCGGGTTCAAGGCGTTCCTGGCGCGCAAGGCCAAGACGTTGCTGGTGCCGTATTACGTGTTCTCCCTGTACTTCCTCGCCAAACCGTTCGCGATACTGCTCATACCATCCATGCGCGCGACCTTCCAGACGAGCCACGACTACGGTATTGCGCACCAGTTCCTCGACGTGCTCGTCATGGGCAACGGACTGTGGTTCCTCATGGCGTTCTTCGTGGGCGAATGCCTGATGTACGGGCTGACCAGCCTGACTGATGACGGGCGCGTGCTTGCCGCTATTGGAATGGCGTCCGTCATCCTGTCGACATTCGTCTCGTCCCAGACCGGATGGCCTGCACTACCCTTCCAGATTGTGGCCGGAGTCAAGGCAGCTGGCTATATGTGCGTCGGATACGTGCTGAAGGAATGGCTCAAAACCATTCCGCGCAGAAGAGCGGGCGTATCGTCAGCTTGCGCGGCCATAGTGTTCCTGACGTTAGCGGTACCGGCCGTGGCCGGAATCATACCGGATGGTCCGGCGCTGCTGACCGCATCGGTCGCGGCGGCATTCCTTGGCACGTTCGCCGTCATCTGGCTGTGCATCGCGGTGGGGTCATGCCGGATGCTGGCCTATATCGGCCGCTACAGCCTCGTCTATTACGCGCTGAACGCATTGACACTCAACATCATGAAAATCGGGCTTTTCCGCGTCATCGGCATCAACGTGGCGTCCACACCGTGGTTTTCACAGCTTCTCGCGGGCCTCGCGGCCACCGCCCTTGCGCTCGTGCTGCTGACCCTCGCGAACCTTTTCATACAACGCTGGATGTGGTGGGCCATAGGCAAAAAACATCCGAAGCAAGCACCCAAGTAGTGTTCCGTAGACTCGCCCAATTCGAGATCACGGAACATTGCCACCTTCCAAGTATTGGAAAACGTTGATGTCGACATTCCTGGGGCAAAGTCTTCTCAGAAATGCTTCATGGGAACATCTTGACACGACCTGCCCTATTCATTTTCCCGCATGTACCGGCACGGGTTTGGTTCGTTCTGCGGTTTTGCTTCCAGACCCAGTTGTATTTAGTCAAGTCGACGTTTCGTGATTGGTTGCGAAAAACTTTCGGGTTTAGTTATTCAGAGCATGCCGTTTTCTTTCTATTCCTATTCTCGTTTCCCAGGATCTCTGCCGACCATGAGGGGCTCGTTGGCACGGCGGCTCTATCCTCCGAGCTCTAGGAACCGACCGCAGTGCATGATCCTGTCGATGGTCGTAAGTGGCTTCGTATCCCTGGTCTTCTGGAACGAATAAAATCCCCTTTTGAAGGGAATGTCGGAAAGAAGCGGAGAGACAAAAGGGAAACAATTATGGTATTAAAGGACACGGCTTCTCATAAGACCGGACGGCCCAGCAGCCGACGGATTCAAAATGGGGGGCGTAATTCCAGTATCGAGCTTCTTCGTCTGCTATCGATGCTGATGATCGTCAGCTTTCATTTATGCGTGGGCAACAGCCGATACGATTGGTTCCTCGCCCAGCCGCCAACCCCCACGAAGGTTGCCTACCAGTTCCTCATGGGAGGCGGATGGGTCGGGAACTTCATCTTCTTCACCATCTCCATCTGGTTCCTGCTAAACCGCCAGAACACCCTCAAAAGCAGTCTCAAACGTATTTGGGTTCTCGAACGCGAACTGCTTTTCTGGAGTCTTGCCTTATTCGCCGCGACCCTGTTCCTCCGCAAGGCGGGATTGTATTCGGGGAGCGTGCTGAAACTCGCGGCGCACAGCGTGTTGCCGTTGACGACGTCGCTGTGGTGGTATCCGACCAGCTACGCCATGTTCCTGCTTCTCCTCCCGTTCCTCGTGACCGGCATGAAGGCGTTGGGCGAGCGCGCGCATCGCAGTCTCGCCCTAATCGCCCTGCTCATGTAGGGCATCGCGGGCCTGTTGCCGTTTACCCGCAACGATCTGCACGGGGGTTCCGTGCTTGTGTTCGTATACTGGTTTGTTCTGCTTTCGTACTACCGCTGGTACATGGAGCGAATAAGCGCCGCGACCTGTTGGAAGCTTATTCTCGCCGGCTTGGGTATCGAGGTTGTGTACTGCCTGGCTTTTTCGCTTGTCTTCGCCATGACCGGAAAGGGCGCGGGTTTCCAGTTCTTCATTTTCGATAATTGGAAGATCCCGTCCATGCTTATCGGATTCGGGCTTTTCGAACTGTTCGCGCGCAGGGAATTCCATAGTCGTTGCGTTAATTGTCTGGCCGGGTCCGCTTTCGGTGTTTACCTGGTCCACTATCATCCGGCGGTCAAGGCTCTTTGGATGAACTGGCTTCTGCTCGACAAACTGTACCTGTCGGCGCATCCGCTCGCGGCCATGACGGTATGCGTATTGGCCATTTTCGCCTGCTGTCTGGCGTTAGACCTTGTACGCCAAGGCCTGTTCGCCATGACCGTCGACCGCAACCGCAACCGCGGTCGCTGGTTCGAACTGGTCTGGAACAAAGCCACGGAACGAACCAAACCCATGCCAGTACATGCGGAAAAATGAACACGGCAGGTCGTGTCAAGATGTTCCCGTACGGCAGTTTCTAAGAAGACTTTGCCTAGGAACATCGATGTTCCGTGGACTCAAATTGGGTGAGATCACGAAACGGTAGTGCCCGAAAGTATGTGCAAATGTGATCTCGCCCGTCCATGGCGCGATGATCAGTTCGCTCACACGAGGCTGTCACCGAGCCGGGACATGTCCAGATAGCGGCGGGTCGACCATTCGTTCGCGGTGACGTAGTGGATTCTGGCGCATACGAGCATCAACGCGCTGTTCCCGTTCGGGAAGCTTTCCACGACGCGCGTGCGCCGCCTGATCTCGCGGTTCAGCCGTTTGATCATGTCGTTCGTGCGGATGCGTCTGCGGTGTTCATCCGGGAACTCCGGCAGCAGGTACGTGGTCGTCTCGCCGATCCCCTCGCGCAGGCAGTTCGCCGCGGCCTTCACCCTCTTGGACTTCATCTCGGTGGCGACAGACTCCGCCTTTGCCAGGGCGGATTCCCGGGACTCCATGGCGGATACCGCCTTCAGGGCCGCGGACGCCCATTCCCTGTGGGTCGGCGGCGTCTTGGAGAGCACGTTGCGCATGAAATGCACCATGGATTGGCGATAACGTCCGAATTCCTGCGCACTTTCGGTTTTGTTCTTCGTTGAGATGTTGAAGCGGGCATGGCCCGCGTCCTGTGTACGATTTTCAGTCGCCAAACAAAGAATCGCAATTGGA
>ENA-UEYD01001982-UEYD01001982.1-human-gut-metagenome-genome-assembly--contig:-NODE-1982-length-12504-cov-4.942786_pt1 | contig 12504 bp, 8 predicted proteins | sample MGYA00242907_ERZ507875 | MGnify/ENA primary metagenome ERZ507875 (study PRJEB26167, sample SAMN06115506) | human gut metagenome | host: Homo sapiens | place: China:Shandong | collected 2015-08-07...
GCACAGAATAACGGTATTATCCAACTGACCGGAGTAGCCAGCCGCTATGTCGGTTATTATATCGCAGCAATGCTCGTCCTTTTGGGTTTATTTCCCATCGTAGGTGCCGTATTTTCCTTAATGCCCGATCCTGTACTGGGCGGTGCAACCTTACTAATGTTCGGCACAGTAGCAGCGGCGGGAATCCGTATTGTCTCCTCACAAGAAATAGGCCGTAAAGAAACTTTGGTATTAGCAGTCAGCCTCTCCTTAGGCTTAGGGGTAGAACTAATGCCGGACGTATTACAACAAGCCCCGGAAGCAATTCGAAGTATCTTCTCTTCAGGGATTACCACCGGAGGCCTAACTGCAATTATTGCAAATATAGTAATACGGGTAAAAGAGTAGGAAACAAGTATTAAGTAATAAATATTAAGTAATAAGTATTACCGAAGCCGCTGGTTTATACTTGATAGGCGTTGATTAATACTTGTTAGTTGATGCTTGTCGATTAATACCTAATCCTTAATACTTAAATTACTCATTTTATCTGTTGTGCGGAAGGGGAAATCAGGATACTCGTAAAGACTGAAACGAGGTTCGGTTTCCCCTTTCGTATAATTCCAGATAGAAGCATAGTCTTCCGGATCTTCTCCCATCTTGGCTAACTGGCGCAGGTAAGCAGCTAGCGATTTATTCTCTACAATATAAATCTGCCCCATCTGATCGATAATCGGGCTATGATGACGAGTGCCGTCATGTTCGAAGCGTAGAATTCGTTTTCCTTCTTCAGTTAGTCCCACTAACTGGAAAGTCATGCTTTTACCGATAGCCGGTAAATTCAATACGCTGCGATCAGTGGCAAGGAAAGGTAAATGATGCTTTCTCATGAAGCGTCTTAATTGCTTGGCAACATCCTCTTTAGGCTCCTCTTCTGTTCCTGCTTTCGTCTCTAATATCTTATATAACTCCTCCGCCTGTTCCGGTGTCATACGGCCATAAATCTTTTCCTCCTGTTGCTCCTGCATTGAACGACTGTTGGGTGCAAATACTGCATAATTCTCATTGAATCCCTTTACCGAGAAAGTGTAATAACATACCACCCCCAACGAATTGAGCACCTGACGAAGCCGGGTCGTATGCCCTCTACGTGAAGCAGCCACCGTATATACCAACTGATTCGTAATAATCCATCCCGCAGAAAGAATCTTCCGGATCGCTTCTTTAGCTTCAGGAGTAACCTCCAGCGGTGTCTGGAAATGAGTCTGTATAATAAACTGTTTCACACCGATAGCCGATGCCTTCTCCTTGAATTCCCGCAGAATATCAACCAGTCCGTCATTGATACGCATTGGCAAATAAGCCAACAGACGTGACCCCAACCGTACCCGTTGCAATTCCGCATATTTCTCTCCGTCCTTGCGCTCAAGATTCGCCCTTTGTTTGCGCGCCGCCATCCGATACACCGCATCCAGAATATTCTGAAGCGTTTTATTCTGACTCATCAGCGCATCTCCTCCTGTAATAAGAATATCCCGCAATTGCGTATCCTCTTCAAAATAAGTCATCAACCGACGCAACTTACGATCCCATGATTCCTTCGGGCGTAATGACTCAAACTCGAAATTCAACCGCTCGCTCTGAAAATCATACATACGCTGACAAGAAGCACAAAGTCCTCCGCAAGCTCGTCCCATAGTGTCAGGGATGAGAATAGCCACCTCCGGATACCGACGATGAATGTTATGCCCGTCCGGTAAAAGCCATCCCGCAGCATTAGGCTTCCCGGCTTCTACAATATCCTCTTTCTCCCACGCGCGAATATTTCCATACGTCTCCACCAATCGTGGCGAATACAGAATATAACTCCGGATAGCCTCATCATTATACCCATATCCTGTAATATTGAGTAACGATAAATAATAAGGAGTCGCAAAAAACGGCATCCCCTTCTTTCGTGCCCGATAAAGCAAATACATCGTCTCCGAAGAAAGAGAATTCCCCAGGAACCGATTCAGTTCTCCCGGACTCTTCACAGCCATCGCCAAGTGAAAGCGGAAATCATTCCACCACTCACTTACCAACCTGTATTTCTCCTCATAACTCATTCCCTCCTCAAAGTGGAAACGAACCGAAGGCTTCGACTTCCTGTTCTCAATCTTCTGAATCAGCAAGTGCAACATCCGCTCCTTATTCTCATCCCGTATCTCCCGTACCTCTTCATCCAGTCCGGTTTCCCACCGGTCATTCCGACTTTTGATACGCTGCGGTGACGGCAAAGGCATAACTTCTCCCTTCAACCGTTTAAACATATGAAAAATTTCAATAAACAAATCCGTCGGCATCTCCATATTCTCCAACGTCCCCGTCAGAAACTCATAAAGCAGCCGAATAGTCTGTACTGACATATCCTGTCCCGTAGACAGTTCATGAACATTTTGCCCATCATAATCAAGTAAGAGTCGAATTTGCTCCCTCGCCTCCTCCGCAGCTTCGTTTTCTATCCTGCAAGTCTCCAACAACCGCAGTATTCCAGCCTTGAAATCCTCAACAGTAGAGCTCTTATCCGCTATCTCCACTATCTCCGGAATCTCCTGACCATAGATTTGTTTCAACTGTGAAAAAGTAAGTGTAAGCATTTTCTTTTGTTTCATAAGCAATCTATCAATTTTTAAATTATATAATAAGCATTTTAAGTTTGAACGACCTCCCTTCCCCCCGAACTATATGTCTCAAATCCCGAACAGCATCTCATCCCCTAAGTATCCTCCATCCATAACCTACCAACATAATCATCAAAGCGCAACATAATACACAATCACACCGCATAGCACTCTACACTGCATAGCATTCCACGCCGCATGGCCTCCCGGCCTCGTCTGCACGGCGTCAAGCGGAGGTTTCATTCCCGGCGTTAAGAAGGGCAGACTGTTTGAGCGAAGCGAGTTTCTGCCCTTTAGCCGGGGATGAGACCGGAGTAGCCGGGCAGACGCAGCCTTGATTTTTTCTTTTTGGTACTTTTTCTTTTGTATCAAGACAAAAGAAAAAAGTACATAAAGATAACAAAAAAAGCGGAGGTACAAAACCCCCGCTTTTTCTATCCTATTAATCTTTACGATTTTCTAACATTTAAAGCGACTTATTTTTTCGTTTCCGTGTCGTCGTTCTTCCGTTTCGGCTCCTTCTTGGCAAGAAGAACAATATTATACACATAATCCGTCATCCACTGTTCAGAGTATCCCAAACGCTCTTTGTACTGGCGAACAGTCGCAGCCGTTTTATGCACATCATCAGCCTTCCACACCGTCTTAGTACAAACATCGTGTACCGTTTTCTGTGTCATACCATACAAAGCCTTCTTAAAGATCGACGGCATACGAAACTTCCACTGCATCAGATTTCCCATCAACATCATCAGATCATTGGAAAATCCCTGATACATGAACAAATAAGATTGAATATCATTTTGAGTGCGGCAGTTACGTTTCACGGAAGAGTCGATTTCCTTAAAGAAGTTCTCGTTCAACCCATAATCCTGCATCAGCATTTTACGTGCAGCAGACTTTTCGGCCAATCCCAGTTTACCGTTTTGAGTAGGAACTTTAAACAAACGTTTGAAGTTAGCTACATCCGGCAAGAAGCGGATATTAGTGATACCGAGGTTTGTGGCGATAACTGACTGGAAATACACCCGTGTCAGTGATATGAAATCTTCTACATTGCCGACTTTCGTTTCATCGGATTTTTTCTTGAATAAACCAAATAAGCCCATTGTTATCTCTACAATTTTATTATTTACAATTTACTATTTTGAGCGTGTGGAAGGTATATAACATAACTACCATCTGTCAATTTGCGTGCAAAGGTACAAAAACAGTTGGTTTTCACCAACATTCCAAGTCCTTTTCGATGTCCGGCATTGTCTCTTTCTTAAAAACAGGGCTTTGAATGCCAGCTTTCTTTTGCGCGCGGTAATCATTTAGCAGACGGATAGCATATTTTCCGAGGAAAAGGATAGCGATCAGATTACAGATAGCCATTAACGCCATCGTGACATCTGCCAGGCTCCATACCATATCCAATGTGGCAAGTGAACCGAAGAGCACCATACCACCCACCAATATCCTGTAACCATGAAGTACCCATTTCCGGTGAGTGATAAAACGGATATTAGCCTCACCATAATAATAATTCCCCAGAATACTGCTGAAAGCAAAAAAGAAAAGAGCTACGGCAACGAAGATACTGCCCGAAGAACCGATTTCGTTTGTCAACGCCTGTTGAGTCAGCTGCACTCCATTAGCCGAACCATCCAGAGGAGCCCCACTAAAGAGGATGATAAAAGCCGTACAGGTACATATCAATAATGTATCTGTAAATACCGCCAGAGTCTGTATCAACCCTTGTTTTACGGGATGGCTGACATGAGCCGTGGCAGCCGCATTCGGGGCCGAACCCATACCGGCCTCATTGCTGAAAAGTCCTCTCTTGATGCCCTGCATTAATGCCATACCAACTCCTCCTGCCAATGCCTGCTCCCAACCGAAAGCATGGCTGACACTCAGTGCGATAACACCCGGTAAATGAGCGATATTGAGTGCAACAATAACCAATGCCAGCCCTACATATCCCAATGCCATAATAGGCACGATAATACTGCTGACACGGGCAATGCGGTGAATGCCTCCAAAGATGATAAGCAATGTCAGCAAAGTCAGCACACCTCCCAATATAACATGATTGAATCCAAAAGCATGCTCTGCCGCAGCACAGATCGTATTACTCTGTACGGAATTGAAAGCAAACCCGAAAGTAATGCTTATTAATACGGCAAAAAGCATTCCCATCCACGGTTGTTTCAACCCTTTTTTCATATAATAAGCAGGTCCTCCGATGAACGAATCCTTTCCGCGTATTTTGTATAATTGTCCCAAAGTAGACTCTATGAAAGCACTCGAAGCCCCTAACAGTGCGATGACCCACATCCAGAAAATAGCCCCGGGACCTCCGATGGCAATGGCAGTAGCCACTCCCGCAAGATTTCCCGTACCCACACGACTGGCGATGGAAATAGCGAATGCCTGAAAAGAAGATACATGTTTCTCTCCCTGTTTTCCTTTGCCGGCGGATTCGCTTAACAGCACGATCATTTCCCGGATCATGCGAAATTGCACAAAGCGTGTCCGTATGCTGAACCAGACAGCACATCCTAATAACATAATAATTAGAATATACGTCCAAAGTATGTAGTTAATTTCGTTGATAAAAGTCATAGTTAAGTATTAAGTATAAAGCATTGTTTGTGGTTATTCGTCTTTTATTCGGAAGTAAAATTTATGATTTTCGAATACAGGTTCCACAATATCATAACGAACAAATTTGGCGAGCAGATGTTCAGCGGCGCGTCGTGAAAGTCCGGTTTGTCGACAGTAACGGTTGAGTGAGAGTAAAGTTCCGTGCTCCAGTTGATCGAGCAGGAGCTGTTCACGTTCGGTGTAGCGGATGAGTTCTCCACGGGGGCTATCGCTCTGTTGCCATACACGGAGATGTATGGGAGTTGCCAGAATATTTTCGTCCTTGATGCGGAGATAGGCTAGGGGTTTTCCGGTTTCGTCCTTGGCGTAAACCGGTTTATGTGGAGTTTCTTCGATGGTTGCCACTAACACTTGCCGTCCTTCCACTATGTATGTTTGCAGAGAATATTCCACTTCCGGCACGCAATAAAGTTGTGCGGCGGCTTCAATCATATATTTTTCTTCTTCGGAGCGTACTCCTGCGATTTTACCATTGTCTTTAACGCCAATAAGTAATCGTCCTCCGTCCGTGTTGGCAAAGGCCGAAAGTGTTTTGGCTATTTTGCGTGCGTCGGAAATTTCGAATTTAAAGTCCTGTTGCTGGTGCTCCCCTTCAGCAATCAATGCATGTATATAATCGGTATCTGTAAGCAGTTTCATGGCTACAAAGGTAGGTAAAAATGGTGAAAAGCCCCTTTTTTAGATATTTTTCGAAGATTATTTCAAAAAAAATATTGATTTTATGCTTTTATTTCGGGAAACAGTGTATTTTTGCGGCACATTATTAACGAAAAAAATAAAAGGATTATGAAAGAATTGGTAGAAAAGGTAGCAGCTCTTTATGCTGACTTCTCAAAAGATGCTAACGCACAGATCGAAAACGGTAACAAAGCAGCAGGAACTCGCGCTCGTAAAGCTTCTTTGGAAATCGAAAAAGCAATGAAAGAATTCCGTAAAGCATCTTTGGAAGCTTCTAAGAAATAATTTAGAAGACTACTAAGATATCGAAAAGGGGCTGTCTAAACTTGTTAGACAGCCCCTTTTATTATAGTACATTAAAATATATACGAACTTTAAACTTCTTCGCACACCACCATTTTCATCCCTTGATAAACGACTATAATTTTGTGCAGCGTCGTTGTTCCGATTGCTTTTTGCACCGTTTCACTGGCGGCATAGCGGTTGGCTTGTGTGATAGCTTCTTGCCGGAGTTGCTCCACCTTTTCATCACTATCCTTTCCTTTGGCATACTTCAGTTCGATAATGTAGGAATGGAGCATGTCTTTATAAATATCCAGTAAGGGAAACATGAAGATGTCGGCATATCCTTCCTGATTCTCCTGTTCGGAGATGGGGCGGTAGAAACGGTTCTGTGCGGTCATAGCCAACGTAAATCCATGTACGTATGCTTCGCCTTTTTGCTTGTCGCGCTGGGAAGAATATCGGTGCAGACATTCGGCGATATAGTCGAAGTAGGCTTTCCAGTCGCCACGATAAGCCATAGCGGATGCCAGTTTTCCTTTTTCCCAGTTGTCAAAGCGGAGGTCCGCTTCGTTGTAGGTATCTAATAAGTAACTGTACAATTGTTCACGTACTACTTGATTGGGAATGGTCAATAATGTCTTGCCTCGTTTGGTGCCGCTGATAGTCAACATTCCGAAATAGAATAATAGGCTGATAAAGTTATCCGGTTCTGCAATTGTTTCGGCAGGGAAGCCAGTTTTCAATTCACCGGTGATGTATCCTTGTTGCACCAATGTTTGGATGGTCGAGGCGTCATGAGCAAATTCTTTATCCTTGCGGATCAACATTCGTAGTTTGTTGTAATCCACGCGGATGTTTTCTTCTACCATATTACGTGGCATATAGCCTCCATTCCGGATGTAATTATCCACAAAGTAGAGTACCATATTGGAGTTATACATTGTAGTACCGCCATAACTTTTCTCTGAAAAACAGTAGTTGTCATACCAAGGTTTCATAGCTTCTATCAGCTCGTCGGTAGAGTGGTGAAACTGGCAGGTAGTGGCATAATAATCCAGCATTGCGCGTACCTCTTCTTCGTTGAATCCGGTCATTTCATTAAATTCCGGAGAGAGCGAATAATTGGTGCCGATATTGAATCCGCTGGTGAGATCGTCCATTGTGACGGGGCTGACACCTGTTACGAAGCAACGTTTGATCGTAGAATAAGTGCCTGCTTTCACCGTATCGAAGAAGCTGCGCAGATAACCTGTTCCGTGCGTTTCGCTTTTATAATCTTCGAGGCAGGAAGGTTCTGATAGGATTTTGTTTGTAAAGTGGTCGTATTCATCAATGAACAGATAAATCTGCTGATTGGTTTTGACACATTCTTTATATAGATAATCCAGTTGTTCTACGGCTCCCTTTTTCTTATTCATTTCTTCCTTTATCCCTTCGGGAAGATATTGGGCGTAGACATCGCAGAAGAAATTGAATTCTGTGTTGCAATGTGCGTCCAATGATTGCCGGTAACTATTTAATTCGGCATTAACTACGGCAAAGTTCAGATAAATGATGAGATATGAATTTCGTTCGGGAGTGGGATGCTTTCCTATGTACAGGTCGCCATACCATTTCTCAAACTTGTCCGCTTCTAATATGTTATAATAATGGTGGAGCATGGAGATCGTTAAGCTCTTTCCGAACCTTCGCGGGCGAATGTAAAAGAAATACTTGTTCGCGTTCTCTATAAGCGGGATATAATGTGTCTTGTCCACGTAATAACAGTCGTCTTCGCGGACATCGATAAAGTTCATCATTCCGTACGGAATACGTTTGCGCTTTACTGGTTGGTTCATAGCTCTTTCATTTTCTCACAAAAGTAACAATAAAAAATGAATATTGATGGATGGCAGTTATATAAATGATAGAATATCTTTGGAACTATCCGGGTGGTAATAGCGAGAATACTTGTATCTTTATTGTCGAATAAATTAATAAATTGAGAAATGTTGAAAGTAGTAACATTTATGAAGCAGGTAGCCATGGGGCTACAGGTGGAGGGAAACTTCGGTACTGCGCATGTTTATCGTAGCAGTCTGAATGCCATCATTGCTTATTGTGGGAAAGCGGACTTCACCTTTGAAGAAGTGAGTCCGGAGTGGTTAAAAGGATTTGAAATACATCTTCGTAGTCGTGGTTGTAGCTGGAACACCGTTTCCACTTATCTGCGTACGTTTCGTGCGGTTTACAATCGTGCCGTCGATCTTGGGAAAGCTCCTTATGTACCTCATCTGTTCCGTTCTGTTTATACCGGTACTCGTGCCGATCATAAACGTGCGTTGTGTGATGACGATATGAAGAAGGTGTTTGCCAAATTGTCTCGTACGTCCGGTGTGCCATTTGCTGTATGCCAGGCGCAAGAATTATTCATTCTGATGTTTTCGCTTCGTGGTATGCCGTTTGTCGATCTCGCTTATTTGCGTAAGAGTGATTTGCGTGATAACGTAATAACATATCGCCGGCGTAAAACAGGGCGCCCGTTGTCTGTGACGTTGACTCCCGAAGCGATGATCCTGGTGAAGAAGTATATGAATCGCGATCCCTCTTCTCCCTATTTATTTCCATTGTTGAAAAGCCGTGAAGGAACTAAAGAGGCGTATCGCGAATATCAGTTGGCATTGCGCAGCTTTAACCAACAGTTGATGTTGCTAGGTGAATTATTGGGATTATCCGATAAGTTGAGCTCGTACACCGCCCGCCATACCTGGGCTACGACAGCTTATTATTGTGAAATCCATCCGGGCATTATCTCCGAAGCGATGGGACATTCGTCTATCACCGTCACTGAAACCTATCTGAAACCTTTCCGAAGTAAGAAAATTGATGAAGCAAATAAACAAGTTCTTGACTTCGTGAAACGCTCTGTTGTAGGTGTAAGCGCTTGAAAATTACTCTGTTACTTTGTAGGTAACGGGAATGAATATCGGTGCAAATATGAGCATATTTCTTAAAACAACCAAACGAAATCATACATTTTTTCTAATAAACTACTCAAAACAGGAATTAACCAAATAAAACACGCGGATTCTTTGTATTAGGGCTTTGTTAACTTCTAAATTTTTGCAAAAGATCTCCTTCCCTCTACTGCCTTTCAGAAGCAGGGGTAAAAAAGTTTCATTGCATATCGTATTATTTTTCAGTATTGACTACTCCAAAAGAGCAGGTACAAAGGTTTATCCGTTACCTACGAAGTAACGGGCGGCTATTATTGAAACTTAGTGTTTAATAATATATTATTAATGTAATTTTTAAGTAGTTATGAAGAAAAAATTTGTTAGGGTAATGCTTTTTGGGGCATTGACGCTTGCGGTTAGTACAACTGTAACGAGTTGTAAGGACTATGACGATGACATCAAAAATCTGCAAGAGCAGATTGATAAAGTTACGTCCACTAATCCGGTGAGTACAGAGGACATGAAAGCGGCCATATCTAGTGCCATTCAAACTTTGCAGACTCAATTGCAAACTGCTATTGATGGTAAGGCGGATAGCAAGGCAGTACAGGATTTGCTGAAAACAGTAGAAGCGTTGCAGACTGCGTTGGAAAACAAAGCAGATGCAAGTACTATTAAAACATTGGGCGACCAGATTACCGAACTTTCAAAACAAGTAAACTCAATCGAGGGAACTTTGAACGAAACGAAAAAAGATCTGGAAGCTAAAGTTGCCGACCTGACAGAAAAATTGGCTGGTGCTGCATCTAGCGAAGACCTGAAAAAATTAGCAAATGAACTGGCAGAAGCTAAGAATGAATTGAAGGCTGTAAAAGATATGGCTGACAATAATGCGGCTGCTATTGTTGAGATACAAGCTAATATCTTGGAACTGCAAAAATTGGATGGCAGAATCACCGCATTGGAAACATTCAATCAAAACGCTGCATCGAAGGATGATTTGACTGCTTACGTAGCCCATTCTGAACTTGCAGGATTGGTTGATAACGAAGTTCTGGAGTTGCTGAAAGACAATGGCTCTATTGCTAAATACGTAAACGATGCTATCGAATCACAGGTATTGGCGGAAGCCTCTGCTATCAATGTTTCTATCAAAGGTGTAGACGATAAATTAGCAACGTTGAGCACTAACTTTGAAACATATAAACAAGAACAGGCAACTGCTTACCAAACTGTTACCAGTAATATCACTACGCTTACTACATTTAAAACAACTATCGAAACAGCTTTAGCTGGTGGTGGTTATGAAAATTTTGCGGCAGTATTGGCTGAAATCTCTACGATCAAAGCTAGTTATGGCTATTGCGCTACTAAAGCAGATTTTGATAATAAAGTAGAAGCCTATCTTGCTACTTATAAAAGTGGGGTAGATGGAGAGTTTACTGCATTAAAAACTCGTATCACAGCACTTGAAAATCAGATTCAGAGCGTAGTTTATGTTCCTGAATATGAAGATGGTAAAATCATCTTTATGTCTTATTTCTACGATAATAAATTGGTAGCTGAAACGAAACCGATCCAGATGAAATTCCGTATTTCTCCTGCAACGGCCGTTGCCAACTTCGCAGAGAATTATGCTCCTTCGTTCGACGGACAGGAAATTAAGACCCGCACAGCCGAGATTTATAACATTGAGAAAACGGAAGTAGACGAAGCTACAGGTATCGTTACTTTTACTATTTCTACTTCAACGGACAAGAGTTTCGCTGTTAGTCTGAATCTTATCGCTAAAGATCAAAGCAAGAATCTGACTAATATCAGTTCGAACTATTTCCCGGTAATTTCGGATTATAGAGCGATTACTGATGTAAAAGTGGAATCACCGAATAAAGAAATTGATTATATTCTTTATGATAAACCTCTATCAGTTGTAGATTATGCAACGGGAGCTGTTCTTCAGATTACTGGTAAAAATAGAGCTGGTGATGATGTTACTAATGAGCCAATGGCAAGCAGTGTGAATGCCGAGAAGTTCGTAGTATCATATAAGGTAGAGGGCGATGATGCGGCTTCCTATACCATTGAGAAGGGTGTACTGAAGTTGAAAAATTATACTGATGCTTCTAATGGTAAAATAGCCAAACCAAAGGCCACTGTAACAATCACTGGTACTGATTTCGAGAAAGTTACTGCTTTTGCTGATGTTACCGCTAAAGCGGCATCGACAGATCCGGAAGTTTCTCCAACTATTTCGGCAGTTAAATTTGATGGAACAAAAGAACAAGTAGCTGATGTGACAGTTCCTTATGGTACAACTGGTGGTAGTACTGATATTGGTATTAGTCAGGAAGTTTATGAAAAATTGCCAGCAGAGAATTTTGCCTTTAAAGCTGCAGAAGGAGTATATTTGAGATTTAAAGCTAATACCACTACAAACGAATTGGAAATTGTAGTTCCGAAGGGTACAGTAAAAGATACTTATGTACCGGAAGTAAAAGTAAAGGTATCTGATGTACAGAACTTCACTTTGAAACCATCAATTACAGTTGAGGTAACAGATGCTGATTACACATTGACGTATGATGATAAGATTATTACTGGTGGATCAAGTTTGGCTTTGACCGCAAATCTTCTTCCGGCAGACAAGCCTACATCTATGAATTTCATGATGGAAATCCCTTCTCTCTTTGCGAACTATGCAACGATTGTGGACAATGCTAAGAAGGTAGGTGCTACTGTTCAGTTCTCACTGAAAGAGGCGATCACTGGTGTTAGCCTTGCAGATAATGTCTTGAAAGTGGATAATACATACTCTAACCCTGCTCCTGCTAAGGCTATAGTAGTTGTTGCTAAGGTTATTGCTAAAAATGCGGCTGGAGCAGATATCGAATTAGTAACTTCTAAGGAAACAACCTTTACTCTTGCTGATCTTAGTGGTGAATGGACTGCTCCGACTGCTACAACAGTGAAGATTGGTAGTGATAAAGTGGATGCAACTACTCAACTTGCAACAGGAGCTATATGGAAAGCTTCTAATAAAGAGAAAATGTGGGAAGCAGGTGGGTTACTCCGCAGGGACGCTCTCAAGAAAGCGAACTTGCCGTCAGCTTGCCTTTTGCAGGTAAGGAAGTAAAAGCTGGCGACAAATGGGGAGCAGCTCCATTAGGCATATTCGGATTTGTAGCTCCTACATTTGAATTGGCTGATGCCGCTAATGCTAAATATGTTACTTTAGATAAGAATACGGGTGCTTTGACTCTTACCAATACAGGAAAGCAGTTGAAAGCTGAAGTTAGCATTATTGTTAACAT
>ENA-UEYD01001985-UEYD01001985.1-human-gut-metagenome-genome-assembly--contig:-NODE-1985-length-12486-cov-14.612298_pt1 | contig 12486 bp, 10 predicted proteins | sample MGYA00242907_ERZ507875 | MGnify/ENA primary metagenome ERZ507875 (study PRJEB26167, sample SAMN06115506) | human gut metagenome | host: Homo sapiens | place: China:Shandong | collected 2015-08-07...
ATCCAGTCCATGGTAGCAGCGCCATCATGAACTTCCCCGATCTTATGGTTTACACCGGTATAAAACAGGATACGTTCTGTAGTTGTTGTTTTACCAGCATCGATGTGAGCCATGATACCGATATTACGAGTTTTTGCTAAGGAAAACTCTCTTGCCACAGTTGTCACCTCTTATTACCAACGATAATGAGCAAATGCTTTATTAGCTTCTGCCATTTTATGAGTATCTTCTTTTTTCTTGATTGCAGCGCCTGCATTGTTGAAAGCGTCCATCAATTCGCCTGCCAAACGTTCTTTCATAGTGCGTTCACCACGAAGACGAGCATAATTTACAACCCAACGAATACCGAGGGTTTGACGGCGATCAGCACGAACTTCAACTGGCACTTGATAGTTCGCACCACCGATACGGCGAGCACGTACTTCAAGTACAGGCATAACATTTTTCAATGCTTGATCAAAAACTTCCATTGGGTCTTGACCCATTTTGGAACGAATAATTTCGAATGCATCATATACGATAGTTTCAGCAATGCCTTTTTTACCATCGTACATAACTTTGTTAATGAAACGTGTTACTAATTTGCTATTGTACACCGGATCTGGAAGTACATCACGTTTCGGAACAGGGCCTTTTCTTGGCATGTTCAATTCCTCCTTTATAATGATGTGTGTTAATTTCGTTTAATGGCTAAAATTATTTTTTAGCTTTTTTCGCGCCGTATTTGGAACGACTTTGCATACGATTTTGTACGCCAGCTGTATCCAATGCACCACGAACGATGTGATAACGTACACCCGGAAGGTCTTTTACACGACCGCCGCGTACCAATACGATTGAGTGTTCCTGCAAGTTGTGACCTTCTCCCGGAATGTAAGAGTTCACCTCTTTACCGTTAGTCAAACGCACACGAGCTACTTTACGCATAGCTGAATTCGGTTTCTTCGGAGTGGTAGTGTACACTCTCACGCAAACGCCACGTCTTTGAGGACAAGAATCCAAGGCGGGAGACTTACTTTTCTCTACCAAAACCTCGCGTCCTTTTCTTACTAATTGCTGAATTGTAGGCATTTTAATTGTTTTTAGTTATATATTATTGTTTATATTAATTCAAAACTATACACTTTTGGGCTGCAAAGATACTAATAAGTTTTGAATAATCAATGCACTACAAGTTTTTTTTTGATTTTATGCTTCCCCCTTAATGTTGGGCAGTGGCGGAAGAGGTTGCTCGTCCGCCACACGGATGGAACCGAAAGCGCATTCGTATTTACCTATATTTTCTTCGAGCGCGCGCAGCAGACGTTTGGCGTGCTCGGGCGCCAGCACAATGCGCGACTGCACTCCGGCTTTGGGCATCCCCGGCATCACCCGTATAAAATCCATGATAAACTCCGAGCTGGAGTGAGTGATGATAGCAAGATTGGCATAAGTGCCTTGCGCCACCTCTTCTTTCAGCTCTATCTGCAACTGTCCGTTATTATTCTCTTGATTTTCCATATTATCCATACATTATTATAATTAAGAGGCAAATATACTTCTTTCGTTCAGAACATACAAAATACTTCGATGCAAAAGCAGCCGCCTGCCGGAAAGAATAAAGAAGTCCGCCCCTGCAAGCCTATCAACCTGCAAGGGCGAAACCTCTATATTGCCGTTACGCTATTTTCCGATTGTCTTTTATCACAACTCTCACGCATGCACCGGCGGGGCAGTTCTTTTACCAGCTTCGTTTTCAACGAGAATATTTCGGTATGCATTTCTTTGACCCGCGTATTCAGCCCGAAATAATCCTGTAGCACTTTCTCCAACTGCCCGACCAGGAACGCATACTGTTCTCTGACCAATTCGCTGAACTCTTTCATTTTCTCCATTTTCTTCTTGCCTCGTTTGGACAGGAACGGAAGGAATGCCATCAGACATTCCAACACCTTTTCAATAATCGCTTTCATCTTTCATTCCATTATTTTCGTTCATACCACACAGATACGGTTCATCCCAACGGATTCTCTTCTTCCCCGTCATTACCGGCGGCGCCATTCCCGCCGTTACCCTTCTGGGAATCCAGATAAGTCTGCAAGTCTACAAACTCCATGGCATCTTCCGCACGTGTGGAAGCGGGGTCGGGACGTACGCCGATAAAGGGGCGGAAATTGATACGTACCGTCCGAATCTTCTTCGCCGTACAATCCTTTTCCGCTTCCGCACCTTCGGTACGCGCCGAAAGGCTGAACACTCCAAAGTCGCGGATATTTACCGAATGTCCGTTATACAGATTCGTACGCATACACTCCACGAAATTGGCAATCACACTGAAGATATCTCCTTTGGAAAGTGAACTGTTCTCTTTCATCTGATAAACCATGCGGTCGATGCCTACGTTCTGCCCTAAAGTAAGCAACTGCAGATGATACTTTGCCACCGCCGACTTATCCGCCACATTCTTACACAATGCCTTTTTAAATACAATAGCCATACTTTTGTCTCCTTTTTGATTTTAAATGAATACTATCTTTATGTTCACTTCGCCGGCTTGGTAAAACAAAGATACTGCAAAGAGGAAGCAAGACCGACCGGCGAACGTTGCCGACGGTTGCCCGGGTATGCGGATGTATCCAGAACCGGAGCCTTGCACACTCGCTCATTCACTCCCCATCCTTTTCACCACTTCTCCCCCGCCAGCGAAACGGAAGCCTACTGCCTCCTTATCACCAACGTCAACTACCGCGAAGGCAGCATGACGCTCTATGGCCGGACGATAACCTGCCCGTGCGGCGACTCCATTAAGAGCCTCGACACCTGGGCACGCCTTTTCCGCTGGAGCAAAACCCGCGTTCGCCGATTCTTCCTGAATTTGCAAAAACTGCAACTGATAAAGTACAGCATAGACCATAGCCTTGCCCACATCCATGTAGTGGATTTTCTGCCGGGACGAACAGTTCGACCGCTTCTGGCAGGCATATCACGACCTCACCCTCTTGCCCAAGCGGAGCATAGGGCGCACCCGCCGAGAATGGCTGCGCCTCTCCTCCGAAGAACGCAACATGGCGATAGAGCAGATACCCTACTACGAAGGGCTGGCCAATATACGCTATTACAAACAGGCGATAAGCTATCTGGCTGACAAATGTTCTTTGGACGAGGAAGACGGGTACTGACAAAAGCGAGAGGAAAGGCAAAGCATAATGGGTGAAATATGAGATAGCAGGGGAAAAACATAAAAAAACAAAACAGAGTGGATACTACGAATTTTCAAATAACGGAGATAGAAAAGGCAGTGCTTGGAGCACTGATGATAGAGAAAAAAGCTTTCCCGCTGGTGGCACAGACGCTGCGCCCGGAGATGTTCTATCACGAAAAGGAACAAACGTTGTATGCGGTGCTTGAAAACATGCACCGCAACAACGAACCGATAGACATACTGACAGTGAAAGAGGCTTTACAAAAGCGAGGTAAATTGGATGAAGCAGGCGGTGCATACGGCATCGTCCGTCTATCATCGAAAGTGACGAGTTCGGCACACATCGAACTGCACGCCGAGCTTATCAAAGACCGCTACCTGAGGCGTGAACTGATTGCAGGTATCAACAGCCTGACTTCCCAGTCCGAGGACCCTACCTACGACATCGAAGATATACTGAACGCCCTGCACCTGCTGACAGACCGTATCGAAAACGAATGTAGCTGAACGCAACAGTTGCGCCCTATGCAGCAGCTTATGGAAGAGACCATAGCCGAAGCGGAGCAGCGCATCGAAAACACCAAGAACGGCGTAACGGGCATACCCACCGGACTAGCCGGATTAGACCGCCTGACGTCCGGTTGGCAAGCGTGCGACCTGAACATCATCGCCGCCCGTCCCTCGGTGGGCAAGACTGCCATAGCCCTGCATCTGGCAAAAGCCGCTGTAAGCGCCGGACGGCATGTGGTGTTTTACAGTATAGAGATGCAGGGAGAGCGGCTATCCGTCCGACGGACTGGGTGTAATCATGGAAACAGGGAACGTTTACTTCGGACACAACAAGAGCATAACCGCCATCGGAGACTATGTGCCGCCAATGGAGTATATGCTGAAGCATTGCAAGTAAACTCTCCATCTTCCCCATATCCATCCAAAAGTTTCTTGTCTCCATGTGATAAAAGAAAAAAGAGAACCTCTTGCAAGGCTCTCTTTTTTCATTATAAAAATCACTGATTGTATTAGCGTAGTATATTACTCTTCTACTTTATCATCCACAGCATAGTCGAGCACCGTTTTCTTGTTGGCAAGCATACGGTCGTACTCTTCTTTTGAACCGACAATGACCTTGTCGAACTCACGCTGGCCTGTACCGGCAGGAATCAAGTGACCGCAGATAACATTCTCCTTCATACCTTCCAAACGGTCTACCTTACCGTTGATAGCGGCTTCATTGAGCACCTTCGTCGTTTCCTGGAAGGAAGCGGCCGACATGAAGCTCGAAGTCTGCAAAGCGGCACGGGTAATACCCTGAAGAATCTGTGTAGAAGTAGCGGGCACTGCATCACGTACCGAAACGGGTTTCAAGTCGCGGCGTTTCAGCATGGAGTTCTCGTCACGCAGCTTGCGGGCAGTGACAATCTGTCCCGGTTGCAGGTTCTGAGAATCTCCGGCGTCTACTACTACCTTCTTACCCCAGATACGGTCGTTTTCTTCCATGAACTCAAGCTTGTCCACTACCTGTTGTTCCAGGAAGCGGGTATCGCCCGGCTCGTCGATTTCAACCTTACGCATCATCTGGCGAACGATGATTTCAAAGTGCTTGTCGTTAATCTTCACACCTTGCAGACGGTAAACGTCTTGTACTTCGTTCACGATATATTCCTGTACAGCCGTAGGACCTTTAATGGCAAGGATATCGGCAGGCGTAATGGCACCGTCGGACAACGGAGTACCGGCACGCACGTAGTCGTTCTCCTGTACCAGAATCTGCTTAGACAGCGGCACAAGGTACTTTTTGACTTCTCCGGTCTTAGAGGTAACGATGATTTCACGGTTACCGCGTTTCACTTTACCCATTGTAACCTCACCGTCGATTTCGGAAACCACGGCAGGGTTAGACGGATTACGGGCCTCGAACAATTCAGTGACACGAGGAAGACCACCCGTGATATCACCCGCCTTACCAACGGCACGCGGAATCTTCACGATTACTTCACCGGCTTTTACTTTCTGTCCGTCTTCTACTACCACGTGGCCGCCCACAGGAAGGTTATAAGTACGGATAAGCTCGCCGGCCTCGGTCATGATATGCGCGGTAGGAACCTTCGTCTTGTCCTTAGACTCGATGATGATGATTTCGCGCAAACCGGTAGATTCATCGGATTCCACCTTATAGGTAACGTTCTCGATAACGCCTTCAAACTCAATCTTACCGGTAGCTTCAGTAATGATAACCGCGTTGAACGGGTCCCAACGGGCAATCAACTTGCCTTTCTCTACCACTTCGCCGTCGGCTGCGTAGAGTGTAGAACCGTAGGGTACGTTGTGTGTGGAAAGCACGATACCAGTATTGACATCTACGAAGCGCACTTCGGCCAAACGACCTACCACTACTTTTGCGGGTTCGCCTGCTTCGTCAATGATATCTACCGTACGGAGCTCTTCGAATTCCAGACGGGAAGGATTTTTGGCAACAATACTTGCGTTGGCAGCGATGTTGGCCGCCGTACCACCGGCGTGGAACGTACGCAACGTCAACTGCGTACCCGGCTCACCGATGGACTGTGCGGCGATTACGCCGACAGCTTCACCCTTCTGAACCATGCGGCTGGTAGCCAGGTTACGTCCGTAACACTTGGCGCAAACACCTTTCTTGGATTCACAAGTCAATACGGAACGGATTTCAACGCTCTCAATCGGAGAGTCCTCAATCTTCTGCGCAATGGCTTCGGTAATTTCCTCACCGCCTGCAACAAGCAATTCGCCGGTTGTAGGGTGAACGATATCATGTACGGATACACGTCCCAGGATACGTTCGTACAGCGTGGCGATTGTTTCATCGTTGTTCTTCAAAGCCGTACAAACCAGTCCGCGAAGCGTACCGCAGTCTTCTTCATTGATAATCACATCGTGAGACACGTCGACCAGACGACGGGTCAGGTATCCGGCATCGGCTGTCTTCAAAGCGGTATCGGCAAGACCCTTACGGGCACCGTGGGTAGAGATAAAGTACTCCAACACGGAAAGACCTTCCTTAAAGTTAGAAAGAATCGGATTCTCGATAATCTGACCGCCTTCGGCACCTGCCTTCTGAGGCTTCGCCATCAAACCACGCATACCGGAAAGCTGACGAATCTGTTCCTTAGAACCACGGGCTCCCGAATCCAACATCATGTATACGGAGTTGAATCCCTGGTCGTCGCTTGAAATGGTTTTCATCAGGATGTTTGACAACTCGGAGTTTACGTGTGTCCAGATGTCGATTACCTGGTTGTAACGCTCGTTGTTGGTGATGAAACCCATGTTATAGTTGTTGATTACCTGCTCTACTTCTTCGTAACCTTTCTGTACCAGCGCTTCCTTCTCTTCGGGAATGATGATATCGCCCAAGTTGAACGAAAGACCGCCCTTGAAGGCCATCTGATAACCGAGGTTCTTAATTCCGTCGAGGAATTCGGCCGCTTCTGCCACACCACAAACCTTGATTACGTGGCTGATGATGTCACGAAGTGACTTCTTGGAAATAATCGTATTGATGTAACCCGCTTTGGCAGGTACGATTTCGTTTACAATAACACGGCCTACCGAAGTGTCGTGCATCATCTTATCCACTACATTGCCGTTTTCGTCAATGTCCTTAACGATAACGCTGATAGGCGCGTGGATATCGCACTTGCCTTCGTTGTAGGCAATAAGCGCTTCTTCGGGGCCGTAGAAAGTAAGGCCTTCACCCTTAGCTCCCTTACGCAACTTGGTGATATAGTACAAACCGAGTACCATATCCTGTGCAGGCACTGTGATAGGCGCACCGTTGGCAGGGTTCAGGATATTATGTGACTGGAGCATCAGCATCTGCGCTTCCAGAATAGCTTCGTTGCTCAAAGGCAAGTGAACGGCCATTTGGTCACCGTCAAAGTCGGCGTTGAATGCCGTACATGCCAACGGATGCAACTGGATTGCCTTACCTTCAATCATCTTAGGCTGGAATGCCTGAATACCCAGACGGTGAAGTGTCGGGGCACGGTTCAGCAATACCGGATGTCCTTTCATTACGTGTTCCAGTATGTCCCAGATAACGGGTTCCTTGCGATCTACAATCTTCTTGGCACTCTTCACCGTCTTTACGATACCGCGCTCGATGAGCTTGCGGATGATAAACGGCTTGTAGAGTTCGGCTGCCATGAGTTTAGGAATACCGCACTCGCCCATCTTCAATTCCGGACCTACAACGATTACGGAACGTGCGGAATAGTCGACGCGCTTACCCAGCAGGTTCTGACGGAAACGTCCCTGCTTACCTTTCAAACTGTCGGAAAGGGACTTCAAAGGACGGTTGGCATCGGTCTTCACCGCACTCGACTTACGGGAGTTATCGAACAATGAGTCGACAGCCTCCTGCAACATGCGCTTCTCATTACGCAAAATCACTTCGGGAGCCTTGATTTCAATCAATCTCTTCAAGCGGTTGTTACGGATGATAACGCGACGGTAAAGGTCGTTCAGGTCGGAAGTGGCGAAACGTCCGCCATCTAACGGTACCAACGGACGGAGTTCGGGTGGGATAACCGGCACGATACGTACAATCATCCACTCGGGCTTGTTACGTCCGCGTGATGCACGGAAAGACTCGACTACTTGCAGACGCTTCAAAGCTTCACTCTTGCGCTGTTGCGAAGCATCGCTGCCCGCACGGTTACGCAGGTCGTAAGACAATGAGTCGAGGTCGATGCGTGACAGCAGGTCGTAAATAGCTTCCGCACCCATCTTAGCAACAAACTTATTGGGGTCTGAATCTTCAAGGTACTGGTTGTCGCTTGGCAACTTGTCCAACAAATCCAGGTATTCTCCTTCTTCGAGCAAATCGAACTGTGCTACCTCGCCTTCCAATACACCCGGCTGGATAACCACATAACGCTCGTAGTAGATAATGGCATCGAGTTTCTTGGTAGGCAAGCCCAACAAGTAACCGATTTTATTAGGAAGTGAACGGAAATACCAGATGTGAGCTACCGGCACAACCAACTGGATGTGTCCCATACGCTCGCGACGTACTTTCTTTTCTGTCACTTCCACACCGCAACGGTCGCAGACAATACCTTTGTAACGGATGCGTTTGTACTTACCGCAATGGCACTCATAGTCCTTGATAGGACCAAAGATGCGCTCGCAGAACAAACCGTCGCGCTCTGGCTTATACGTACGATAGTTGATGGTTTCAGGCTTTAAAACTTCACCACTCGAATTCTCCAAGATTTCTTCGGGAGAAGCCAAACCGATAGAGATTTTCGAGAAATTACTCTTTATCTTGTTATCTTTTCTAAAAGCCATACTTTTATATATAATTGAGAATTAAAAATTGAAAAATAAATGTTGATAAGTCGGGAACTGAGGGTTGAGAGGTATCATCTCCCAATCCTCAATTCTCAAATTTCAATTTATTCTAAGTTGATGCTCAAGCCCAAACCTCTCAACTCGTGCAGCAATACATTCAGTGATTCGGGGATACCCGGAGCAGGCATCGGCTCACCCTTAACGATTGCTTCGTAAGCCTTGGAGCGTCCGACAACATCATCAGACTTAATAGTCAAAATCTCTTGTAGGATGTGTGCCGCACCGAATGCCTCGAGCGCCCAAACTTCCATTTCTCCAAAACGCTGACCACCGAACTGCGCCTTACCTCCCAACGGCTGTTGCGTAATAAGTGAGTACGGACCGATAGAACGTGCGTGCATCTTGTCTTCAACCATGTGGCCGAGTTTCAACATGTATGTCACACCTACCGTAGCCTGTTGCTCGAACGCCTCACCTGTACCACCGTCGAACAAAGTAGTCTTGCCATAGCGGGGCAGACCTGCCTTATCGGTCCATTCGTTCAGGTCGTCCAGCGTGGCACCGTCGAAGATAGGCGTAGCGAACTTAACGCCCAAATTCTTTCCAGCACGTCCCAGAACCGCCTCGAATATCTGGCCGATGTTCATACGTGAAGGCACACCCAGCGGGTTCAATACGATATCTACCGGAGTACCGTCCGCCAAGAACGGCATATCCTCCTGACGTACCACGCGCGAAACAATACCCTTGTTACCGTGGCGACCGGCCATCTTATCACCAACACCGATTTTACGTTTCTTGGCAATGTAAACCTTAGCCATCTGAATGATACCCGCAGGTAACTCGTCACCAATGGTAATAGCGAATTTCTTACGCTTCAACTCTGCATCGAGCTCTTTATATTTCTTGATGAAGTTCATCACCAGTGCACGGATCAATCCGTTGGTGTGCTCATCTTTTGTCCAGTTACTCAATTGAATGGCGGTGAAGTCCATATCACTGAAATCGGAAGCAGAGAACTTAGCGCCCTTACTAATTACTTCGGCTCCCATATAGTCCTTCACACCCTCGGATGTGTAGTTTTCAGTGAGCTTCAAGAGCTTGTTCACCAATATCTTCTTCAAGTCGGCTACCTTACCGTCGAACTCATCGTCAATCTTCGGTAGCAACGCTTTGTCCGCCAATTTGGAACTACGAGTCTTGATGACGCGGGAGAACAGACGCTTACCGATAATAACACCCTTCAAAGACGGAGATGCCTTCAAAGAAGCGTCTTTCACATCGCCAGCCTTATCACCGAAGATGGCGCGAAGCAACTTTTCTTCCGGAGAAGGGTCTGATTCTCCCTTCGGAGTAATTTTACCAATTAGGATGTCGCCCGGCTCGATACGGGCACCCACGCGAACGATACCGTTCTCGTCGAGGTCCTTTGTTGCTTCTTCGCTTACGTTAGGAATATCGGAAGTCAACTCTTCCATACCGCGCTTCGTTTCACGAACTTCCAAAGAGTACTCTTCTACGTGTACGGAAGTCAAAAGGTCCTCGCGAACCACACGTTCGTTCAATACAATGGCATCCTCATAGTTATATCCCTTCCAAGGCATGTAGGCAACCAACAGGTTCTTACCCAAAGCAAGCTCGCCCTGTTCGGTGGAGTAACCCTCGGTAAGGATTTGCCCTTTCGTCACGCGCTGACCTTTCTCACAAATAGGTCTAAGGTCAATCGTCATGTTCTGGTTGGTACGACGCCATTTAGGAATCGTATATTCTTTCAGTGCAGATTCGAAGCTTACGAACTCTTCGTCTTCCGTACGGTCATACAGAATGCGGATAGTCGTAGCATCCACGAAATCAACAACACCCTCGCCCTCTGCTGTAATCTGCGTACGAGAGTCGCGTGCGAGCTGACGTTCGATGCCTGTACCTACAATCGGAGCTTCGCTCTTCAACAAAGGAACTGCCTGGCGCATCATGTTAGAACCCATCAACGCACGGTTGGCATCGTCATGCTCCAAGAACGGAATCAAAGAGGCCGCAATAGAAGCAATCTGCTGGGGAGATACGTCCATCAATTCCACTTCATCAGGCGCTACAACCGGATAGTCGGCGTCCTGACGTGATTTTACTCTGTCGCGTACGAAAGTTCCGTCATCGTTCAAAGGCGCATTGCCCTGAGCGATAATCTTTTCTTCTTCTTCTTCGGCTGTGAGGTAAACCAGACCTTCATCCGAAAGGTCTACTTTTCCGTTAGCCACCTTACGGTACGGAGTCTCGATGAAACCCAGCTCATTAATCTTGGCGAACACACAGAGTGAAGAAATCAAACCGATGTTAGGACCTTCAGGCGTTTCAATCGGACACAGACGTCCGTAGTGAGTATAGTGTACGTCACGCACCTCGAAACCAGCACGCTCACGCGACAAACCACCGGGACCCAGAGCAGACATACGACGCTTGTGAGTGATTTCGGCAAGCGGGTTGGTCTGGTCCATGAACTGTGACAAAGCGTTCGTTCCGAAGAATGAATTGATAACGGAAGAAATAGTCTTGGCGTTAATCAAGTCAATCGGAGTGAAGACTTCATTGTCACGAACATTCATACGCTCGCGGATGGTACGTGACATACGTGCCAAACCGATAGCAAACTGGTTGGACAATTGTTCGCCTACTGTACGTACACGACGGTTACTCAAGTGGTCGATATCATCAACATCCGCTTTTGAGTTAATCAACTCGATCAGATACTTGATAATCTCGATAATATCTTCCTTGGTGAGGACACGTACGTCCATATCTGTCGTCAAGTTCAACTTTCTGTTGATACGGTAACGACCTACATCACCCAAGTCATATCTCTTTTCTGAGAAGAACAGGTTGTTGATAACCTCGCGTGCACTGGCATCATCAGCCGGGTCTGCATTTCGCAACTGACGGTAGATGTAAAGCACTGCCTCTTTTTCCGAGTTACTGGGGTCCTTCTGCAGAGTATTATATATAATGGAGTAGTCAGACTGGTTCGGCTCTTCCTTGTGTACAAGGATGTTCTGAACGCCCGACTCTAATATAATGTCAACATGTTCCGGCTCGATTATGGTTTCACGGTCGATAACAACTTCGTTACGCTCGATAGAAACAACTTCACCGGTATCTTCGTCTACAAAATCCTCAATCCATGTTTTCAATACACGTGCCGCCAACTTACGACCTACAATCTTCTTGAGGTTCGTCTTGTTCACCTTCACGTCTTCTGCCAAGTTGAAGATTTCAAGAATGTCCTTATCATTCTCAAAACCGATAGCTCTCAGCAATGTGGTTACCGGCAACTTCTTCTTACGGTCGATATAAGCATACATGACATTGTTGATGTCGGTAGCAAACTCAATCCAAGAACCCTTGAACGGGATGATACGGGCTGAGTATAACTTAGTACCGTTGGCATGCACGCTCTGACCGAAGAATACGCCCGGAGAACGGTGAAGCTGTGACACAACAACACGTTCCGCACCGTTGATGACGAACGTAGCTTTATCCGTCATGTAAGGAATCGGACCCAGGAATACATCCTGAATAACCGTATCAAAATCTTCGTGGTCGGGGTCGGTACAATATAATTTTAATTTTGCCTTTAAGGGTACACTATAGGTAAGCCCTCGCTCTATACATTCGTCTATAGTATAACGCGGCGGATCAATATAGTAGTCCAAAAACTCAAGAACAAAATTATTTCTTGTATCGGCAATGGGGAAGTTTTCAGCAAATACTTTATACAGTCCCTCGTTCTTACGTTTCTCGGGTGGGGTGTCCAGTTGTAGAAAGTCTTTGAATGACTTCAATTGTACTTCCAGAAAATCCGGATATTCAAGCGGATTCTTAGTCGAAGCAAAATTAACTCTTTGATTTACAGTATTTGAAGACATCTGTTAATGGATTTGTAGAACTTAATTTTAAATATATACACAAAAAGGTTAAGAACC
>ENA-UEYD01001989-UEYD01001989.1-human-gut-metagenome-genome-assembly--contig:-NODE-1989-length-12445-cov-3.438632_pt1 | contig 12445 bp, 10 predicted proteins | sample MGYA00242907_ERZ507875 | MGnify/ENA primary metagenome ERZ507875 (study PRJEB26167, sample SAMN06115506) | human gut metagenome | host: Homo sapiens | place: China:Shandong | collected 2015-08-07...
GCTCCTCCCCCGCGTCCAGCGCCTCGACCACGGTCATATTCGCCAGTTTGGGCATCCGTTGATCACGCGACAGCGAACGACCGTAGGTCCGACCGAACACCTCTTCAAGTAATTCCCAGAATTCCCGTTCACGCATACACGCCAGTGTGCCACCAACCGCAGGACAGCAAAAACCCGCATCGCCACAAGCGATACGGGTTCACAGCTAGACATAGATTACGGGATGCGGCTTCACACCGCCAACCGATCAGCCCTCGACCGAGTCGAGATAATCAGCCACCATGCGCAGCATGCGCGAAGTGGAGACTCCGAGCGCATCGGCGATGGAGCTCAGCAGTTCGGAGCTGGCTTCCTTCTGCCCACGTTCGACTTCGGAAAGATAGCCCAGCGAAACGCCCGCCTTCTCGGAGACCTCACGCAACGTGCGGCGATCGCGCGTGCGCAGCTCGCGCAGCACATGACCGATAGCACCACGCAGCGAAAACTCGCGAGGCTCCTCCTCAGCCACCACGGGCTCGGCGGCGGCAGTCGGCTTGTACGACGGCGAATCCTCATCCCACACACGTTCACGAACGGCTTGACGCTGATCCTTGGCCTTCTTGGCGGCCTGTGCCTTGAGCACCTGCTGCTGGGCGAACATCACCGCACGGCGCTGGGCCGGAGTCAGTTCACGCATACGGGCGACACCCGGCTGCACAGCCATCGGCTTCTTGGCGGCCACATCCATCTGTTCGTTCACTCGGGTCATCGTTTCCATCGCCATCGCCCCTTCCAAGGTCGGTTCAGTGTTTCCACCATGTACAACACGACGGTCCCGCGGTTTTATTCCTTAAAACTTGCTGTGAATAGACTCAAGTTTTGCAGAACGTGGAATACGGTGAGGCGACGAACCTCTTCGCGCATGCCATCAAGATGGAGTTCGACGGCTTTGAGCACTTCGGCATGGTCCGCGGTGAGGCTTGCGGGGATGCGCAGGCCCACATACACCAGTCCGGCCGGCTTGTCACCGTCCGGACCGGGGCCGGCCACGCCGGTGGTGGAAAGGCCGATGATTCGGTCGCCGTATTCCGGCTGGCTGTATAGGCGAGCGGTACCGACGGCCATCTGCCGGGCGACTTCGGGGTGTACGGCGCCTTCTCGATCCAATAGGGCCTTGTCCACGTGTAGGATCGAGGCCTTGGCATTGATGTCGTAGGTGACAGCGGAGCCCAGCAACACGTTGGAGGCACCGGGAATACGCACGAACGCATCGGCAAGCAGGCCACCGGTCAGGGATTCAGCGCAGGCGATTTTCGTATTGTTCGCCTCGCAAATCTTGAGGATGCCGGCCGCGAGACTGTCGCACAATTCCCGCATTGGAATATCCGTCACTTCCGCTTCGGGGCGACGAACGTGTTGTACAGGTACACGGCACCCGAGTAGAGGCACAGGACCAATGCCACGTAGATGATGGCGTAGGTCAGGAAGTAGTAAGCGGTCATCCAGAACGGCGTGGCTTGTCCGTTACCCAGAGACCAGAACGGCAGCAGCAGCATGGACAGACCCACGCACTGGAATACGGTCTTGAGCTTGCCGGGCCATGCGGCGGCGATGACTTTGCCGCCCGGACGCTCCATGACGAAGAAACGCATAACGGTGATACCAATTTCGCGAATCAGGAACAGGATGGTTACCCACCAGCCGAGCTCGCCGAACGCGGAGCATACAATCATTGCGCCGCAAGTGAGCAGCTTATCCGCGATCGGATCCATGAGCTTGCCCATTTCGGTGACCTGATTGTATTTGCGGGCCATCCAACCGTCGATTTTATCGGTGGACGCGGCGATGATGAACAGCACCGCGGCGACCCAGCGCATGGTCAGGTTGTTCTCACCCCAGGCACCGGCGAGAATGTCGAGTGTCAGGAAAAACACCACGAGTACGATGCGCGAGTAGGTGACCAGGTTCGGCGGCGCGTTCCATCCGTCGAACAGCGATGATTTGGGCGATGACTGCTTGTCCATTGTGTTCTCATCCATAGTGTTCACGTTACCCCCACACTTCTACCTTGAGTGAGTATTGGCTGGATATTGACTGCCATTATTCGGGAATCAGGTTGCGTGCTGATGGCCGCGTGGCCGCGCTTCTCTCCCTCCGCCCCTTCGGGGCACCTCCCTCATCAGAGGAAGGTCGATGGGTGAATTATTCGCCGAGTTCGGGCTGTTGCGGGGCGGTGGCTTCGAGCGAGCTGGTTTCGCCTCGGATGAAGGCGAGCACCTGCGGCAGGTCCTGCGGCTGGACGAGCACTTCGCGGGCCTTCGAGCCTTCGGACGGCCCGACCACGCCACGCGATTCGAGCAGGTCCATGAGTCGGCCGGCCTTGGCGAAGCCGACCCTGAGCTTGCGCTGCAGCATCGAGGTGGAGCCGAATTGGCTAGTGACCACGAGTTCGGCGGCCTGCAGCAGCACGTCCATGTCGTCGCCGATCTCCTCGTCGGGCTCCATGCTGTCTTTCTTTTCGGCTTCCTTGGCCATCTGTTCGATGTCTTCGCGGTATTTCGGCTTGCGCTGGGTGCGCACGAACTCCACGGCCTTGCGAATCTCGGATTCGGACACCCACGAGCCCTGCACACGAATCGGCTTGGCGGAACCCATCGGCAGGAACAACGCATCGCCCTGACCAATCAGGGTCTCGGCACCGACCGTGTCAAGAATGACTCGCGAATCGGTGGCGGACGAGGTGGCGAACGCCAGTCGGGATGGAATGTTGGCCTTGATCAGACCGGTGACCACGTCCACGGACGGACGCTGGGTGGCGAGCACCAGATGCACACCGGCGGCTCGTGCCAGCTGGGTGATGCGCTGGATGGAGCTTTCCACATCGTTCTTGGCCACCATCATAAGGTCGGCCATCTCGTCGACCACCACGAGGATGTACGGATAGGGGGCCACCTTGCGCTGGGAGCCGGCGGGCGCATGTACCTTGCCGGCGCGCACGGCCTCGTTGAAGTCCTTGACGTGGCGGAATCCGAAGAATTCGAGGTCGGAGTAGCGTGCATCCATCTCTTTGACCACCCATTCGAGGGCCTGTGCGGCTTTCTTCGGATCGGTGATGATCGGGGTCAGCAGGTGCGGGATGCCTGCGTAGGCGGACAGTTCCACGCGCTTGGGATCCACCATGATCAGACGCACCTGTTCGGGCGTGGCACGCATGATGATCGAAGTGAGCATCGAGTTGATAAAACTCGACTTACCGGAACCGGTGGCACCGGCCACCAGCAGGTGCGGCATCTTGGTCAGGTCGGCGGTCACGAAGTGGCCTTCGACGTCCTTGCCGATGCCGGAGAGCATCGGGTTCGGGTCGCCCACGGCCTTGTCGGAGCGCAGTACGTCGCCCAAGTGCACGATTTCGCGATCCTCGTTCGGGATTTCGATGCCGATGGCGGACTTGCCGGGAATCGGTGAAAGGATACGCACATCCGAACTGGCCACCGCGTAGGCGATGTTGCGCTGCAGGTTGGTGACTTTCTCCACCTTGACGCCGGGGCCAAGCTCGACCTCATATTGGGTGACCGAGGGGCCACGCAGGAAGCCGACGACTTTGGCATCCACGTTGAACTGTTCGAAGGTGGAAGTCAGCGCCCGGATCACGCGATCGTTGGCCGGGGTGCGCATCGCATGGGGCTGGCCTTTGGTCAGCAGGTTCAGGTCGGGCAACTGATACGGCCTATTGGCGTCGTCGTCTGTATCGTTGCCGGCGGTGGCATTCGGCTGGCCGCCCGTATTGGGCACGCCCTGGCCGACTCCGCTGCCGTCCGCATCGGCACCCGCGTAGGCTCCGGTCGCGGCTGCCGCAGCCGCGGCACCGGCGGCTCCGGCCGCTCCCATCGCACCGGCTGCCCCTGCGAGCGCGACAGTACCGGCCTGGGCGGCACTGGGTGCCCACGGGTCGTCTACCGCTCCCCCACCGGGCATGGCGACGGTCTGGCCACTGGTGATGACGCGGGTTCGGGAAGCGTCGCCATCATCTGCATCGGCAGCAGGCGCAGGGCTGGATAGGTGCGGACGGCCGTCGTACGAAGACGATGCAATGGTTCGCGCACCGGTAATCTCGCCGGTCATCGGATCGACCACCGGGGTTTCGGCGGTGGCACCATGCTGGCTGGCGGCACGGTCGAACGGATCGTCGGCAGCATACTTGTCAAGAGTTTTGTCGTCTTCGGTCTTGGATTTGCGGCCGAACAGTCGTGCGAACAGGCTGGGCCGTGCATCGCCGGCCTGATCGTCGTCGTTGCCGTCATCGTCGCCGTCATGCGAGGGAACACCGTCGGCAAAGGCGAGAGTGGTATCTCCCACACGGACCTCGTTGGGGAACTGGCTGGCGCTCCCATCCGTCTCCTGGCCCATCGGCACATACGGTTTGCGTTGGATTTTAGCGGCGATTTTGCGCGCATCCTCCGGCAAATCGGTGACGTGGGTGCCGGTAATCATCAGCAAGGAGAACAGGCCGACGACCACGAAAATGATGATGGCGAACACGTTGGAAAGGCCCCAGGCGAGCGGTGAGCCGAGGAAGAAGCCGAACAGGCCGCCGGCGGATTGCAGAATCGTGATGTCGAATCCGGTGTGGTCGGCGGCGATCGCCACGTCGATGATCGAACAAATCGACCACATGAGCAGCACCCAACCGGTGACCACACGCGGGTTATTGGACCCTTTACCGGAATTGCGCATGAGTCGGAAGGCCACGGCGGCGAGCAACACCGGCAGCACGACGCTCATCAGACCAAGCACACCGGCCGCGATGGCGTGAAGCAGCTGGCCGAATGGACCGCTGACGCGGAACCATTCGGACGCGCAGAACAGTACGGCGAGCACGAGCAGCAGGAAGCACAAACCGTCACGACGGTAGGCTGGATCGTATTCGCCGACGCCGGTGACGGCGCGTACGCCGGAGCCGAACGCGCGCGGAATCGCGAGCAGGATCTTCTTCCACAACGGCTCAGGTTCGAGGTCAAGCTCGGGCTGGACCTTGGTTTCGCCATCATGGGTAGACCCGTTGTCTTTGGATTTACGGGGTTTGGTGCTGTTGGAGGATGCTGTTCGTGCCATATCGGGTCTGATTCTACTAGTACGGGGGTGCATGGTTGGTGACGACACCGTGACGATATGGTCGATTGACGAATCCCGACAGCCGATTCGCCGCGTTCGTCTGAGTCGATTCCCCGCTGGGGCGCGAATATGCCTTATCATGGGTTGCATGACACCCGCAGAGCGTGCGAGCGCAGTCGCATTTGCACTCAAGAACTGCGCACTGGAAGCGATGACGCCGGGCGAGGCAACGATGCGCGCCGCGGCTGCCTACGAACGCGGCTTGAAGCCCGTGACCCATCTCATCGACGTGGCGGACGAACAGACTGCCGACCCTGCCGGAAAGGATCGTCTGGCTGCCGGCAGTCTGGATGATCATGCCACGGATCGCGCGGATGCGGTGTTCGCACGTACCGTATTGTTGGCGGAACGTCGGTGGAATCCGTCTGGCGACTTGGATGAGCTGACCGCCATTCATAAGGGGCTGTTCGAAGGCGTGTTTGAGGATGCGGGCAAGTTGCGTACCTCAAACACCACACGCGAGGTGACGAACGACCGGGCTCGAGCCGCGAATCCTGAGGCGTTCTTCCCGGCTGGGCTCATTGAGACCGGCGCGCACAACATCGCGATGGAGTTGGCGGACAAGCGCAACCTGCATGCGTTGGATCGCGACGTGTTCGTTCACGCATTTGCTTCTATTTATGATGAGCTCGGTTATCTGCATCCGTTCCGTGGCGGCAATGCGATGGTGCTGCGTATATTCGGTTCACGCTTGGCGCATGACGCCGGCTGGGATCTCGACTGGGGCTCAGTGACGCGCGAAGAGTATCGCTCCGCCAAGCACTCGGCATATCGGGGCGACACGTCTGCACTGGAGACGATGTTCGACGCGATACTACGCCCGGCGAATCCGACGCGTGTGTTCTTGATCGCCGGCTGGAATCAGGGGCCTGCACACTGATTGCGGGTGATTGCATCGGCCTTTGGCTGATTCCTACGCCGTGATATCCCCCAGATGATGCTGGGTGTATTCGTCGGCTCGGGCGTCGATCGGGTCGTAGTCGCCGGCGTCGGCGTGCGCGATAATGGCCATCGCGTTGTCGACCAGTTTCGGGTTCAGGGCCTGCAGCCAGTGGATGCGCGGGTCACGGCCGAACCATCCCATCTGTTTGCGGGCGAGTCGCTTGGTTTTCTGTGCGATGTCCGCGAAGGCGTCGTTCACATCCCAGATGCCGTCCAGCAGGTCGATGATCTGCTGATAGCCGAGCGCACGTACGGCGGTGGCACCCAGATGCGGGCGCAACCGTTCGACTTCTTCGATGAACCCATCGTCATACATCTGCTTGGTGCGCAAATCGATGCGATGGTCCAAATCCGGGCGGTCCAGGTCGAGTCCGATCTGCACGGACGGAATCACGTACCGGTAGCGCGGCAGACTGGCCGAATACGGTTTGCCGGTAAGCTCGATGACTTCCAGCGCACGGATGGTGCGGCGTGGGTTGCGTGGGTCCATGCGCGCGGCGGCCTCGGGGTCTTTGGCCCGCAACTCGTCGAACAAAGCACCGGCACCCTCGGTTTTCTCGCGTTCCTCAAGACGTGTGCGCACGTCGGGATCGGTGCCGGGGAAGGTGATGTCATCGATGGCCGCTCTGGCGTACAAGCCGGAGCCGCCGACGAGAATCGGCCGGATGCCACGTGATTGCAGGTCGGCGATGGTCTCGCGCGCAAGCTGCTGGAATCGGGCCACGCTCATCGTGTCTTCGGGGTCGATGATGTCGATGAGATGATGCGGCACGGCCGCCTGTTCTTCGGCGGTGGGTTTGGCGGTGCCGATATCCATGCCACGGTACATCTGGTAGGCGTCCGCGTTCACGATTTCGGCCCGCTCCCCCGCTTCGGCCAGACGCCGGGCGATGGCGATGCCCAACCCCGTCTTGCCGGACGCGGTGGGACCGACGATGGAGACGACTCGTTGCGTCATATACGCCCCCTCAGTGCCGCACGGAATAGGTCTGGCCGGCGGCCACGTCGGGGTCGGCAAGCAGATTATGGCGGCCGGCGTGTGTGACGGTGGCCGTGACGAAATCGCCGATTTCAGGTACCGGTTCGCCTTCAGGCACGCCGATGTGCACCAGCACGCCGGTTTTCTCGCGGCCGGTGACACGGTGGGTGTCGGTGTCCTTCTTGCCGAGTTTGCCGGTGATCATCACTTCGACGTCGCGGCCCTCGAATGTGGCGAGGTTCTCTTCGGTGATCTGCTCCTGCAACGCCACCAGACGGTCGAACCGGTCCTGCACCACGTCGCGCGGAATCTGTTCCATTGCGGCGGCCGGCGTGCCGGGGCGTGGCGAGTAGATGAACGTGAACGCCGAGGAGAAGCGCGCCTGGCGCACCACGTCCATGGTCTGCTGGAAGTCCTCTTCGGTTTCGCCGGGGAAGCCGACGATGATGTCGGTGGAGATCTGCGCGTCGGGCATGGCGGCGCGGATGCGGCCCAGTATGTCGAGGAACTTGGCGGAGCGGTAGGAGCGGCGCATCGCGCGCAGGATGCGGTCGGAGCCGGACTGCAGCGGGAAGTGCAGCTGGTGCATGATGTTCGGCGTTTCGGCCATCGCGGCGATGACGTCGTCGGTGAAGGCGGCCGGGTGCGGCGAGGTGAAGCGCACGCGTTCGAGACCGTCGATGGTGCCGCAGGCGCGCAACAGCTTGCTGAAAGCGTATCGATCGCCAATACCATAACCGAACGAATTCACGTTCTGGCCGAGAAGCGTAACCTCCTTGGCACCATCGGCCACACATTGGCGAATCTCATCAAGAATGTCACCGGGGCGGCGGTCCTTTTCCTTGCCTCGCGTGGTGGGCACAATACAGAACGTGCAGGTGTTATTGCAGCCCACGGAAATCGCCACCCACGAGCTGATGCGGGAGGCGCGGGCGGCGGGAAGCTGGCTCGGGAACTGCCGCAATTGTTCAGTGACCTGGACCTGCGCCTTGCCGGTCGCACGATTCTGATCCAACAGCTTGGGCAGATCTTCGATGTTCTTGGTACCGAACACCGCGGAAACCCATGGCGCAGTATCCGCGATCTTCTTGCGGTCAAGCTGGGCCATGCAGCCGCCAACGGCGATCTGCAGGTTCGGCCGAACCAGTTTGACGCGATTGAATCGGCCAATGGTGCCATACATGCGTTCGGCTGCGTTCTCGCGTACCGCACAGGTATTGAGCACCAGCAAATCGAGGTCATTGTCATTGATCTGGTCCTCGGTTGCAGGCACGTAGCCATTGGCCTCCAGCACGCCGGCGATGCGCTCGGAATCGTGCACGTTCATCTGGCAGCCGAGCGTATGGATATGGAACACGCCCTTGCCGCGTTTCCCCAGCAAACCATCGGTTCCATCGGCTGCAATCGAGGCGCGCTCCGCCTCGGTCATCATGTCTTCATTCATAACGACCGATTCTATCGACGGGGTTCGTCATGCTCCGGTCACGTATGCCATTGGTTGTCACGATGTCAAATTATGGGTTCTTGGAAAGATTCCCCGCGAACGTCCAGATTGGCTGGAATCCGCCGAGTATATTGGTGGACGTGATACTTGACCGACATAGCCGACTCAAAACCTCCGATCTGCAAGCCCGTCTCAAAGCGTTGGATCTTCCGGGAGGCACCTTCACTCCCGAACAGGTCGTTGAATTCGTTGACCTCATGCAGGTGTATGAAGGCGCGATGTACGAGATCAGCACCAAACTGGAGATTCTCGACGACGAGTTCCAGGTGCGGTTCAGCCATGACCCGATACATCATATGGAACGCCGTCTGAAGTCGGTGAGTTCGATCATTGGCAAGCTGGAGCGCAAGAATCTGCCAATCAGTGTCAATTCGATTAAGGACAATCTGTTCGATGTGGCCGGCATCCGCGTGATCTGTAATTACCGCGACGACGTGTATTCCGTGTCCAACTATCTGTCGTCGCAGTCCGATATTCAGGTGCTGCGCGTCAAGGATTACATCAAGAACCCGAAACAGAACGGGTATCGTTCATTGCACGTAATCTACGCGGTGCCCGTGTTCCTCTCCTCGGGCGCGCATTACACGCCGGTGGAGGTGCAGTTCCGCACCATCGCCATGGATTATTGGGCGTCGCTGGAGCATGCGCTGCGCTACAAGACCGATTTGCCGGACAACAAGCTCGCCGAGCATTCCCAGACGCTGCTCGACTGCGCGCGCTCATTGCAGAACATCGAGGTACAGATGCAGAACATCCACCGCGACATCAACGGCGCGCCGCAAGTGGGCGAAGCGCCTAAGACCTCGGACTGAGGTGCTATGGAATCGGCCTGTGGCCGATTCATTCACCGTTGCGGCCACTTCGGCAGCCTGGCCGGCGCTTGGGCCAGTAGGGTGCCGAGGAAGATGAGGGCGCAGCCGAGGTAGCCGCGCGGGGTCATCACTTCACCGAGAAGCAACGCACCGCCTACCGCCGAGAAGAACGATTCGAGGCTCATCAGCAGGCTGGCTCGCGTCGGTGGCACCCATTGCTGGCCGACCACCTGCAAGGTGTACGCGATGCCCACCGAGCCGATGCCGGCGTACAGAATCGGAATCCAGGAATGAGCAGCGCCGGCCCAGTCGACCGAGCCTTCGATCAGCGAACCCGCCCAGCTCAGCACGGCGGTGGTGCAGAACTGGCCGAATGAAAGCTTGATGGCGTCCACGGTGCCGCCCAAAGTATCGATCACCAGAATATGCACGGCGAACAGCACGGCCGTGAACACGAGCAGGATATCCGCCAGGCCGATCGAACCGAAACCATCGGTGATGCACAGCAGATAGAAGCCGGCGATGGACAGCGCCACGGCCACGAACACCAGCATGCCGATGCGCCGGCGCAGGAACACGAAGGCCAGCAACGGCACCATCACGATGTACATGGCGGTCAGGAATCCCGCACGGCCGGCCGATTTGCCGTACAGAATGCCATACTGCTGCAGGGTGCTGGCGGTGAACAGCACGATGCCGCAGATCACGGAAATGACCACCGGGTTGGCGAGCAATCGCGCCACGGCCGAATCGGGCTTGTTCGCATTCAGCTTGGCACCGGTGATGGTAACGACGTCGGATGCACCGTTCGATGCGGCATCTGTGGAGACGGCCACGGATGCCTCGGTCCCAACGACATCGGCCCCGGCTGTATCGCCCTTATCCGCGCTCCCCCGGCCACGCATCCACAGCAGAATCGGCACCAAAGACAGTGCTCCCAGCGTGAAGCGCGCGGCGTTGAAGAACATCGGCGACATCGAATCCATGCCCTGGACCTGCGCCACGAACGCAAAACCCCAGATCAGCGCGGTCAACAACAGGCTCAGCATGCCTACGAGTTCTTGTCTTTTCACGGGGAGCCAGCCTAACGTGCGAATGTGACAGACATGAAAAAGCCCGGCCACAATGTGGTCGGGCTGTGACGTTTGACGGGCAGGCTACATGCCGCTCGCCAATCGGCTGTCGAGGCTAGTCCCTGTTGCCGAGCAGCTGCAGGATGTACAGGAACATGTTCACGAAGTCGAGGTACAGGTTCAGGGCGCACAGGATGGAGATCTTCTTGACCATTTCCGGGCCCTGGGCCTCGTATTCGGTCAGCAGCGCGCGCGTGGACTGCGCGTCGTAGATGGTCATGCCGGCGAACAGGATCAGGCCGATGGCGCAGACGATCTTGGTCATGCCGTCGACCTGCACGAAGGCGAGCACGATCTGCGAGATGATGAGCACAATCAGGCCGATCATCAGGATCGGGCCGGCCTTGAGCATGTTGAACTTGGTAGTCATGCCGAACATGGTCAGCGCAAAGAAGAACGCGGCGGTGACACCGAGTGCCACGCCGATCGAGCCGAGGTCGTAGACCATGAAGATCGAGCTCAAGGTGAAGCCCATCAATGCGGCGTACACATAGAACATGACGCGCGCGGTGGCCGACTTCATCTTGGTGACGCGCATGCCGAGCACCACGGCCAGGGCAATCTGCACCACGCACAGGCCGATGAGGCCCACCATGCCGGTGGCCATGAGGAAGCTGTAGTAGGCTCCAGTGATCTGGCCGAGCACGGCGACCACGGCGGTGACGAGGATGCCGATGGTCATCTCGCCGTACACCTTGGTCACTGAGACTCGGCGGGCTTCCTCATAGTTGTAGGTCATCGTCGTGTTGATGGTGGCCGCACCGGCACCAGTACCCTGCGGCACGTATTGGTAGGTGGGAGCGCCCTGCGGCTGGGCATAGTAGTTCTGGCCGTAACCGGACTGTGCGTATTGCTGGCCATATCCAGACTGTTGGGCGGCGTTGTAATCAGGCGTGTTGTATTGCGGGTTGTATTGCCCGTTGTTCTGGGGCTGCTGACCGAATGTCATAATCGCTCCTTTAGCGTTTGTTCCAGTACCAATCTTAGAGGAACAAAGCTGAACATTCCATGAATATGATCGATCGGCTCGTTCTGCTCATCTCAAAGCGTAACGGGCGTTTCCACCATGCGCGTGGCATGCACTTGAGATTCGATTGACATTCGATCGCAGCTTGGACCGCCGCGCGATTCACTGCAACGTGAAGGTATGCGTCACCTTGGTGTCTTGATCCGTTGATAGGAACGCAGTGACATCCACCGTAATCGGCGAATCGTCTTGCAGCACATAGCCCAGCGTCACCGTTGCCGCGGTCCCGGGCTGTGTTTGGGCCAAATACGAATTCGCGTCATAGCCTTCAGGCTGATCGAAGTATACTGCCGTCTCCAGTTCGGTGCCGTTCTGGAACACGTTCGGGTGAGCCAAAGTGGCGAACGAGTTGTTCTTGGACGTGTTGTTCGTCCATTCATAAGTCACCAGAGCGGTGGGCTTGCCGTTATAGTCGTTGACGCTTTTCACGGCGGAGACTATTTTCACGTGGGCACCTTCGATATCACCTTCCAAATCCTGCTCGCCCTGCGCTTTCTGCTCGGATGCCTTGCTCTTGGAGGCATCAGACGATTTGCCCGCGGACTTTGATGATGAGGATTGTGACGTGTCGATGCCCTTGGACTCCTTAATGGAATCGTCAATGGCCTTGCTGGCAGCGGACTGCATGGCCAGCGTGATCACAATGGCCAACACCGACAGCACCGCCGCCACAATGGACAGCACCTTGCCGCGTTTCTTGCCCCGGAAGGTGCCCACTATGGCGATAATCGCCAGTATGACGCCGATGAAGCCAAGGATTGCGGCGATATTGTTGACGATGGGAATAAAACTCAGCACCAAACCCAACGCGCCAAACACCACGGCCGCCATATCCGCGTTGGTGCCCTGTTTGAAATAAACCGTGATCGATCCGCTACCGGCATTCGATGCTTCGGA
>ENA-UEYD01001995-UEYD01001995.1-human-gut-metagenome-genome-assembly--contig:-NODE-1995-length-12388-cov-5.514499_pt1 | contig 12388 bp, 8 predicted proteins | sample MGYA00242907_ERZ507875 | MGnify/ENA primary metagenome ERZ507875 (study PRJEB26167, sample SAMN06115506) | human gut metagenome | host: Homo sapiens | place: China:Shandong | collected 2015-08-07...
AAACCGAAGAAACCACAGCCGTCTCTCCCACCGAAGGCGGAGGCGGAACCGGAACAACCCAAACAGACGACTGACAGGAGGAACCGTAATATGGCCAATACAAACGCACTGGGTATGGTGGAGACGAAGGGACTGGTGGGCGCCATTGAGGCGGCCGACGCCATGGTGAAAGCCGCCAACGTGCAGCTGGTGGGCAAGGAGCAGGTGGGCGGCGGCCTGGTGACCGTCATGGTGCGGGGCGACGTGGGCGCGGTGAAGGCGGCCACCGACGCCGGCGCGGCCGCCGCGGAAAAGGTGGGAGAGCTGATCTCCGTCCACGTCATCCCCCGCCCCCACGCCGAGGTGGACCACATCCTGCCCCATGCCCAGGGCGAGATGGACAACGTGTAACCCATGGCGCTGCTGACCGAGGAGGACGTGCGCCGCATGTCCAACCAGGGCACACGGGGGCCCGTGGTGGTCAACCGGGACCAGATGCTCACGCCGGGGGCGCGGGACTATCTGCGGGAGCACCGGGTAGAGGTGGTCTACCCCCAGGGGGAGGCGGCCGGGGAAGGGGCCCCGTCCGCCCCCGCCAAATACCGCACTCTGTTCGGTGCCGCACTGAATGAAAAGCCGGAGCACATGACCCACCTGAAGGGGAATGTACTGGTGTTCAAGGACCACCCCCGCATCGCATTCCGGGGCTGGATCGACGCCCTGGAGGCGGAGATCCTGCTGACCCAGCAGGCGGCGGCGGGGGAGGGCTATGGGGCCCTGGCCGGGGAGCTGGAGGAGGTTCTGGGCTTTGTCCGGCGCTATATCCGCTTCGACGTGCTGGACGAGCCGGTGGGGGCCATCGAGCTGTGCGGCTATACGCCGGAGCAGCTCCGGGAGTACTCCCACTATCCGGAGAAGCACTTCGGCCAGCCCCACTTTCTGGCCTGCTATACCGACGGACCCGCCCTGCTGGCGGTCAACAAGCTGCGCACTGTGGTGCGGCAGACCGAGCTGGCCGCCTACGCCGCCTTCCGCGACGCGGACGGCAACGTGACCAGGGGCGACATGATTTTGGGGCTGAACCGGCTGTCCTCCCTGATGTGGATTTTCAAACTTGCTGGCGGCGAACGGTTTGTCAAAACCGTTTGCGGACGGCAAGTCCACAGGGGATAGCCGCTTTAGCGGCGCAAGGGGGTGTAGCCACCTTGACGGAACGAAGTGACGCAACATTCTCGGTCATGCAGTTTTCTTCTGCTGACGGAGAATGAAGCTCCGCAGGACGCACTACTCTCGACAGAGAGTATAGAAGTGCGCCCTTAGAGTTCTAAGGGTATTTTTAGATAATTGGGAATGTTTCTTTGTCAAACTGCGTAACATTGAACACGATACGCCACTCGACATCATCACCAACCGGTTCAAAGTGCAGAGCAGAACAAGCAGCATGAAGTTTTTCTTGTGAATTTGTTCCATATATAACTGCTGTCGGACCATCTGCACCACCAATAACACCAACAACAAAACAGGAACTACTGCCAACTGGACGGAACGAATGATCGTCTGGTGTAACTTCTATCGGTCTATCGCCTTCATCACAGTCAAAAACCGAAATGTTCTCCATCGGTTCAGGGGTAAGTGTATAACTCATGGCAATATAATGTGTCGGATAAATCCAGCGATCAGAACCAAAACTATTTTGAGGAACTGTCTGCTGTTCTATTTCCTGCACGGTCAGTGTATGGGTTATTCCGCTAACAGGATGGGAAAACATAAATGAATCTCCGGGTGCGTGAACTTTGAAATGTGAGCCTGGAACTTGTCCTGGTTGCTGCTCCATTGTAAGAAAAAGTTTATTGATTTCAGGGTGATGCTTGGTTCCCCAAGGAAATACGTCTCTGCATATGACCCAGCCATAAGTACTATCCAGCCCATAATGGTCGATTGCCCATTTTGCTTCCAACTCATTGATAACGCCATCTGGCAGACAAGGATTAAAGCTCACAGCGCAGCCATGGGTTGTCTGTAATATTTTCTCGTTTAACTTCAAGCAAGGTTTGAAGTTAAAACAAAGTGGCTTTTCCCATTTCACGCAATCCTAAATACCCCAACCCCATCACATAATTACAATGAATGCAGTTACGTTTATCCAAGTCATCTTCCCAAATAGCCAGATCAGGCAGAGAAACAGCAAAATAATCAATCCGACAGTGGTCAAACAAATGCTTCTCACCATGCTTTATCAATTTGTTAAAGCAGCTGCGTGCCTTATCCTCTCTACCCAACGCACGCCATGCCAGACCTTGATAGAAAATCTTATCGGGTTGTTGGTCATTGTAGAAGAAAGCCTGTTGTGGTTCTGAAGAACCAATGGTCGCTTTGGTAAAGCAATCTATAGCTTGTTGCTCATTTCCCAAGCCACGAAACGCCTCACCTTTATAATACCAGATATCATTCTCTTCAGCATTTGCCAATTTTCCCTCACCCAAATTAAATGGATAAGCATCCGTTTCATCCAAAAGAACTAAAGCATCGGCATAGCGTTTTTCACTTAAAGCAATCTTTGCTAATTCTACACGACACAATACATATTGTCCGGTGATTTTTCCTTCTCCTCCTTCCCATGGATGGAAATTACGCGCGGCAATCAATTCTTTTGCTTCAGCATAGCGGCCTGATTGATTATACAAAGTGATACGTTCAATGGAAAGATCATCACGCTGCTCTACTTCGGGCAGATGTGCTTCCAAAAAAGCCAAACGTTCACTATGCGGCCGCCCTAAACGTTTATAAAGTTGATCCAACTCCATTAAGATACGAGAATCGTGCTCATCCAATGCATAAGCTTTTTCCAAAGTTTCCAAGGCTTTCTGCTTGTCATCGCGTTTATTATAATAAGCCAACGACAAATTACGCCATACGGTGGGATATGCCGGATTTATGGCCGCAGAATGTTCCCAACAGGCAATGGCATTGTCATACTGACGGTTAGCATACCAGAAATTACCTAAACTATATGCCGCTTTTGCCCCATGAATATTCAGACGTAAGGCATCTTGAAGAATCAATACTTCTTCTATACGATTCGGGAAACAATATGAATGATTCTCTTTTTCTGCCCGCTGATAATATTCCAATGCTTTACTCTCATCTCCCTTACAGGTATGGAAATATCCCATTGCATAATAAACGACAGGATATATTTCTGTAGTTCCGGTTACATGGCATTCCAGTAAAGATAAAGCTTCCTCATACAATCCGGCAGCAGCAAAATCCAATGCGTATTCTATATATCCGTGCGCCCAACCACGCATCAACTCTTTCATTTCCTCCAACACTTTCACATCCCGGGTCAACAAATAATGTTCAAAACGGCATCCCATATTAAAACGATCTATCTGCAATGATTCAGCTACGAGCGCCAAAGCTTCCTCTTTACGACCCAATTTGCGTAGAATGGAAGTTTTCAACTGACGCGCTTTGTGATTATGCCAATTACGAATCAATGAACGGTCTATCTTGTCCAAAGCACTTTCATACTTTCCTTTACGAGTGTCAAGTTGTGCTAGTGCATAATAAGCCGCATCCTGCCAAGCAGCATTCCATGCCGACTTAAAGAAAGCATCATAAGCCTCATCCCACTTCTGTTGCATCATACAACTCCAGCCCAAATTATAATAAGGTTCACCGTCATAAGGATTCGGATTACGTTCAGTCAAGGTTTCCACCGCTTTCCGGAAATAGCTTTCTGCCATTGCAAATTGTCCTTTACGCATCAACAATAACCCCACCGCATTGTTACAACGTACATCTCCCGGTTCACGCCTTAATGCTTCCATATAATAATCCATCGGATTATAAGTAGCATGGCGATATTGTTCCAAGTGTAGTCCGGTCAAAAACAGTTGTTCAACAGAAGCAATATTCTGAGGATCTTTAGCAGCCTTAGCAGGATCAGGAACCGGCCTGATTTCCGGTTTATCCGCCTGATAAGAAAGCAAAATTTGTCCTTCCTTATCACGAACCTCTGCACATACCTCCTCTTCTTTTAGTCCTTCTGCCGCAAAAGTCGTAATAAACGGTTCTGATGGCGAAATTTGTGTAGTCTTATCCAATAATACAGTGCCTTTAATAGCTTTTACTATAATACGTACTCCACTATTCGCTCCCGTAGTATAAAGCACCAAACGGGCTTTACCTTCCTTTATTTCCAAATTCAACAAAGCATCTTTGGTTGCATTCTTTACATAACCCACTTCACTATAAGGCATAAAATACTGTACCCATGATTTTTCCTCATAGGGCTGTAACCAAGTAAAGTCCGGTTGGTTATCCGTATACATACCGGTCATCAGCTCAATATAAGGTCCGTCCTCATCAGTCAGATTACGATCCCAAGCCTTACCGAAATCACCATTTCCCCATGTCCATTGTTTCTTTCCCGGAGAAACATGATGATCGGCCACGTGCAGAAGTCCCCCACGAACATCTTCTTCATAGCCACCCACAAAATCATATTTAGACTTGATAGCCATATATGATGTAGGAACCGGAATATTCTTATATTTAGAGATATCCACACCAGCAGAATAATCTTGTTTATAATAAACTCCTGTAGCAATAGGGAAAGAAGAGACATCGCGCTTGCCGTGATCGAACACCGCATTCACATCAGGCGGGAATACCGAATGATAATGGTCATTGACCACCACTGCAGGGTTGGCCCACCACAAGAAAGTCTGAGGGAAAGACGTACGATTATAAATCTTCACTTTAATTTCTATATAAGCCTTGCCCGGATAAAGCGTAAATCCCTGCATACCTTTAGTACGAAACATTCTCTCCACTTCATTGCACCATATTGTCTTGCTGCCATCCGCATTTTCCTCTATCAAGAAATCAGTAGGCAAAAAAGTAGAAGGACGGTGATGCTGAGGCCAGTTAAATTCGATTCCTCCAGAAATCCAAGGTCCTGTCAGTCCCACCAATGCCGGTTTCACAACTTGGTTGTAATAAACAAAGTGACGTTTCTTCACCTTATCATAAGCCATGTGTATACGTCCTCCCAACTCGGGAAGCACCATCACCTTGATGTATTCATTCTCGATAAACAACGCATGATATTTCTTGTCTGCTTTCTTATCTGAAATCTTCTCGACTACCGGATAAGGATAAACAGCTCCACAACTTCCCTGATAAACTCTCTTTTCAAGAAAAATAGGATTCTTCTCTTCCTCTCCTATCTCATAAGTAGGAAGCATAATATCTTCCTCCCATGCACGCACCTCACTGCCATGAACGGTACTTTGAATTAAATATTGAGTTATTTTTTCCATAATAAATGATTGTTATTTCACTAATTCTTTTTCTATTTCCTCCAGACTCTTTCCTTTGGTCTCCGGCAAACGGAATACAACAAATATTCCCCCACTCAGGCAAATCAGCCCATACAGCCAGAATGTCCCGGCAGCTCCCAAACCACTATTCAACATCGGGAAAGTATAGGTCAGTATAAAGCAGGCCGCCCACAAAGCGAAAGTGCAAACAGACATGGCAACTCCACGAATACGGTTCGGGAAAATCTCAGAGATAATGACCCACATCACTGTAGCCAAAGTCATGGCATAACAGGCAATAGCCATCACAACAATAATCAACAGCACAACTCCTGTGATATGAAAATAATAAGCGGCTCCCATAAAGGCATAAATTACTGCCAGTCCAAATGATCCGATCAGTGTCAACGCCTTACGTCCCCAACGGTCTACCACAAACATGGCTAGAATAGTAAATATGACATTTGTAATACCGGTCACCACAATATTCATCAAGACATCAGACACGCCATAACCTGCCGCCATAAATATTTCCTGTGCATAGTTGAAAATAACATTAATACCACACCATTGCTGCAAAATAGCCATGACAACACCTATAGTCAGCACTTTATACATAGCAGGATTCAATAATTGACGAAAACCTCCTTCTTGCGTCTGACAGGCTGAAGCCGCTTCTATGGCCGCCAACTCAGTAACAGCATATTCCTTTCCTCCCATACGGGTAAACACCTTGAGTGCAGCCTCCCGCTTTCCCGAAAAGGCTAACCAACGAGGACTCTCCGGTAATATAAAACTAAAAACAAAGAACAAGGCGGCCGGGACAGTCATTGCCCAAAACATCCAGCGCCATCCCATCTGTCCGTTCCATGATTCACGGATCATTTCATGAGTAGCTCCTAATGCCACAGGCTCGGCTATCTGCCAATTAACAATCTGAGAAGTCAAGATACCTAACACTACCGTCAATTGATTGATAGATACAAACCGTCCGCGCAGATGCGCCGGAGCTATTTCTGCTATATACATAGGTGACAAACTGGAAGCGATACCGATAGCAAAACCTCCTATCAGACGAAATACATTAAATAAAGTAAAGGAATGGACAGCCCCCGTACCAACAGCCGTACAAATAAATAATCCTGCCGCCAGAATCAAAATAGGTTTGCGCCCCAGACGGTCACTCAGTTTGCCGGCACTTAGCGCCCCAAACAAACAGCCAATCAAGGCACTGCTCATAGCCCAACCCTGCATGACGGGATTACCGGCTATACCGAAATATTGTTCATAGAAAGGTTTGGCTCCTCCGATTACGACCCAGTCATATCCAAACAGGAAACCTCCCATAGCGGAAATCAAAGCAATAAGGAATAGATAAAAATTAGATTGTGTTTTCATGGTTATCAACTATTAGTTATTTTTTATAATGCAAAGTAACAAAGATTCAAGGGTTTAAGAAATAGAAAAAATTACTTGGGACATGGACAATATTACTATTTTTATTTTGCAAGTTACTTTATCATAAAACAAGGACTACACCTCAATATACTGAGATGTAATCCTCAATCAAGCTATGCAAAGCAATCTATTTTTTACAACAATTCCAGCAAATCTCCACGTTTCATATCCACCGTTATCAAACCTTTTGCATCAGGATTTGCAATTGCCTCCTTACTATTTAAAAGCACTCTATATTTTTTCCCTTGAGGAATTTTCACTTTTAAAACCTGATCAGCAGTAGCTTTTAAAGAAGCTTTATTAATGACAGCATTCGTCCACTCAGCAGTCGCTTCAGCTCCTCCCTTTAAACATAGACCTTTAAAACCACCATCTTTCCATTCAATAGGCAAACAAGGTAAGAATTCTACATAACCCTCATGATTCTGTATTAGCATTTCTGCCATACCAGCTGTACCGGCAGGATTCCCATCAAACGAATAAATATCACCTTCCGCCCCAGCAATGCCACCTGGAGATACAGTCATTAAATTTTCACGTGAAAGCTTACCTTGTAATAATTGGACGCTCTTATACGCTTCCTGCGCATCTTTCAACCGGGCATACATACAAATCATATTAGCACGACTCCACTCTGTATCTTCCCAGTTCTCGGCAGACAAGCGATTTTCAATGGTCTTGCGGGCAGCTTCCGCCAGTTCAGGAGTCTTCTCCAAAGTAATCTGAGAGAAAGGATACAAAGCCAGCAGATGAGAGGTGTGGCGATGGTTGGGATGTGCTTCTTCGAAATCTTCAAACCACTCGCGGATAGCGCCATTGGCACGCAACTGGATGGGAGGAAGTTGGACAATAGCGGTACGCAGGCTATCGGCAAACTCGCGGTCGGTATCTAATATTTCTGAAGCCTGAACACAATTCGACAAGATCTCGTAGGCCAGTTCACGGTCACAGGCAGGCATCATGGAGGCAACCATTTCTTCACCGCCTACTGTACGGAACCAGTTTTCGGGTGAGATGCTCGGCCCTGTCATCAGATAACCACTCTTCGGGTCTTTTGCCAAGAAATCCAAAATGAACTGTGCATTACCTTTCAAAAGCGGATAGGCAGTTTCGGCCAGATATTGCTTGTCCTGTGTAAATTCGTATTGTGTCCAAAGATGAGAAGCAATCCATGAGCCTGCCATAGGAAACAGTCCCCAAATAATCGTGCTGGATGCAGGAGTATATCCCCAAACATTAGCGGTGGTATGGGCAGTCCAACCTTTACATCCATAGACCACTTCGGCAGTCTTTGCACCGTGATGCGCCAAATCCTTAATATAGGTAAACAGGGGGGCATTACATTCGGCAAGATTGCCGACATTGGCTGCCCAATAATTCTGTTCTGTATTGATATCCAGATGATAGTCATTGGTCCAGCCCATGTTGCACGCCTTGTTGTCATTGAAGAAACCCTGCAAGGCAATGGGCAATGGAGAGTTTTCACGAGAACTGGCAATGGTGAGGTAACGGCCATACTGGAAGAACAAGGCATCCAAACCAGTATCAGTCTTGCCTTCCTTCACTTGTTTCCAACGAACATCCGTAGGCAACGCGCGGTTAGCGTCCTGCCCGAAATGAATAGAAACACGATTATACAACGTGTTATAATCCTTTATATGCGCCTGCTTCAATTCATCATAAGATTTAGCTATAGCCTTCTTCACGCCATCAGCACAAAGCTTCTTGTAATCAGGACTTTTATAATCGGTACGCACATCAACAATCAAAGTCACGGCATCAGCTTCTTTTATACCTACTCCAGACTGTTCCATCTTTACCTCTCCATTATCAGCCAAAACGGCTATTCTTCCTTCAAAACAGACTCCGCCCGGACCATGCAAGGGAAAATCTACTTTCCCGGTAAATACCAATTGGTTATCTTCTACAGAAAGATCGGCTTGACGCATCAAATCCAATCCCATATTCATAGTAATGGACTTTTGCTTATCAGCGGTCAAGCGGAGTACGAGAACATTATCCGGGTTTGTAGCAAAATACTCACGTTTATAGTTCACACCGCCGGAGTTGAAAGAAACGCTGCTGATAGCCTCATCCAAGCTTAACGAACGGCGGTAGCCGGTTACTTTACCTTCGGGGTAAATGAATTGCATCTTCAAATCTCCAATGGGAAGATGAGTTCCGAAAGAAGTCTGGTTGCCATGAAGATTATCTCCGGCTATACGGTTTCCTTCCGATAGTTTTCCCTCAAAGAACAACTTTCTGAGCTGGTTCATTTTCTCTCGCCCGAAAGGTTTGTTCTGGTTCTCATTGTACTGGCCGGACCACATTGTCGATTCATTCAATGCCAGTTTCTCTTCCTCTATTCCACCATAAGTCATAGCTCCCAAACGCCCATTACCGATAGGTAAAGATTCCATCCAAACTTTTGCCGGTTGGGCATACCACAATTCTGTAGTTCCACAGGAATCTGTTGCACTCTGGCATCCGGAAAGGGCCAAAGCCATTGCTGCTAAATAAGTCTTAAAATGTTTCATATTTTTCATGATTAATAGTTTCTTCTGAAACAAAAGTAGATATACCTCTCCCATTAGGTAGAGAAAAACTCGCCATTTTTAGACTCTTTTGCTTCAATCGTAACCTATAAAAGGGAGTTATTCAACATTTAGAAATCTTTCCCGGCACAAATTCCAATACTTCACCATTTGTTATCATTTTCCCGGTGAGGCAGTCATTACAAACTCCAACGTTCCGCCATTCATAATATCCTGATGAGTAATATAATTCTTTGTATATTTCTTGCCATTCAGTTTCATGGAGCGGATATAAATCTCATTGTGCTCTTTGCGTGGGGCCTTAATGGTAAAAGTCTTTCCATCAGGCAACTGAATAACCGCTTCCTCCAACATAGGAGTACCGATAATATACTTCCCGCTAACCGGATTTACCGGATAAAAGCCAAGTGCGCCAAACACATACCAGGCAGACATTTCCCCGCAATCATCATTACCGGCATAACCTGAAGAGGAATCATTATACAGTTCATTCATGATATGTGCCACATATTTTTGTGTTTTCCAAGGTTCTCCCGCACACGCATACAGATAAGCCACATGATGGCTCGGCTCATTGCCATGCGCATATTGCCCTACAAAATCGGAAGCATTGTCATTCAGTTCACCACTTTGGTGATTGACTGTGAAAAAGGTATCCAACTTTGCCGTAAAAGCTTTGTTTCCCCCTGTCAGTGAAATCAAGTCAGGTATATTCTGGGGTACATACCAGAAGTATTGCCAGGCATTCCCCTCAGTGAAAGGGTAGCCGCCATTGGCTCCATACTTATAAGGATCGAAAGGCTCCATCCATTCTCCTTTCTTATTTTTCGGTTGAAAGAATTTTGTTTCTGCATTAAATAAATTCCTGTAAAAAGCAGAACGCTTCATAAAACGCCCATAATCCTCCTCTTTCCCTAATTTCCGGGCCAACAGTGCAACACACCAATCATCAAAAGCTTGTTCTAAAGTAATAGAAACAGATTGTGTTTGAATATCCTCAGGCATGTATCCATATTTCTCCCATACTTCAAAAGGAGAGTTCGGATGAGATACGATGGAACTGCTATGAACCGCTTCATAAGCCTTTTCCGCATCCACTCCTGCAACACCTTTCAGCACAGCATCCACAATGACAGGAATGGAGTGATTACCAATCATACAATAATTATCCTGCCCCCATAATTGCCATACAGGCAAATAACCATAATAGTCATATTGCCTCATCATGCTTTTAATAAAATCAGGAATGCGGTCGGTATGCAGCAAAGTATAAAGCGGATGAGCTGCTCTGAATGTATCCCATAAAGAAAAAGTGGAATAATGAACTTCATTATCGGCTACCTTACGTGTCGTATAATCGGCAGCCATATATTCACCATTTACATCGCTCATCGTATTAGGTTGTACCATAGTGTGATATAAAGCTGTATAAAAAATCTTTTTCTGCAAACCGGTACCTTGGATGATGACTTTCTTCAATTCTTTCTCCTAGCTGGCTTCGGCAGCAAAAGCAATATGTTCAAAGTTCCATCCGGGAACCTCAGCTGCCATATTCAACCGGGCATTTTCAATGGAAACTGAAGATAAAGCGACTTTACATATCAATTCATTATTCCACTTCTTGTCGAAACAGAATAATCCACACAGTTCTGTACCATTAATGACAGGAGTATTCTCATACCTCCGATTGCCATCATGTAACTGACTGGATAAGATTGGTTGGGAAAATTCAAGATGGAAATATATTTTCCTCAGTTTTGCCCATCCTGTAATAACACGATATCCTTCTACTACTGTAGGAGAAACTACACGGATTTGTGATTGAATTATCCGGCGGTTCCAACTCTCCTTATTTGCCGAATGATCTAAATCCAACCATAATTTCAACTGACCGCCATCAGAATAGATATAGCGATGTACCCCTACATGCACAGAAGCCGTCAACTCCGCTTGAATCTTCTCATCCGTTAATAATACTTGATAATACCCCGGACGCGCCTGTTCGTTTTGATGAGTAAAAGACGATTTCCTTTTATCACTCATGGTAGGAAATAGAAGGATATCTATAAAATCGGAAGCACCGGTTCCGCTTAAACGTGTATGACTGAAACCATAAATAATAGAATCATTATAATCATATCCCGAAGCTTGTGCCCAATCAGGCGCTTCACGAGTATAGGGACTCAGCTGCACCATACCAAAAGGGACAGTAGCTCCTGGATAATTATTCCCAGAAAGACTGGATTGAACAGCACCGGTTCCAATAAACGGATTAACCCAACGAGTTAGATTTTGGGCACTAATACAATTTACAGAAAGAATAAAAACAGCCAATAAATTTGCAAATCTTTTCATCATAGATTTAAGTTTCATTTATTGGCAAAATTAGTATATCCACACTCCCCACACAGATAAATTCTCGTCTATTTTAGCTTCATTTGCTTCATAAAGGCAAGTTTCTTGCCTCATCACCACTAAATATTACCATTATTCCGTTCATCCCAATTCATTTACCGCTAATAATGATTATCCCGACATCTCCAATCCCTCTTAATGTAAAAAAATCATAAATTCAGGAATGTTACTCCAATTACCGTATTCTTTTCACCTATTTTCTTATATTTGTAAATTATTCCATCACACAAACGTAAAAACAAATGGACCAGACCTTACTAAAATACTGGAAAACTTGTCTTCAAGATGCAGAGCGCAAAGCTATTGCTCTCAAAGGACCACGAATCACCCTAAACATTGATGACAAGATACTTAAATTCATTCCTCTCAAAAGTATTCCTGTTATTTTCCCTGATTGGAAAGCAGAAGACAGCAATGAAAAACAAAAAGTAATGATTGCTCCTTGTATTCTTTTGCCCGAATTTGAAAACGGCTGGACTTCCCAATCAGAAAGACCGGAATATCCCTTCTTGATTACTGCCACCATGTTGCCTGACGGCAAACTAACCGTATGCGAGAACGAATCAGACAGAATTATGGGGCATAGAACGAAGCGGTTTTTTCAATGGTCGGGAAAAATGGGCGAAAGGTTTTGAAAACCAAAGGGTTTAG
>ENA-UEYD01001999-UEYD01001999.1-human-gut-metagenome-genome-assembly--contig:-NODE-1999-length-12376-cov-21.065696_pt1 | contig 12376 bp, 12 predicted proteins | sample MGYA00242907_ERZ507875 | MGnify/ENA primary metagenome ERZ507875 (study PRJEB26167, sample SAMN06115506) | human gut metagenome | host: Homo sapiens | place: China:Shandong | collected 2015-08-07...
AGCGAACTTGATTTTTCAATTATTGACAAATACGCTTTTATTCCTTGTAGCTTATTCTTTATAAATTCGTGCGTTGAGAGCTGCTTGGATAGTATTGCTATCTTTTTTTTATAACCCAAAGGAGCAAGAAGTCGGTTATTTTGGCATATTACACCTGTTATAATAGGATTTTTAGTTTGATAATGTGTCTTTTTGTGACTGATTCTGAATCCTGACTTTTTAATGATTGCAAGGAACTGAGGTACTAGATTTTTAAAATCAACTTTAGATGACAAAGTTATATCATCAACAAACATTGAAAATTTAATATGATGCTCCTTTGCTAACTGGTCAATTTCCGTACCTATGGGTTTAAATACCAAATTAGCAATTAAAGTTGAGGTTGGAACACCTTGCGGAACTTGATATTTATGAGTAGTTAGTTTAGTTAATATTCTTGCTATAGCAGGCGTACAACCCTCTCGAAGAAACATTTGAAAAACTTGCTTATGAGAAATAGATGGAAAAAATGACTTCAAGTCTGTCGTAAATATATATTTATTTCCTTGATGAAGACGAGCATTACGCACATTATTTTTCCCCCGAATACCACCATAAACATATTGAGGAATTTTAACTTGCTTTGACATAAAATCGTAAAGGCGCGTTTGAACCTCTTTTAGTTTTCCTCTAGACGAGTTTATTTGTCTAGTGGCAATTTCTCCATTACTATTCTTCTTTGGTTTGTCAGTAAACTTATTAAATTTTACTCTTTCAAAAGAATAATAGTAATCTTCTATGTGTGCCAATAAGTAATCCAACTGTCCCTTATTAACACCCAGTATATATAGTAAATATTTTTCGTTTGTTATCATCAAAAAAAGAAATTAGAGAGCTGATTATAACAATTCAAAAAAAGATTTGCACCATTCAATCAAAGGCTTCATTACATTCGATAATTGAATCAATGCCTTTATAAATTCAGCAATGGCTTTAATCCATTTTGCCAATTTTTTTATCTTCTTCTCCTGTGTTACAATCATTGGAGAACAATGGAGGGAAATTTTGTAAGCCTTCTTCCCTCTCTTTGAAGGCTTCTTCTTTTTTTTAGCCATAAGCATTTAATTTTAGTTCGGGCAATATTGCCACGTGCCTAAAATCAATATGACCTAACTAAAATATGCTTAGACATTGTCTTCCATTGTACTCTCTATTTTCACGTGCCTAAAAAATGGACACAAATTAATGAAGTAGATACGAATCTTCCATGTATCGACAATCGGAAATAATGAACGAACTATATGAGATGTTCTTGTCTCCATTCTGCCATACTTCAAAACTATATCCGCCCCATTTTACCAATGACTTGGTGCGATTGCTCGCTTTAGGTTTTAGCATAATCTAGTCTCCAAAGCCTTCCTCAGTCTATCAAAGAACTAATACATTGTAAACATAGCGAAATCTTCGCAATTATTCTACCAACTACATCAAAAAGTTATTCATCAGTTATATTTTGGTGAATAATTCCACCATTGAAACACCTGTTTCCTTTGCCATCGAACAATTAAAAACGATTGGCGTATGCAAAAAGAAACAGTAACATTTGATAAGCTGCCCGAAGCGGTAGGTTATCTGACCGAACAAGTCATCGAGTTGAAAAGAATGGTATCGGAACTTCAACCGCCCGCATCAGACAAACACGTGTTGGTTGAAATTGAGGATGCTTGCCGTATTATCAGAAAAGCCAAGCCTACCATTTATACATTGGTACGCAAAGGGCTGCTTCCTGCCTATAAGAAAGGAAAAAAACTCTATTTCTACGAAGACGAACTTCTAGCATGGATTGAGAATGGTCGAAGAAAAACTTCCGAGCAAACATACGAAGAGATGCTTGCCAATATGCAAGGCGGCATCCGTCATAAGCCCAAATCATCCGTGAAACTTTAATAGGTGTGGCTATGGATACATATTCTATTAATCCGGCATCCATCATTGACGAAGCGGTTGATTTAAGTATGCGACTAACGGGTACTGATTTCCCTGTTAGCATATTCCCTACAAGAATCCAACGTATCATCAGCGAGGTACACGAATGCCATAACTACCCAACCGACTACATTGCCGCAGCTATCCTTACGGCACTAGCAGTCGGCATTGGCAACACGCATCTTGTCCAAATCAAGCAAGGCTGGGTGGAAAGCCCTATCCTATATATAGCATTAATTGGACGACCGGGAGCAAACAAAAGCCATCCGCTCAGCTTTGCGATGAAGCCGTTTCTTGATTATGACTACCGACAGAATCAGGAATTTGAAAAGGCACTTGCAAAGTACGATGAGCTGATGAGCATGAGCCGCAAGGAACGTGCGGAAAGCGGTAGTGAGCAATTTCCACAAGAGCCTATCCGCAAACGCTTCTTGGTTTCGGATGTAACGCCCGAAGGATTGAGCCTCATTCATGCTCAAAACAAACGTGGGTTATGCTTGTGGGCTGATGAATTATCCGCTTGGTTCAAGAATTTCAACCGCTATAACAACGGTTCGGAGGAACAGTTTTGGCTCTCAGTATTCAGTGCAAAGACCACCATGTCCGACCGCAAGAACGCCAAGAGTTCCATCTTCATCAAGCGTCCGTACATATCGGTTATTGGGACTATCCAAAATAAAATCTTGAATGAGTTGGCTAAAGGTGAACGTTCCAGCAACGGGTTTATCGACCGCATCCTGTTTGTAATGCCGAATCTGCAACAGAAAGCACGGTGGAATGACAAAGAACTGCCGGAAGATATAGAGCAAGAGTGGAATGCCATCATTGACAAGCTGATACAATCAGAGTGCCACCTCAATGAACATGGAGAGATTGAACCACAAATCCTTTTTTTCTCAGAGGATGCCAAGAAACGGCTTTACGAGTGGCAGCACCATTTTTCTGAGCTGTGCGACCGGGAAACAAACGACACCATCGTAAGTATCTATTGCAAGCTGGAAATATACATCATCCGTTTCTGTCTGATTATCCAATTAGCACGATGGACTTGCGGAGAATGTGATAAGACCTGTATCGACCTGTTGACAGTGGAACGAGCAATCAAACTGACGGAGTATTTCAAAGAGTCTGCATTGAACGTTCAAAATGTCCTCAATGAAAATACGCTCAACAGCCAACAACAGACAATAGTCAATCTGCTTCCTCCATCCTTTACAACCGCCCAAGCTATGCAGATAGCCGAGCAAAACGGGATGAAGGAGCGCACGTTTCAACGCTTTCTCAATGACAACATCGGGACATTGTTTCGCAAAGAGAAACATGGAGAATATTCAAAGACTAACCCGTGACATTTTTGTCGGTATTGACACTTTCCAAACGAAAACGACAATAACGACAAAAGTGACACACTAAAAAAGAAACATACAATGAGTACACATAGATTCATATTAGAACCCTACAAAGGTGTCAGCACTCGACATACTTGTCCGAACTGTCACCGCCAAAGATGCTTTTCCAAATACATTGATACAGAGAAGCAAATCAAGTTCCCAGAATACGTGGGGCGTTGTGATCATGAGCAGAAATGTGGTTATCACTTCACGCCTCGTGATTACTTTGAGCAGAATCCATCTGAGAAAGAAAAGTTTGCAGAGAATAGCTTCGGAAGTTATACACCTATTAAAGAAGTAAAACCGATAGCCATCTCCTACATGGATTTGGATATAGTCAACCAATCATTACGAGGCTATTCTGCGAACAAGTTATTTCAGTTTCTATCGGCCCAATTCGGAGAGACGGAAACATTGAATCTTATGAAGAGATACAAGGTTGGTACATCCAAGTATTGGGATGGTGCAACCGTATTCTGGCAAACGGACAATCGGAGTAAAGTCAGAACTGGTAAGATAATGCTTTACAATTCCAAAACGGGTAAGCGAATAAAAGAACCATACAATCATGTTACGTGGGTGCACTCCGTATTACACAAAGATGATTACAATTTGAAGCAGTGCTTCTTCGGTGAGCATCTGCTTTCCGAAGACAAAAACCGTCCAGTTGCGCTGGTCGAAAGCGAGAAAACGGCAATTATTGCATCTTACTATCTGCCGCAATTCCTATGGATAGCATCAGGTGGAAAGAACGGTTGCTTCAATGTCAACAGCCTATCCGTTTTAGCAGGAAGAAGCGTTGTATTATTCCCTGATTTAGGTGCAACCGACTATTGGCAGAGCAAAATCAGCCTGATGAAAAGCTGCGGAATTGAAGTACAAATGTTCGATTATCTGGAAGCCAACGCTACCGAAGACGAACGCAAAGAGGGCTACGACATAGCTGATTATCTACTCAAAGTGAAGCCTGACGAAGCCATTCTTCAACAAATGATAAGGAAGAATCCTGTCTTGAAAACACTGATAGAGACATTCGATTTAAAGCTCATCAGCGTACAACAAGGCACTCCACAACCGAAGGTTTTACCACCCAAGAAGCGAGGATTCAGACTTTGAACTCAGGGAGAGGAATCGAGACTTTTTTACTGTAGCAAGTTAATGTCGGTGTATTACATTCCCCGACCACTTGCTCCTCAAAAAGTCTGAGGAGGCGGCTCCCGATGGTCACACATTATTCACTAAAAACAGATTCAAATGGAAAAGAAATATACAGTAACACTCCGTCTGTCATATCAGCAATACGCATGGCTTGGTGCGCTTTGCAGACGGAGCAAGCAGACTCAAAGCGAAGTGATCCGTTCGCTCATCGAAAACGGTTCGGTACGTGAACGAATCACGCAAGAGCATATTCACATCATCCGTCAACTGATTGGCGAAAGTACCAATCTTAACCAGTTGGCAAGACAGGCAAACACCTACGGTTTCTTCGCCGTAGCGGACAGATGCAAGGAAATGGCTCAGCACATTAACCTACTTATAAAACGTTTGAAAGATGATAGGTAAACAGACTAAAGGGACATCGTTCGGTGGCTGTGTTAGCTATGTTCTCAAAGAGGAGAAATCCAAATTGCTGGAAGCAGTTGGAGTAGAAGGTACACCCGAACAGATGGCGGAGCAATTTGAGTTACAATCGCTGCTCAATGATAAGGTAAAGAATATTGTCGGACATACTTCGCTCAACTTCTCACCGGAAGATAGCGAACGCTTGAAATATGATGATGAACTGATGTTGCAAATTGCCCACGACTACATGAAACTGATGGGAATCGAAAACACGCAGTACATCATTGCCCGGCACATCGACCGTGAACATCCGCATTGCCACATCGTCTTTAATCGAGTGGACAATGACGGCAAAACGATTAGCGACAAGAATGACTTTCGCAGGAATGAGAAAGTTTGCAAAATGTTGACCGCCAAATATCGCTTGCATTTTGCCAATGGTAAAGACCATATCAAGGAGGAACGATTGCGCCCTTATGACCGAGCAAAGCATGAGATATACAAAGCGTTGAAAGAGGAACTGTCCCAAGTACAAAATTGGGCTGACTTAAAGGATGCACTTGCCGACCGAGACATTGATATGAAATTCAAGGTCAGCCGAACTACACGGGAAATACAGGGTGTAAAATTTGAGTACAACGGTTTTTCTTTCTCCGGCTCTAAGATTAGCCGAGAGTTCAGCTACTTGAATATCGACAACCGACTGGAAGAGAATGCTTGTGCATCCTTGTTTGAATCACCCAAACAGGAATCCAGACATAAGGAAGATAATGTACAACAAAGCGTTTCCCATTCCGATGATGGCTCAAGCATCAGTCTCGGCTTGCTAAACGGATGTTCATCCTACAATGCCACTGCCGCAGAAGAAGCAGAGTTCAATCGCCTGATGAAAAAGAAAAAGGCTAAGCGCAAGCGAGGCTTTCATTTATAAATACATTATTATTAACATCTTAAATTCAATTATTTATGGTACAAAAAGATTTAATTCTTGATTTCAATCTCTACTTGTGCGAGAAATTTGGCTACAGAGAAAGCTGTAGCATGATGCAAAATGCCAATGGCTTTTGTGTGGACATCCGTGAACGTGATTTAGACTGCTATATCCGCTTTTGGGAGTATAGCTGTGGAAGAGGTAACTTTCCCGACTGGTCTATCATCATTGTGCGCAGTAACTTCAAGAAGAACCAAGAAGAAAGCCTGAAAGACTTGGCTCGGTTCTTCAAGGAGTACATGCCACGCTACGGTTACAAATACCTCTGCACTGAAAATGATGACTACAAGTATTATCAGACACTTGGCCTGAAGTGTATCATGGACGGCTTTTGTCCCAATTATGCACTAGCACTGAAGGATTTGAATGTCTGAGACATGGTTTAGAAAAAGGAGGGGATTTTTCCTCTCCTTTTCTCTTTCCGATACGCCCCATTATCCCTACTTGTTGCCGAAGGGGTGGAAATGGTGTAAGTTGGAAGATATTGTTTCTTTTGGTGGAGGTAAAACTCCTTCAATGGATAATAAAGAATATTGGGATAATGGGAAGCATCTATGGGTAACTTCTAAGGACATGAAGTGTAGCCATATTACAAACTCTCTGATGAAAATCACAGATAAGGCTTTGGTAGGAATGACATTATATGAGAAAGGTACGTTACTTGTGGTAACACGCAGCGGCATATTAAGACATACTCTTCCTCTTTCTATATTAGAAAAGCCAGCTACAGTTAACCAAGATTTAAAGACTATTTCACCTCATATACAGGAGCTTTCTGAATATCTGTACGTTATTATTAAAGCTAACGAACACATTATCTTAAAAGAATATCATAAAGATGGAACGACTGTAGATAGCATTGATTTTGATAAGTTTAGATGCTTGCCAATTCCTTTAGCTCCTATCGCAGAGCAAAAACGTATAATTGCTGAGACAAAGAATTGGTTATCTTTAATTGACCAAATTGAGCAAGGTAAAGCTGACTTGCAGACCACAATCAAACAAACCAAGAGCAAAATCCTTGACCTCGCCATTCATGGCAAACTCGTACCTCAAGACCCGAATGACGAGCCAGCCGTAGAACTCTTGAAACGCATAAATCCTAACTTCACTCCTTGTGATAACGGGCATAGTGAGAAGTTACCGCAAGGATGGAGCATCACTGAACTGACAAACTTAGCGGACATAAAAAACGGATATGCTTTCAAAAGTTCAAATTATATATCTTCAAATGGTGTTCGCTTGATTCGTATTGCAAATGTTCAAGATGGATATATCGAAGATAAAATGCCTCAGTTTTATCCTTTTGATAAGATGAAAGCGCTGAAAGATTTTATGCTGACAGAGGGCGACATCCTGATGTCTCTAACTGGGAATGTTGGACGTGTGGGAATTTTAACAAATGAACTATTGCCAGCAGCTCTTAACCAACGTGTGGCATGTATTAAAGAACATCCTAATATTATTGCTAAGAAGTTTTTATTTTATACATTTCAGACAAGCAACTTTTCCAAAGATTGTGTGAAATCAGGGAAAGGGGTTGCACAGTTAAATATTAGCACCGAATGGCTAAAACATTACTTCATTTTAATACCACCTCTTACCGAGCAACAACGCATCGTTCAAAAGATAGAAGAACTATTCTCAGTTCTTGATAATATTCAAAATGCCTTAGAAGTGTAATCAAATACACTTCTAAGGGCTAATGTAACTTTACCAATTCACCACTTTATCCACAATCTTCTGTTGTTCGCTGGCAGTTCTTCGAAGATAGATACGAGTGGTCTCTATGCTTTCATGCCCCATAAGGTCGGCAAGCAGAGCAAGGTCGTTAAAGCGGTCAAGGAAGTTTTTTGCAAAACGGTGGCGGAATGAATGAGGATAAACAACCTCCTTATTCATTCCGTATTTTTCAGCAAAATGTTTGAGTTGGGAAGCGATTCCGCGAGTGGTAATGCGCTGACCGAAACGGTTCAAGAAGATATAGCCGGATGTCATGCCTTGATTCTTCAACCACTTTTCAGCTTCAGTTCGTAGATTCTTGGGGATGTATAGCCGTCGAATCTTTCCGCCTTTGCTATACAGGTCAAGATAACCCACTTTGATATGTTCCGCTTTGATGTGGAGCAATTCACTAACACGTGCCCCGGTGGCAGCCATGAACCACACGATGAAATACCACTCTTCATAGCCATCAGCTTTAAGCCTGGCTTTGAGAAATTTGTAATCGGCATCACTGATTACATTTTCCAAAAAGTTCTTTTGTTGCACCTTTACGAACTTCACTTTCAGCTTCTCCTGTTTTGTAAACTCTAGGAATTTATTGATTCCTTGTAAGCGCAGGTTCACTGTCTGCGGTTTGAAGTTCTCCACCAAATACCCCTTGTATGCTAAAAGGTTCTTCTTATTTACTTCCCCATAATGATTGAGAAAATACTGCACCGTCCACACATAGGATGTGACGGTGTTCTTGGCGAGATTACTCTTTGCCAATTGTTTTTTGAATTTTGTTACCATACTACATTGAATTAGAATGAATATGGTAATAATATAAAGGTACGTATCGGGCATTATGCGCAGTTGCCTAATGGATGGACAACAATTAAAGTTGGTGATGTTGCTATTTATACAAATGGCCGAGCTTTCAAACCTGAAGATTGGATGCGTCAAGGTTTGCCCATTATTCGTATTCAGAACTTAAACGATAAAAGTGCAAGCTATAATCGAACTTCCCAAACTTACGAGTCTAGATATTTAATTCATAATGGGGATTTGCTGTTCGCTTGGGCTGCTTCATTAGGAACATATGTATGGAATGGTGGTAAAGCTTGGCTTAATCAACATATATTTAAAGTAGAGCCATATCCTTTTATTGAAAAACAATATCTTTACCATGTATTTAAAGCAATGATTACAGAGTTTTATACTCAAAGTCATGGCTCTGGCATGGTACATATAACTAAAAAACAATTTGAGAATATTAAATTACTACTACCCCCTTTGGAGGAACAGAAAAGAATAGTTCAAACCTTAGAACAAATATCAACTAAATTGGATGAGATAATGGAGAGTTTATAAGCTCTCCATTATCATATCTAATGACATAAATACTTTATTTATAGTTCCTATAATCCGTTGTTGTTCCTTGTAAGGTGGAATAGGAACTTCTATCGCTTTGAATAATTTTTTGTTCAAGTGAGGAATGGCAGAACCAACCTTACTTTCTCGCAAGACTTTCCTATGCAAGTTGATAACTTGTAGTACATATTCTTCGTTCATATTTTCGTTGATAAGCAACTGTTTGAAAGTACTACCTTGATAGCCGTCAATCGGAGTCCTAAATACCTCACCAGAGTTCTCTCCATCTACTAAAATCAAAAGTGAATTTGCAGTAACATACTTTCCAGAAGTTAAAGTCTTGGCATCACGCTCACCTCGCAAATATTTGACATCAAGATTTGTTCGTTCTATATCATTTTGCTTATCACCATCAACCAAAGAGCATAGTACTTGCATTGGTGCAACAGTCCAATCATCTGGCAACTGCGGATAATGCCCGTTATCACAAGGTGTAAAGTCGGGATTTATGCGCTTTAGCAATTCAATGGCTGGCTCGTCATTTGGGTCTTGCGGTACGAGTTTGCCGTGAATGGCAAGGTCAAGAATCTTGCTCTTAGTTTGCTTGATTATGGTTTGTAAATCGATTTTGCCTTGTTCAATTTGGTTAATCAATGCAAACCATTTGCTAATTTCGGCAATGATACGTTGTTGTTCTGCTAATGGTGGCAACGGTATTCTCATATTTTGAGATTGTGTCAACGATATATTAACTTGACCTGCCGATCCTCTAGTCGCTATGGAGTTAATTTCTGACATTTCTTCTAAATACGATTTTAAATACAGAACCAAGTCTTCCTTATATTTGTATGGGCGTATCAGTACTGCTGCTTGGTTGAAATTTGCTTGTGGCAATGTCGCAGGAATTACAGCTAGTTTTCCCAATGGTGGTCCAACGATATTCATAATTAAATCACCAACTTCTGTACGCGAGCGTTGGAGTTTGCTATTATGTATTTCCTCTGTTATGTATTGAGGCTGATAATCAAAATCTATTTCTTGATTTCTAAGATTGTACATCTTTATATATGGAATGCCTTCTTTTACAAAACAAGTTTTGTCGGGTGTGCTTCCTGATGCAATATAAGCTATATCTTCTAGTCTACACCATACCCACGATTCTGGCACCTCAAACGGCACGTTCTCATAATGGGGCGTATCGGAAGTCTTTGCAGACTTCTTACTCCGCTTGATTTTGCCTTCTTTTATCAGTCGTTCTTTTTCAACCTTGATTCGTTCAAGCAAAACTGATGCAGGTTCATCGTTAGGGTCTTGCGGTACAAGTTTTCCATGTATCGCAAGGTCAAGTATCTTTTGACGTAATGTTTTTGTATCCATCGTTGTATTTCTGTTTGTAATTGTGCAGCCAAAAACTGCACAATTACTATTCATTTTCTTCCAGTTTCTTTAATTCCTCATTTTCTTCAAACTCTTCAATCCATTCCTTCACCTTGGCTTGCAATAAAGCCTTGTTGGGGAGATAGAGTTGATAAGCAGAAGCATAGATGTTAGTATCTTTAGGCAAGGTGAGTTCCACAAGTGCATCGTTCTTCTCCCGGCACAACAGAATGCCAATTGTCGGCTTTTCAAAGTCTTGTTTGACATAGCGGTCGTAATAGTTGACATACATCTGCATCTGTCCAAGGTCTTGGTGAGTAAGTTTGTCTATTTTCAAATCTATAAGCACATAGCATTGTAACAAACGATTGTAAAACACCAAGTCAACAAAGAAATGTTGCTCATCAAATGTGAACCTTTTCTGCCTTGCTTCAAAGAGGAACCCTTTGCCAAGTTCTAATAGGAATTGCTGCATCTTGTTGATAATGGCATTCTCCAATTTAGACTCTGAGTAAACTGCATCGGGTTTTAGACCAAGAAACTCTAATGTGATGGGATTCTTGATGATGTCCGATGGTTTCCCAATAGTTTGTCCTTCTTTCGCCAACCGCATTACTTCATCTTTGTTACGACTCAAAGCCAATCTCTCATAAAGACAGCTTCCTACTTGACGGCTGAGTTGCCTTTTAGACCATTGTTGTTGGGTACATTCTATTTCATAGAAGCTGCGGGCATCCGGATTTTCCACCCTCATCAGTATAAGATAATGAGACCATGAGAGAGCGAATGTCGTTTCAGAAAGATGTTCCTCTGCCTTCGGATAATCGGCTAACCACTGGTTAGCCTTTTGGCTCGACTTTGGACAACCACTGGTTAGCCCTTTAGAAAAGACAATATAAAACTGCCGTATATTCTTAAGCGTTGAATACGACCATCCATCTCCCAGCCTATCAGTCAGACGTTTAGAGAGTTCTTTCAGTACAGCCTTTCCGTATTCGGCTCTTGTCTCTCCCTTTTGCTCATATTCTACTATATATTGTCCAATATGGAACTTAGTATAGACCTCAGCAATATTGACGGCTGTTGCCACACGTTCCCTTGCCTGCGTGACAAGGTCAACAACCTTTAAGAACAGATCGTTTATATCTTTATCATTTGTGCTAATATCTTTTCGCATAGCTCAATTTTCTTCAATATTTGCAAGCAGTTTTTCAAGTTCAGTCACCGCTCTACTGATGGTCTGGCTCTTATCCTTGATGTCTGCCATCAGTTCTGCCAATGAACGGTCGTCCACCTCACCACCTTGTTTTATCCAAGTAATGTCAAGACTTGTTTTGTCTCTGGCAATAATTTCATCTACAGGGTATTTACGCCAACGACCTTGCGGATTATTCTCGGCATCGTAGGTCTCTACTCGATTATTGTAGCAAGAAACAAAATCATCCAAATGATGCCGTTCCAGTTTGTTGGTGGCAAGCGTATGCTTTATGTCTGTACGGTAATCGTAAAACCATATTTCTTTGGTTGGGTGTCCTTTGCTGAAAAACAACACGTTGGCTTTTACGCCTTGCGCATAGAAAATACCTGTAGGCAAGCGCAAGATAGTATGTAGATTGAAATCTTGCAATAAGCGTTTGCGAATAGTTTCACCTGCCCCTGCCTCAAAAAGGACATTGTCGGGAAGCACCACAGCAGCACGTCCTCCGGTTTTGAGCATAAGCATCATGTGCTGGAGAAAGTTTAACTGGTTATTCTTGGTTTCTACATAGAAATCCGGGCGGTTGATGTCCACAGAACCAGCCGGACGAGTTCCAAAAGGAGGATTGGCAAGTATCACATCAACAAGAGTTGACGGTTCTTTTTCCAAAGAATCCTCACAAACAATCGGACTACGGTCTGTACCGATACCATGCAAATAAAGATTCATGGAAGCGAGCGTCACCACTAAAGGCGTATTATCCACACCATGCAAAGCTTTGTCACGCAAGAAATCACGTTTTTCTTTACTTGC
>ENA-UEYD01002005-UEYD01002005.1-human-gut-metagenome-genome-assembly--contig:-NODE-2005-length-12342-cov-3.455198_pt1 | contig 12342 bp, 7 predicted proteins | sample MGYA00242907_ERZ507875 | MGnify/ENA primary metagenome ERZ507875 (study PRJEB26167, sample SAMN06115506) | human gut metagenome | host: Homo sapiens | place: China:Shandong | collected 2015-08-07...
AGGATGCAATTATTTCTTCAAGAACTGTAACCTGAAACTGCAAGCTATGTATCAGTTCATCGGACGCACCGGACACGACACGCAACTCGACCGTGACAACGACGACCTTGGGTTGGCCAAGCACTCAGGCACCATACAGTTGCAATACTCTTTCTAATATTCGTTAATTCAACCGATAAAGAATTTACAATGAAAAAAAACTATGGTATATTTGTTCTCCTGTCTGTAGCAATGGGACTCACCGCCTGCGACGACGGCTCCATCCCACGGAAGGAACACACGGCTACGCACACCGGCTTTGCGGCCAAACTGACCGGGCACATCACCGGTGCGGACAGTTGGCCGGAATATTACCAGCTTGTATTGGCCGGGTTCGGAGACAGCGAATACGCGACTACGCAAGTGCTCGTCAGCCCCGACGCAAACAGCAACGTGAACCTCACCCTGCCTAACATCGGGAGCGACGTGAAAACCATCGAGCTATGCGTGACCAACCGGTTGCGCAAACGTGTCCTGACGTATCAAAGTCTGGATGTAGCTTCGATTTCGGGAGATACGCTCTACATGGATGCCGGACAGGTGGATGCCCACATGTATGCAGCCATACAAGAGAACATATTTGACCAGCGCACAGTGCCACGGAGGAAGCACCTCTCCCGCAGCCGGACTTTACCTGACGGCCGACAAGAGCCATGCCAGCCTTGTAAACCAACCGTCTACACAGGTCGAGGACGGCATCCGTGTCATTCCGGGCAACGCCGAAGAAAGCATCTTGCATAAGGTTATCAATCCTGGCAATGTACTCGGCTTAGGTTTCAGTCACGAAAATATGATAACTTCATCAACCGACCTGCGGCTCATAGACGAATGGATCAACGCAGGCGCCAAAGAATAGGAACAACATGGATAAAAACAAAGTTTTTTGGGAAGATCTGGGTGTAACGGCGGAAATATCCGCCTTTACCCCACAAGATAAGATAGAAGAGTTCCACGTCATGTTGCATGTGGAGCCGAGAGCCGAACTCTTCGACGGACAACTCAAACGAATTTACGAAGGAGAGGAACGGCTGTTGCGGTTGCCGCAGGTCATGGGTGCCGACGTCATCCTGAAGCGATACTTTCTCAGCGATTCGACCAACCAACAGCCTCTGATGAAGCAGGAAGCGGACTGTTCCGTATCCGTCATACAGCAACCACCACTCGACGGCAGCAAGGTGGCCGTATGGCTGTATCTGCAAAAAGGCAGCAAGGTAGCCAACGTGAACGGTGTCATCGTGGCGGAACACAACGGTTACCGTCATTTATGGAAGATGGGCATGCACGAACACAAGGGCGACTCGGCCTGGCAAACGGAATCTCTGCTCATCAATTACGAGGAAACCTTACAGAGCTTCAACGCCACGCTGGCAGACAACTGCATCCGTACGTGGTTTTTCGTACGCGATGTAGACACACAGTACGCCGGCATGGTGAAAGCACGTAAGGAAAACTTCGCCGAACAAGGACTCACCGAACAGACCCACTACATCAGCAGTACGGGCATCGGCGGACTGCCCGCAGACACACGGGCCTTGGTACAGATGGGAACGTATGCCCTCACGGGGTTTGAACCTTCACAGCAACGCTACCTGTACGCTCCCACCCACCTGAACCCTACTTATGAATACGGGGTTACGTTCGAGCGGGGTACCGTCATGGAATACGGCGACCGTGCTCATGTATTCCTCAGCGGCACGGCCAGCATCAACAACAAAGGGGAAGTGGTGCATGTGGGCAACATCGTGAAACAAACCGAACGCATGTGGGAAAATGTAGGAGTCCTGCTTGAAGAAGGTGGCGCATCATTCGACGATGTCATGCAAATCATCGTTTACCTGCGCGATGTCTGCGATTACCCGACCGTGAAAGAGATGTTCGACCGACGGTTCCCCGACACTCCGAAAGTCATCACCTTGGCACCGGTATGCCGACCTACATGGCTTATCGAAATGGAATGTATTGCCGTGAAAAAACGTTGCAACGAAAAGTATCGCGACTTTTAAGGACTTATCCGGTACATTCCCTCTACATCATGAAGTCAGTTCCTTTCATACTACTTTTTTGGGCTGCCGCAGGCATCGGTATATCCACGTTTGTGGAAGATGCCCACGGCACGCCTTTTATCCAGACCTACGTTTACGGCACCTGGTGGTTCAAACTGTTATGGACCGCCGTCGTGGTCACTTCGGCCGCACTTTTCGTACGCCGTAAAATGTGGAAAAACTTTCCGCTTCTCGTCCTTCATCTCAGTTTCGGCGTGATATTCGCCGGAGCGCTCACCACCGCCTTTACCGGACATAAAGGAATATTGCACTTGCGTAAAGGCCAGCCTACGGGAGAATATGTCAACGAACGGAAACAAGTGGCACGCCTGCCTTTCATGATGCGTTTAGACAGCTTCCGCATAGCATATTATCCGGGCACGGAAGCTCCTGCCGACTACGTGAGCCAAATCTCCTGCCAGCATATCGACGGCGACATCTTTGCCCGGCCAGTTGTTTCCATGAACCGGATTTTTTCTGCACAAGGGTACCGTTTTTACCAGTCTTCCTACGATGAAGATTTGGAAGGCAGTTGGCTTTCGGTAAACTATGACCCTTGGGGAACGGGCATCACCTACACCGGTTTCTGCCTGATGGGGTTGGGTTGCCTGCTCCTGCTGTGCGCCCGCGACGGAGGCTTCCGCCGTCTGTTAAGGCATCCGCTGATTCGGAAAGGCGGACTGTTCCTAATAGCCTTGTTTTGGGGCTGTCAACTGAAAGCCGACCCGGCCTTGCCCGTAGTCAAGCGGGTACAAGCCGACAGTCTGGCTATCCAACAAGTGGTCTACAACGACCGCGTCGCCCCGTTCAACACACTTGCACGGGATTTCATACAAAAAATATACGGACGACCATCCTTCCACGGAATCACTCCGGAACAGGTGGTGAGCAGTTGGATGCTCTACCCCGAAGAATGGAACCGCACCCCCATTATCCGTATCAAAAATCAGGAGTTGCGCACCGCTTTAGGCCTTAAAGAAGAATATGCCTCGCTCAATCATTTGTTCGACGGGACACAATACAAGCTACAGCCTTTATGGCAACGCGAACAAGGCAACCGGAGCAAACTGGCCCAGGCCATACAGGAAACAGACGAAAAAGTAGGACTCATCCTCATGCTCCGGCAAGGCACGCTCGTCCGTCCGCTACCGCCCGACGTTACACCTCTCAGTACCCAGAAAGTCAACGCCGAACTGTGGTACAACCGTATTCCCTTCAGCAAAATCCTGTTCATGGTCAACCTCACTTTAGGCTTTGCCGCCTTCGGATTATTCATGTTCAGGATGCTGACGAACCGTAAGGAGAAAGCCGTAAGCCGACGGGTATGGGGCACAGCCCTCTGCCTCACCACCCTATTCCATGCCACAGGATACGCCTTGCGCGGTTACATCAGAGGCGGTTTCCCCCTGAGCAACGGATACGAAACGATGCAGTTCGTCGCTCTGGCAGTCCTCCTGACCGCCTGCCTGCTTCAACGGAGGTTCCCTTTCACCCGGCCTTTCGGTTTCCTGCTTTCCGGATTCACTCTGCTCGTGGCCTACTTGGGCGAGATGAACCCGCAAATTACGCCCCTCATGCCGGTATTGGCATCCCCGTGGCTGAGTTGGCACGTGTCGCTCATCATGATTTCATACGGCCTTTTTGCTTTCACCTTTCTGAACGGCATCCTGGCCTTGTGTCTTATAGGGAAACAAAAAAACACGGCTTCGCCGATTACAGGAGAACAAATCGAACAACTCACCTTGTTGAGCCGTCTTCTGTTATATCCGGGCACCTTCCTGTTGGGCATAGGCATTGTGTTGGGAGCCGTATGGGCCAATGTGTCGTGGGGCAGTTACTGGTCGTGGGACCCGAAAGAAGTGTGGGCACTTGCGGCGTTCATCATTTACGGCATCTCTTTCCACCGGAAAAGCCTGCCCTATTTTCAACGTCCATGGCTATTCCATGGCTATATGATCTTCGCTTTCGCCGTAGTCCTGATGACCTACTTCGGAGTCAATTATCTGCTCGGTGGCATGCACAGCTATGCCAATTCTTAACAAAATCACTACTATCAGGTATTGCATAAGCCGGATTTTGCAAGTAATTTTGCACGCTGTATAATTATATATAGGTAGTAATGATGAGATTATCGGATGTCAACACGAACGAAACCGTGATGATATCACACATAGAAGGCAGCGGAGCCTTCAGAGCCCGCTTGAGTGAAATGGGGTTTGTCACAGGGAAAACCGTCAAGAAACTGTTTACTTCTCCTGTGGGAAATCCTATTGTTTTCGAACTGATGGGAGGACAAATCGCCCTGCGAAAGAGCGAAGCTGAAAAAATACAAGTCACTGTTTCGGGCACGGCAGACGTTCCATCTACGACACCGGAAGCGGACATCCCTGCCCCATCCACAGACATTTCCACAGACATTCCGACTCAAAAGCATCGTTCAGACCGGCATCAACGAAGAAGCGGAAGCGTTATGCCGCCGTCTCCACACACGGGATGCCCCAGTTGCGGTCCTGCCGGACGTCGCATTACTACCGACACACCGGCGGTAGCCGGAGTGTTGAGTAGGGCTTTGGTCGGTAATCCGGATTGCGGCAAGACGGCACTTGTCAATGTAGCCTCGGGGGGACACGAACGTACCGGTAACTACAGCGGAGTGACCGTCAGCAGTGTCGTGGGAGAAATGGTCTTCGACGGACGGAAAATCCGTTTGGTAGACCTGCCGGGAACCTACTCTATCCGTGCTTTCAGTCCGGAAGAGGCGTATGTGGCACACGAACTGGAAAGCGGCCGGATAGATGCCGTCATCAATGTGCTCGACACAACCAATCTGGAACGGAATCTGTTGCTCACCATGCAACTGAAGGAACGGAACCTGCCGCTCGTCGGAGCCTTGAACATGTATGATGAGTTTGAAGAAAGCCAAAGTACACTCGACATCGAAGAACTGAGCCGTCGTTTGGATATGCCTCTCTACCCTACCGTAGCCCGTAAGCGCATCGGTATCGATGCCCTGCTGAAAAAAGCCATCGAACTGGCCGACCAACATATTGCACTTCACCGTGCAGGCATACAAGGACATACCCACGAGGCCGCCTGCTGCAACGATCCGGAGCACTGTACCCACTGTAGCGGAAAAGGAGCTCATCCGGAAGATATGGACGCAGACAACGGAAGCGACACGGCCTGTCCGTGCCCCGAACGCGAACACGAAGATGTGGAACGCTATTCCCATATCGGACAAATACTCGACGGCATTTACATTAAAAAACACGGACGCAGTCATCAGGTCACCACAACGTTAGACCGACTGCTGGCCAACCGCTGGATTGCCTATCCGTTGTTCGTGGCCATCATGTGGTTCATCTTTTGGGTCACGTTCACCATCGGACAATATCCCATGGACTGGATAGACAACGGTGTGGCGTGGCTCACCGCCCTTTGCGAGAGCCAAATGCCCGAAGGCACGCTGCAAGCTTTGGTTTGCGACGGCATATTAGGCGGCGTGGGCAGCGTCATTGTCTTCTTGCCCAACATCCTGATTCTTTATTTCTTCATCTCCATATTGGAAGATTCGGGCTATTTGGCACGTGCCGCCATGTTGGCCGACCCGTTGTTCAACAAACTGGGACTGCACGGAAAATCCTTCATTCCCATGCTGATGGGTTACGGATGCAACGTACCGGCCGTCATGGCTACCCGTACGATAGAAAATCCCAAAAGCCGTATGATTACCATGCTGGTCACTCCGATGATTTCATGCAGCGCACGCATTCCGGTGTATGTAGTATTTGCCGGGGCATTCTTTCCCCAAAACGCCTCCACCGTCATGCTCTGCCTTTACGTGTTCGGGACGGGTATGGCCTTGTTTGTAGCATGGGTATTCAGCAAGATCTTCATGCGTCGGTATGAAAGCCATTTCGTCATGGAACTCCCTCCTTACCGCCTGCCCAGTTCGCGCGGTGTTTGCCGCCATACGTGGGAGAAAGGACGCCAATACTTACGTAAGATGGGAGGCATCATCTTGGTGGCCAGCATCGTGATTTGGGCTTTAGGACATTTCCCCACGGGAAACGGTGAACTGACAGAAGCCGAACAACAGGAACAATCCTACATGGGCCGGATAGGCCATGCCATCGAACCGGTAATCCGTCCGTTAGGTTACGATTGGCGAATGGGCGTAGGTATCATAGCCGGTGTCGGCGCAAAAGAACTGATGGTCAGCACACTCGGAGTGTTGTACAACTGCGCGGCCGAAGACGCGGAACCGGAAACCACCGAAGACGCTTCGCAGACCCGCCTGGCGCAAATACTAAGCCAGCACACCACACCCGAAGCCGCATTGAGTTACATGATCTTCGCACTGCTTTATTTCCCTTGTCTGGCTACGATTGCAGCCGTCAAAGGAGAAAGCGGCACATGGAAGTGGGCCATTTTTACGGCGGCATACACTACCCTATTGGCCTACGTGACGGCTTTTGCCGTCTACCGCTTGGCATTGCTCTTTTAAACAAAACATAAAACTTTCCGGCAAGGAGGTCTGAGCGCAAACCGCCTCACCGGAAAGTTTTTTTATCACTTCCAACGAAACACTACATTTTATGATTCAAAAACTTTTCGCACAGAGCGCATTCCTGCGCTTTGCTTTTTGGACGTGTGCCACAATGACTGGCATGCAGTCTCCACTTTTCTGCCAACGGGTAAAATGGGAAATCTCCGGAACGACCGAAGGACTGTGGAACATCACCGACGGGAAAACCGGCTGGTGTAACCTGCTTGAAGTCTCGGCAGAAACCGGACTATGGAAAAACGCACAACTGGAAACCGCAGCCATTTCTACTTACAATCTGGGGATTCCGGTAGCCGGAGACTTACAAGCATTCAGTTGTATAGATGCCGGTCCGGACAAGGCCTTCCGTCTCATCGAAGCGGGAATCCGGCAAAACATCGGTGACAAGGGTTCCGTATATGCCGGACTGAGAAATATCGACATGGACCACTTTACGACCCCATTCACAGCTCTTTTCACCAACGCCTCGCACGGAAACTTCCCCATCTTGTCGGCCAACTTCCCGTTAGCCACTTATCCTTTGGCAGCCCTTTGCCTGCACACGGAATTCTCCCCCTTGCCAGGTCTCACCTTTCGCGAAAGCCTCTACAACGGCGTGGCCAGCGACCGTATCAACCGTCAGTTCCGTTTCTGTCCCCGTAGCGACGGGATGTTCAACATCGGCAGCCTGTCCTACCACATCGGCGAAGAAGACCGCCATCATGGATATTACGCCGTGGGATATGCCCTCGGCTCCAGTCCGTCCGAAACATCCGCCGACAAAACTTTCAATTACGCTTTGTGGACTTTGATAGAACAACCCCTCCTGCATGTCGGCGAAAGCCATTTGGGAGCCATGTGGCAGGGTGGCACGTCGCCGGCTTCACGCAGCACATGCCGTCATTACTGGGGAGCGGGGCTTATCTGGAGTAACATTCCGCCCCGAATGACCCAAGTGGGATTGGTGGTCAACCGTGCCCTCTATGCCGACGGCCGGGAAACCGACGTAGAACTGACCGGAAGCTTTCCCGTATGCAACCATTTCACCCTTCAGCCGGCCGTACATTGCATCAACACCAACGGGAACTACACTGCGGCAGCACAACTGCGGGCCATATTGGAATTCGAAAACTGAACTGGGTCATAAAGGAAGATTGCCATGTCCGGCTCTCATCTACTAAACATCAAAAACAGACAGGCAAAGACGGACAGCAAACGGAATAAAAAGAAAATCGCGATTAAGCGAGCGCAGACCGAGCTTGCTCGAAGTCTGCCGAGTGGGAGCGATTTATGCAAATAACGGCCTGTTTCCTTTTCCTTTCCCGCGGTTTGCAGTAACTTTGTGCGGCTAAACACAAAGCATAACGACATGACAACAACATCTCCCGCTTCGGCAGTTCCCTATACCCATACCCTTCCCTGCGGCATGCGCGTCATCTGTGCCCCTTCGGCTACGGATGTGGTATATTGCGGCATCGCCGTCGATGCCGGTACACGCGACGAACTGCCGGACGAAAACGGGCTGGCACACTTTTGCGAGCACCTGACTTTCAAAGGGACGCACCGGCGCCGCTCCTGGCATATCCTGAACCGCATGGAAAGCGTAGGAGGGGACTTGAACGCCTACACGGGCAAAGAGGAAACCATTTACTACACGGCTTTCCTGAAAGAACACTTCGCACGCGCCGTGGACCTGCTGGCCGACATCGTGTTGGGCAGCACCTATCCCCAAACAGAGATGAACAAAGAGGTGGAGGTGGTCATCGACGAAATAGAAAGCTACAACGACTCGCCTTCCGAATTGATTTTCGACGATTTCGAGAATCTGATTTTTTGCGGCCACCCTTTGGGACGTAACATCCTGGGCGAAGCCGGACGCCTGCGCGGATTCCGCAGCGAGGACATCCAACGTTTCGCCCGGCGGCTGTACCGTCCCGACCGGATGGTTTTCTTCGTCTACGGACGCATCGAACCGACACATGCCTGCCGGGAAATCACCAAAGCCCTGAAACGGGTGGCTTCCTCCTTGCCCGAAGGCCATCCTTTCCAGACGCTCCTCCAAACCGACGTTACCCCTGCCCGGCCTGACAGGAACGATGCCGCACGCACGGCTGTACCGGAATACCGCCCCCAGACCGTCACGCTGCACAAAGACACCCATCAGGCACACGTCATGATAGGCGCACGGGCCTACAGTGCCCGCGACCCGCGCCACCTGAGTCTCTACCTACTGAACAATATCCTGGGAGGCCCGGGCATGAACTCACGCCTCAACCTGAGTCTGCGCGAGAAGCACGGACTCGTATATACGGTGGAAAGCGTCATGACCACTTACACCGACACCGGATTGTGGAGCGTATATTTCGGCTGCGACCCTCACGACGTGACCCGTTGCCGTCGGCTTGTGCTGAAAGAACTGCGGCGGCTGGCCGAAGCCCCGTTGGCTCCCCATGCGTTGGAAACCGCCAAACGGCAAATCAAAGGCCAGATAGGCATCTCTTACGACAACTTTGAAAACGTGGCGCTGGCCATGGGAAAGACGTTCCTGCATTATGACCGGGCACGCGACCTGAACCGTCTGTACCAAAAGATAGACGGGTTGACGGCGGAAGACCTTCATGCCGTGGCACAGGAGCTTTTCCGTCCCGAAAATTTGACATTCCTCATCTACCGATAGCCCTCTACAGAGGGCCATAAATCATTCTCAGCCGAACGTAAAACGAATCTCAGCCAAACGAAATTTCAATCGCCTGAGATTGATTTTTCATTTGGCTGAGATTGATTTTCCTCTCTCCAGAGAGTAACCAAGTACCCTTTTGAAAGGTGCTTCAAAGAGGGCTTAACCTGCTCTTTTACTTCAAGATAACCTTTCGCACGACAGGCGTTCCGTCCCCTTCGGTCTCGCTGACGACAAGGTAGAGGCCACGGCTCATCCCGGACACATCAAAAATACATACATTTCCTTTGGGACGGGCAAGGGCGGCCTGCATGCCTCCCACCGTCATGAGACGCACCTGTTCCAACGGGACGGACGACTGCACCACAACGCGCCCTTGTGCTGTCCCGACCGTCACGTCCGGTATCATCCCTACCGTTTCCACGCCGGAAGGGTCATACATCAATACGGCGGCTTCCGAATCGGAGGTCTCGCCGAAACGCCCGATAGCCCGTACGGTATAAATGTTTTCACCGGCAAGCGGTTCGGCATCCGTAAAGGTCACGTCCGGCGTTTCGCCTAACTTTATTCCGTTGCGGTACACGGCATATCCTTCTACCATGGTTTCCGAAGGAGCGGAATAAATCTCCACGTCGTCGATTTGCCACCAGTAAGACAACCCGACATCGTTCGTGTCGTAAGCATGGAAAGCCACGCGCATGCGATCGGATTGGTAAGCGGAGAGGTCGATGGTGATTTTCACATATTGGTTCAGCACATCGCAGTCTTTGATTAAGTCGTATACCGGTGTCCATGTTTCCCCACCGTCGGTACTCACTTCCACATAATAGTATTGCTCCTTGACGTTTTTCTGCGGAGCAATAGACTTACTCCAGAATGACAATTCACGGCCATAAGCGAACACGGGAGAGATGAGACGTTCGTCCTGATGCGCATACTCCCACGCACTCTTCATGTACATGGAATAATTCCCGCTGTAAGGCATATAGTTCTTGGCAGCCTCCTGCCACGTCCACCCCCTGTCACCGGCATTTTGAATGACCCAACCGTTGGGATTGGCCGTATCTTCAAAACCGTCTGACAACACGGGAGCACCCTCTTGCGGAGCCGTCCATGCCAATTCCACCTTCCCGTCCTCCGTCACGCGGGCGGACAAGCCGGACGGGGGCAGAATGACATTAGACTGTTGATGTACGGTCAATATGGTTTTCAGTCCGGCATCCGAAGGCGAAGTGAAGGCCAGTTCCGCCTTGCGCGTCTGTGCCGTGGCGTTTTCGGTCAGGGTTTCCAACGTGACGGTAGTCTTTCCCGCTTCTCCCTGCTGCGGTGCCAGTTTCAACCAATCGGGTAAACCAGACACAGTCCAGTCTACATCAGCCTCCACCGAAAGCTCGAGCTTATCGCCCGCCACGCCGCCAAGCGTTACGGCTTCTTCGGACAGTTTGATCTGGTGCCCCAGGTGCTCCAAAATGAACGAAATGGTTTCGCCACACGATGAGATATGCGTCAGGGCAAAGCGTGCCACCGTACCGTCGCTGTAAAAAGGCTTCACTTCCGCGTCGCCTCCAAAAGCCGTACGCCCGCTCTCCTCGCTGAAAGCCGCTTTTTCTATGTTCCCGTCGGCAGTTGTCGTACCGCCCGGCCGGAAAACGTATACTTCGTCCAGACGGGTTGTCCCGTTGTAGTTCACGTTACCGCCCGTATAAGCCGGATTGATGCGGTAAACCAACAGGCCGGATTCCGGCAGTCCGCTGTCGAACGTGCTGCCCTCCTTGCGGCGGTATTCCACCACAAAATATTCTTCGGAACCGATGGGCCTGATTTTATAAGCCACATTCTCTTTCTTCTCTCCCCCGACCGGATTCAACACGTATGTGCCCGGTTCCGAAATCTCCGGAATCTCGTCTATCCAGCCGCAATAGCGGTACTTCGTATAAGCCGACATCTGCTGGGGGACGAGCAGGTTGTCGGACATCAAATCCCAGACACCCACGGGATTCAGGTCGTCGTTCACGTGGTAGAGGTCGTACGTCCCCAAGGAATGCGACATTTCGTGGCAAATCACTCCGGTGTTCAACGGCACGGGTTCCAGCGACGCCCAACCGTTCGCATCATCGAACACCATCAGGTAACCGACCAGTTTCTTACCTTTTATATATATGGCCTTTTCATCGGGCAAAGCCAGGTCGGAACGGTGCGGCCACAACAAATGGCGGTTGCTCAACTCCGAACGTCCGCTCAACACGATACACATGTTGTCTACGATGCCGTCGTCGTCCGCGTCCAACGACGCGTCCTCCGGAAGCGCATCGGAAAGCCAGGCCGCCACTTCGCGTATGAGGGCTTGCTCGCGTGCCGCCTTGTCCACGTCGTCCTCATAACCGAGTTCATTAATCGAGCTTTTCTCCTTATAATATCCCCTCTCCCGGCTGGCACGATAGGATATGACCCGGCCGTCCACCGCTTCCGGGAAGAAACTGCTCTTCCAGGCAAGTTGCCCGTAAGAAGCCTCGCGGAAATAGTTGTATACGGAGTTCGCCCCCTGCGTGTCGTCATTAAACAACTGTTCGTACGCAGAAAAAGGACGCTCGAACATCTCGTCGTTATCTTCGTCTAAGAAACGCACGAAACAAACCAAATTACTTAAATCTCCCTTGTTCTTTTCCGCCCAGACCGGAATCAGGCCACACAAAGCCAGAAACAAAAGAAAAAACCTACAAGAATAAACTTTCACCATAACCGTTCGGCATTTGATTGATACTATCCGCAAAGATATTCATTTTTCCATACGATGCCGTGATTTACTTTCTTTTTTTCTATTCCGGGATGTAAAAACGGCTTCAAAAGTCCTTATTCGCATAAACCGGATACATTTCGAACAGTTTTGTCCTTTCACCATACAAGTTGATTAAGAGTACATTGAAAGTCTATCTCTTAGTAAGAGAGCGACATTTCATTTACAACGGGCAGTTACACTTACAAAATGAAGAGTCAAATGCTTATTTGGTGAACTTAATTATAGTCTTTGTTGCATTAAA
>ENA-UEYD01002024-UEYD01002024.1-human-gut-metagenome-genome-assembly--contig:-NODE-2024-length-12219-cov-15.752100_pt1 | contig 12219 bp, 6 predicted proteins | sample MGYA00242907_ERZ507875 | MGnify/ENA primary metagenome ERZ507875 (study PRJEB26167, sample SAMN06115506) | human gut metagenome | host: Homo sapiens | place: China:Shandong | collected 2015-08-07...
CAGATTTTCTGGGATTTGTCGGTTATCATGCTGGAAAAAAATCATCCTGATATGTTTATCAATCCGGCGCGGCAGGTGTTCGGCCCTTTTGAAGAACAGGTTTTTGACCGGCCGTCGGACATTGTTTTCAATAAGAATTTCAATTTCTGTCTGGATTTTTCAAGCCGCGACAATAATCGTTTTCTTTCTCCGCAGGATCGCAAAGCCGTTTGGCGGGGAGCTACGCCGTACAATCCGGACAGTGAGTTCGGGCGGATTATTTTACGGGAGGCGCTGGCGCAGCCGGTTGAGGCGTGCCATTTGCTGTTGAAGGCGGGAGACAAGTTAAAACCCGGACAACGCGGGCGGCTGATTTTGTCTTTGTTCAGGCAAAATGCGCCGGAAAAGTCTTTTCGTCTGTTGTCGGCAGTTATTGACGATCACGGCGAAGCGTTAAATTTAAAACCGGAAGACATTTTTGATAATGTGCGGAAAACGGCTGCGCCGGTTGAGATGGGGTATCAGGATTTGATTCGGCGGCTGCACGAAAGGAATATTGCCGAATATGAGAAATCCGAAAAGCACCGGGTCGATGTTTTGTTAAAAATTGAGGTAGACAAGCTTACTCGTTGGTTGGCGGATGAAAAACAGGCCATTCATCTGAAAGGCGAAAAGATGAAAAACAAGATCGGCAATCTGAAACGCCAGTTTAAGTTGGAGAAAGATTTTGCAAAAAAACTGGCTTTGGGTGAAGAAATCAAACGTCTGCAAAAAGAAATGAACGATAACGAGTTCAATACTTTTGACATTGAGCGTGAGCTGGAAAAGAAGTGCAACCGCCTTATCGGCGGCAAAAAGCGCAATCTGAAATTGAATTACACCATTGAACAGGTGTTTGATGTTACCTGGGAAGTAAAAAGCTGATGCCCGGGAAAAGTTTTTGAAAAAAGCGTTTCAGAAAGTGAAGATAAAACTGATAGAGGAAAACAATCCCGAATGGTCTGACTTGTATGAACGGTTATTTTGAGCTTTTTTGCTTGTTGTTTATTTGTCGGCCTGTGAGTGAACAGAATGCCACTGAAACAATAAGTCTTCATAAAAAAATGCCGTCCCGCGAATAGGTACTTCCAACTGTCATCCCGCGAGGGAGCGTGAGCGGGCGAGTTTAGGGCTCTTACCATGTTTTTCCTTTTTCAAAAGATGCCTGAACAAAGGTGATGATCGGAGGGGCAAAAGATGCCTAATCCGCTGGGCTTTTGGCCCGTCGGAGGCCTGACAGAAAGGTGTTCATCCCGCGAGGGAGCGTGAGCGAGTTTAGGGATCTTACAATGTTTTTCCTTTTTATTCCTCTTCGAATTCAAATTCTTCGTCGGTTGGGTGGTAGTTGCGAAGGTTTAGGGGGTAGCCTTCGCGGCCCCATTCGCATTTTTTGAGAATAGCGGCGGGAATTTTTTTGACCGAGATGTTAGGATATATCCTGCTGTTGCCGACGAAGGCGCTGCAACAAATCAGCAGGTTGTTGTCGCCGATTTCTTCGGCAAGGCGGTCAAGCGAACTTTCCTGCAAGCTCATGGTAGTGGTATAGATAAAGTTCTTTTCGGAAGAAAAGCCCTGCTTCCAGTAAATTTCCTTATCCGGTTTATAGCGATAACCCAAGATTTTGCACATGGCTTCGGCCAGCATGTCGGCGTTGTATTCTTTGGAAATGATCTGTTGTCCGTATTTGTCGGTAACGATCAGGGAAGAAGCCAGTTCATAGAATTTGAAACCGCCGCCGCCCTGCCAATTAACCGCTTTGGTGATGCCGCCCTGATCTTCACCGTCGATTACTTTTTTCAGGCGGGGAATGCAATGTGTGTAAACATGATCGCCCATTTCTACCCCGATCCAGCGACGTCCCATTTTTTGTGCTACGGCAGCGGTGGTGCCGGAACCTAAAAAGCTGTCTAAAACAAGGTCGCCGGGGTTGGACGCTATAGAAAGAATTCTTGCAATCAATGCTTCTGGTTTAGGAGTATCAAATAAATTTTGGTTACCGAAAAGTTTTTTTAACTCATCTTTGGCGTTAGCATTATTAGAAACTCCGATCCATATTGTTTCAGGGATACTTCCTTTATTTTCATACAAAAATAATTTACGATATAAATTATTTCCTTTTACGACGATACGCTTTTCTTCTTCTAATCGCTGCATTGTTTCTTTATTAACTAGCCAAAGTCTTTTAGAAAAAAATTTACCGTCTTTCATGGTGTATTCATATTCTGAGCCACCTTGTTGCCGTGCCCATAGACCAAGTATTCGGTAATCCCCCCGGGGATCCTGATCTGGATTAGAATAAGCTTTTTTTGTACTTTCATCCAATTCTATACGATTTATGTAATATTTTGTTGCATCTTTAGCGTAGACAAGAATATGGTCGTGGGTAGTGCTAAAATAACGAGAAGAGTTATCTTTTCCTCGTTTTTTATGCCAGATTAAATTTGTAATAAAATTATTTCTTCCAAATATTTCATCGCACAAAACTTTACAATAATGTATTTCGTTATCATCTAACTGAATGAATATTGATCCATCTTCCGCAAGCAGTCTCTTCAAAATCTCCAATCTGTCTCTCATCAGCGAAAGCCAGATGGAATGTTCCAGACCGTCGTCATAATGTTCAAAAGCGTTGCCGGTGTTATACGGCGGATCAATATAAATGCACTTGATTTTGCCGCTATAGTCCTGCTCCAGAGCTTTCAAGGCCAGCAGGTTGTCACCGTGGATCAGCATGTTGTCGAAAGTCGGCCTGACCGCAGAGTCCAGCAAATCCGTCTGTTCGGCCGATCGGGAATAGGACTTTTTCTTGTCTTCCAGCAATATCCGCGGTTCCGGGTTAAATCTGTCTTCCTTCCCCGGCCATGTCAGTTCCAGTCTCTGCAATTTTTCAGTCATTTATTTGGTTCCTTGTTTTTCAAGTTCTTCGTATTCTTGTTTTATTTTTTGAAAAAATTCAAAATCCATATTTGGAAGAGTTAAAGAATTTAATTTCAAATTTTTAATGTTATTTGGAAGATTTTCTATTTTTTCAACCATTTTTTGGCATTTTAAAATTAAATTATCTATTTCATAAAGAAAAATGACATTTCCTTCATAATCCTGTTTTATGGTGTGTAAAATTGCCTTTGTATTTTTGCTTAGCTCATCTAATGGACCTAATTTTTCAACCCATTTATTTTTTGCCACAATTTTTTTATGAATTATTTGCATAATATTTTTAAGTTGCACAAGATTAAATACAAAATCTTTATCATATGCAATACAAGAAGCATATTTTGTAATGTCTATAATTTCAAAATAATTTTCAGCAATTAAATTAGAAAAAATCATATTTAATTCGTTAGGATATATTATATTGTTTCTTCTTTCTATGTCGATTACACATAGTAAATGTTCTCTAAGAATTGACATTTTTTCAATATTAGAATAAAGCAAAGATAACAGTAGATTCAAATTGTTTCTAAGTTCTTTTAGTTCTTTTCTTTCCTCTGCTTTATCTGCACCGTAATAGCGGGTGAGTAACCAAATGGTTAAAGGTACACCGACAGATCCTAGAAGAGAAAGTCCAAAATTTTTCCACCAATTTGTATCAACGATAAGTGATATTATAAAGTTACTCCATATGTAACATATAAAAATCATCTTAGTTCTCCTTAAAATCGCTGACGAGTTTGTCAAAACCGCGGTCGGCGACAATGGTCGTGTCGGGGATCAACAGGTAGTGCCAGGGTTTGCCGTGATGCTCCCGCTCAAACCCAGTGGCGATTTTGCACCAGTCGACGGCTGCTTCTTTTTTGGCCTGTACAACCTTGTCGCTCATCTGATTTGCCGCTTTGGTTTCGATCATGTATTTGGCATCGACGGTTTCGACGATGAAATCCGGCAAGTAACGGTGCATTTGTCGATCGTCGTCCGAATATTTGATGTCAAAGATTTCTCCGGCGCGGTCGTTGTTGATTTTGAACCATTTTTGCACGGTCGGCGTGCATTCCAGAATTTCCGCCAGTTCCTTTTCGGTATTGGAATCGAATTTTTGTTTGGCAAACAGGCATTTATTGAAACCGGTAAAGACCAAATTGCGGATTTTTTCCTTGTCGCGGACGAAGGCGCGGATATTTACAGGCTCCTGTCCTTCCGTTGTGCTGATTTTGTAAGAGGCGGAAGTGACCGCGGCATACCCGCTGTCTATTTTGACGCGTTTGGTCATCGGCGCTTCCCGCAGATGGGCTTTTATCTGCGTGCAGATTTTTTGCGCCAGTTTTTCACCGTGGAAGTACAGAATCTTCCGGGTGTTCAGTTCGCTGCCGGAATAGGAAGTGATGTAATTAATCACTTGATAAATCAGCTTATACAGCAAATCGGCGTTTTTCTGGTATGAGATGGCCGGGTCTTCAATCAGCGGCACCAGCAGATAGTGCGTGATGTCCGAATGACAGTCGACAAATTCGGCCTTCATTTCGTCCTGTTTGCTTTTATCTATCAGTTCACCGATGATAACTGTCGGTCGCAAAGGTTGATAACCGGCAAAATCCGCGGTGTCGATATCAAAATCGTCAAAAGTAAAATCACCTTCCTGTTCATACAGAATTTTTATCCGCGGGACGGAAATGTTCAGTTTGATGAAGCTTTCCGTATAGCGTTTAGCCGTTTCTTTGACGTCAACCAGCGGTTCAAGCGACAGTTCGGAATTTTCCAGCCGGATTTCCTTGATTTTTTCGGTTGCGATTTCGACAATTTTGTTTTGATTGTCCGGCGTCAGCAGGTTTTCGGCGGTCAGGGCGTAGCGGCTGGTTTCGTTAATTGCCTCGCGCACGATGTCGCCGATCCGTTTATTGACGTCATTGTCAAAAACCGGCAGTTTGCCCTGTTTGTCCGGTGCCGGCCGGGTGACGACGATATGCCCGTTTTTCACTTCTTCGTCCAGTTTACTGGTGTTGTCTTCCGCCTTTTTTCCCGTCAGGCCGCTGTCCGTGTTGTCGATATATTCCTGCTGAAACTCAAATTGCTCCGCCTGAGCGGCATTAATGATGTCCGAGAATTTGTCGTGCGCAATCACATGCAGGCGGTCGATGCCGTCAATGCCGGTTCGTTTTCCGAACGGCAGACGCAGACCGCGGCCGATCGTCTGTTCGACCAGAATTTTGGAATCGGCGGTGCGAAGCGGCACAATAGTATAAAGGTTGTTGACGTCCCAGCCTTCGCCCAGCATATTGACATGGATAACGATTTCGGTCGGTTCATCGGCGTTTTCGATTGCCAGCAGCCGTTGCAGAACTTCGTCTTTCAGTTCGCCGTTTTGTTTGGAGTTGACGACGATAACCTTGTCTTTATAGCGGCCGCCTTCAAAATCGTCGCTTTTTATTTTTGCCTCGATGCTTTCCGCATGGTCGATGTTCTGGGCAACAATCATCATAAAAGGTTTGACCAGTTTGGCCTTCTTGTTGTCGGCATAAACCTGCAATTCCGCCTTGATGCTTTCGTGTACTTTGATGCCGTCTTTGATTTTCAGATTTTCCAACGCTTCGGAATTGCTGCTTCCGTACAGGTCGCGGTTAAAATCCAGGCGGCCGACGACTGCCGGTTTTTTGACGTAACCGTCGCAAATGGCGTGTGCCAGATTGTATTCATAGGCAATGTTGCGGAAGGGTTTGCCCTTGGCACCGACGGATTTTGCGGTGGCCGTCAGTTCAATCCCCAAAACCGGGTGCAGTTCATTGATGGCGGCCATGCCGGCGTTGGCCCGGTAGCGGTGCGCTTCATCCATAATCAAAACCAAATCCTTTAAACCGGAAAGATAGTCGAAATAAGACTGTCCCAGATATTCGGCCATTCGGCGGACGCGCGGCATGCCGCGTGCGTCTTTGTCGGAATCAATCTTGGAAATATTGAAGATGTTGATGCGGACACGGTTGTCATTCGGGTTGTCAAACAAACCGCCGACCTGATGATAGTCGTCGCCGGTGATGATCTGCGGAACGTCAACCAGCGCTTTCAACCCGGGAAAAACATATTTTTCGGTATTGGGCGTGAAGTCGGTTTTGAGCTTGTTGTAGATTGTCAGGTTGGGGGCCAGAACCATGAAGTTTTTTATGCCTTTTTCCGCGTGCAGATAGGCGATCATCGCTCCCATCAGCCGGGTTTTGCCCACGCCGGTGGCAATGGCGAAGCAAATGCAGGGAAAGGCATGTTCGAAGTCTTTGACGGAAGGGCAGACTTCCCGAATCAGGCGCAGCGCTTCGTCGGCGGACATCTCTTTGCTTAAGACGATTTTGTTTAAAATTTGTACCAGAATGTCGAGGCTTTCCTTTTGCGGGGCGCGCAAGGAAAGCGCCTGTTCAATCGTTCGTTGCGTATCGTTCATGTCTGCATCTCTTAAGTTAATTCTTTTAGCCCGAGCTTATTAAAGATTGCTTTGACTTTCAAGGAATAACTTCGGATTTTAACACGAAAATCGATTTACCTTCCGGTTAGACGGCATGTTCTCCCTTTGTTTCAGAAGCTGATCCGCAGGCCGGCGTTCAACTGGTATGAGGTATAGGCTTCGCCGGCTTCCAGGGTGACGGCGCCGTAGCAATAGGCGTTTTCGGCAACGGCGGCGTTGAAGCCGAGCGACGCTTCAAAGCCCAGGCCGCTCAAGTCGGAAGTGGTGAGGCGCGTGTCGGCAAATTTGACTTTGGTGCGGCCGATCCATTCGTTGTACAGTCCCAGTTCCAGAAACAGTTTCCAGTTTGAGGCGCGGCCTTCCGGCAGGTAGGAAGTTTGCAGGTTAAATCTGCTGACGAGCGAACTGGTGGAATCGATGGAGCCGATTTCGCCGTTGTCGGTGGTGAAGTCTTTTGCTTCTCCGTGAACATAACGCAGTTCAATTTTAGGCTCGAAGGTTATGAGCGAGCTGCCGGCGTTGAGCACCCGCGGCGCGTCGAAGTCGAACAGGCGGCCGGTTTCGGCGGTAAAGGCCCAAAAGCCCCGTTTGATGTCATAGCCGTTGGTTCGGTTGCCGCCGGAAAGGTTGTCAAGGTCGGTATGCACCCAGAAATGACGGGCGGTCAGGTCGACAAACCACGGGCTGTTGTGCGGCAGCCAGGTGGCGTAAAGGCCGGCGACCGGGGTTTTGGTATGTCCTTTGGCGTCCGGCGCGCCGGATTGAAAGACACGAATGTCGTTGGCGGAAAGGTAACCGCCCATAACGCCCAGATAGGTTCGGCCGCCGAAAAGTTCGGCGGCGGCGTCAATACCGCCTTCCATGCCCAGCATGTTCAGTCTTGCGCCGGTTCTTTCATGCACCCGGAGACGTTTGCCGTAGCCGCGGACCCAGACGCCGGCGGGCGCGTCCGGGTTGCCGCTGCGCAGATCGCCCAGACGTTTGCGCAGTTCGTTCATGCCGGCGTTGACGATTGACAGATGAAGCGCCGGCATGGTTTCGACCGATTTTGCGGTTTTGGTCAGCTCTCCTTCGGTTTCGAGGTACCAGTTGGCGTCTTCTCCGTGCGTCAGGCCGTACTCGTGCGCGCCGATATCCACTTTGCCGCCGGCCAGCTTAAATTCGGCGTTGCCGGAAGCCTCTTCGGCGTTGACCACTTCTATTTCCTTTTTGGTCGGGTTGGAACCGGCTGCCCGGACGTCAATGGTTATCATGCCGTCGGCGGAACCGGTTATTTTCAACAGGTCAGCGTCGGTGCCGTCCGTCTGCAGGACGACGACGGCGGAACCGTCCGAAATCAGGTCGGTTATCGTTACAGTGTTGGCGGCAAAAGGTCCCGGCCGGCGCAGATCCAGCCGGCCGCCGGTTTGCAGCCGCAGGTTGTTGACGGCGGCATTGCCGGCAAAATGCAGAACCGAGCCTTCGGCAACGGTGTTCTTGCCGCCGAAAAAGTTGTCGGCATAAACCAAAGTTGTTCCCGCCGTCTGTGTAAAGTCTCCGACAAACAGGCGGTTGTCGGCATTTTGATCGAAAATAAGAGTGTTGGCGCCGTTTTTGTCGATTGATCCGACGCCGGCAAAGCCGCCGTCCATTGACAAGGTGTTGGCATCGCCTTCAATGACGATGGCGGTTTCTTTGTTGTTGAGGTAAACGTCTGCGCCGCCTTCATTTATATTGGTTGCCGTGTTGCCGCTGAAAAGAATGTTGCCTTCCGAAGTGTCAAGCGTCAGTTTCCCCTCTGCGAACAGAGCGCCGCCGGCTTCGGCTTTGTTGCCGGTGAAAGAGGAGTTGCCGCCGATGGTGAGGTTGTCTGAGCTGATGACGGCGCCGCCGTAACTTGCCGTATTGCCGTCAAAAACGACGTTTTGCAGCACGGTTTCGCCCGATGCGTATAAGGCGCCGCCGTAGCCGTTATCGGTACGGTTTCGGGAAAATGAAGCGTTATCAATGAAAGTTGTGCCCGATGCGTAGATCGCGCCGCCATGGCCTTTGCCGGTATAATTTTGAACAAAAGAAGCGTTGCTGACACTCAGCGGAGTGACGGAAGAAGCGTTAACGGCGCCGCCGTTGCCGCTTTGGGTGCCGTTGTTGTCAAAAGAAGCGCCGTCGACGGTGACGTTCGCGCCGTAGATGGCCTGGATGGCGCCGCCGCCGCGGGCCGCCGTATTTCCTGAAAAACGGCTGTTGCCGGTAATGTTGAGGGTAGATTCCGTCAAAATCGCGCCGCCGCTGCCGGCCAAAGATTTGTTGCCGGTAAATGAGGTTTGTCCGACGGTCAGTTTGCCGCCGCTGTGGACAATGGCGCCGCCGTCGCGGATTTCCGCATAATTGTCCTTAAATTCGCTGCCGGTAAAAACGCTTTCGCTGCCGGTGCGGCCGATTTTTACGGCGCCGGCTTCGGTTGCGTGGTTGCCTTCAAACAGCGTCTGACTGACGTTTATTTTTCCGTTGCCGTAAATTGCGCCGCCGTAGTTTGACGTTCCCTGTTGGTTGACGGAGGTGTAATTGCCGATGAAACGGCTGTCGGCAACCGTCAGGTCGGCTTTGCCGTCATAAGCGTAAACGGCGCCTCCTTCGGCTGCCGTATTAGCGGAAAAGACGGTGTCCGTTATTGTGGTTTTGCCTTTGGTATAGACGGCGCCGCCGTAGCTTCCGCCCGAGCGGTTGCGCTCAAAAGACGAGCCGGAAATGCTCAGCGTACCCCAGTTGTTGACGGCGCCGCCGTTGTCGGAAGCGCTGTTGTCGGAAAAAGAGGTGTTGTTGACGGTCAGCGTTTTGCTCGTAGTGTAAACGGCGCCGCCGAGATTGCCGCGGTTGCCGGTGAACGAGCTGCCGTTGATCTCGGTGTTGCCGAGGTTGGCAAAGGCGCCGCCGTAGTAGCCGCCGGTTCTTTGGCTGAAGCTGACGTTGTTGACGGTCAGGTCCTGCGCTTCTCCGAAGCCGAGCGTTCCGTTGGTGACGGCCGTACCGCTGCCGGCGGTAAACGACAAATTGTCAAGCGCGGATTTGACGCCGGTGCCGGTAAATGTCAGCGAACCGGAAAGCCGGGCGGTCGAATCGCCGGTAATTGAGGCGCTTTTGCGGACGGTTCCGGAATCGGCGGAACTGCCGGCTATTTCGATTTCGTAGGTGTCGCCGTCCGTGTTGGCGTTGGCGGCGGCGATGGCTTTGGCCAATGTGCCGGAAACGGGAACTTCGTAGTCTGCGGCCCATGCCGGGGGACACCCCAAAACCGCTGTCAGAACAAAAACAACGCCTGTACGCACCGAATTTACTCCTTTTGTCTGTTTGTTTTCGCAATAATGGTGGTATATGGTGTTTGTTTGCGACAATCCAACGGCTGCGGCGTCCGTTTTATCCTTTGGTTTAGCTAAGCTTTCGGCCGGAAAGCCCATGGCCGCGTATAAAATGAAACGCCCCGGAAAGTTCCGGGGCGTTTGCAGCAATGCCGAAGTTAAAATTTGTATTTGGCATTAAGCAGACCGGTGTGGTCGTGGTATTTTTCACGGAATTTGCCTTCGTAGCCGAGCGAAACTTCAATGTTGTCGTCGACTTCCGCAGTTACGCCTACGCCGAGTTCCATGCCGAAACGATCGAGTGCTTCGCCGTCAACCGCATAGGCGCTGCCGTTGGCCAGGGTTACGACCGAACCGCCGGCGTCGTTGACCAGATCATAAGTCAGGGCAAATCTGGCTTCCGGTTTCAGGCTGATGCCGTTCTCAAATTCCCAGGAGCGGTTGATTCTGGCACCGAGAACGCCGGTTAACAGATCGCTGTTGTTGGCGGAAACGCGCTGATCGGCGGAATCTTTATAGGCATCCTGACTGATGTGAACGTAGCGCAATCCTGTTTCCGGTACAAAAACGAAGCTCTCTGATTGCAGTTCGTATCCGGTCATGGCCTGCAGGCCGAACGTTTCGACGTCATAATCGGCGTCAACGCCGATGCCGGCGACGTTTTTGCCTTCCGAATAATCGGACCAGCCGTAAGTCGCAATGCCGTTTACATACCATTGGGAGGGTTTGTATTCGCCGTACAAAATCGCACTGTGGGTATCAACATCGGTTGAACGCATGAAACCGTCGATGTCGGTGTTGGCATAAGCGTATCCCAAACCGATTTTGAAATTGTCGGTTACGAATTTTTCAGCGCCCAAGGCAACGCCCGAGCTGTCGGCGTCAAAGCCTTCGGTTCTTGCCGTATCATGCCTTTTCGATTTGTTGAACAGGCCCAGAATCCATACCGCGGCACGTTCAAAAACGCTGTCGCCGGAGGAAGTTCCTTCGGCCGCGGCAATCGTGCCTCCTGCAAATCTGGTGCCGACGGCGCCGAAGATCTGGTTTGCGGTCTGCGACTGCGTGTGCTGTACCATTGGCGAGACCTCGGGAGCAAGAGCGGTAACGGCGTCCAACGCGGCCTTGACCTGTGTGCGGTCAGTCGACTGGGCCATTGCGGAAACGGCGTCGGCGACGGCGTTAAATACGGCGTTGTCTGCCTTGCCCGCGGTGAGAGCGGTGAGGGCGGCCGCCTGGTTTCCGGTGGCGCCGGTAGCTTTTCTGACGGTGCCGCAGCTGGCGGCCGGCGGCGTGCTGGTCAAGGGCGTGTTCTTTTACGTGGGGATCCTGTCGGTGGTCATGTGGGTCGTTTTTATCCTCAGCATCCTCAAGGCCGGCGTGATCAAGCGCTTTTGCTGCGCCATGTTCCTCTGGCTGAAGAAGTTCAAATGGTTCAGCCGGCTCCGCGTGCTGCGCGCTTACCGCGTCACCTGTTCCGAGATCGACAGCTATTCCGAAAACGTGAAGCGCATGGTCGGCCCCGGGCTGCCGTATTTCCTCGGCGCGTTTCTGCTCTCCATCTGTCATCTGGTGGCGCTGTTCTCCGTGCTGCCGCTGCTGATGCACGCGGTGAGGCTGCCGGTCCATTATCTGCACGCCGTGCTGGCTCAGGCCATGTTCATGTTCATCCTCTACTTCATCCCCACGCCCGGCGCCAGCGGCGTGGCCGAGGGCGGCGGCGCCGCGATCTTCAGCCTGCTGATGCCGGAGAACATGGCGGGGATCATGGCCGTCATCTGCCGTTTCTTCACGGAATACCTGGCCATCTTCATGGGCTGTATCGTCGCCATCCGCATGATCGGCTGGGGCACGGCGGAAAAGATCATCAGCGGTTCGGGTGACGAACTGATCGAAGAGGAGCAAAAAGATGGAGAATAACGCTTTGCAGAAACTTCGCGCCTGGGCGTTCAAACAGCGCGGCGGCATTTGGACGGTGCTGTTTCTGGTGATCCTCGTTCTGGCGCGCCCGCTGCCGGGGCGCATCGTTCCCGGGCTGATCCTGGTGCTCCTCGGGCAGCTGCTGCGCTTCTGGGGCGCGGGCTGCATCACGCTCTACCGCGGCGAGGAAGTCAAGGCGCAGCGCCTGGCGACGTGGGGGCCTTACGCGCTGGTCCGCAATCCGCTGTACGTGGCCAACGGTTTGCTGGGGCTGGGCTGGGCGTGGATGTCGGGCAACGTCCCCACGCTCGTCTTTGCGGCGGCGTTTTACGTGCTCTACGGCGTGCTGATCGTGCCTCATGAAGAGGCGTTCCTGGCGCGGAAGTTCGGTCAGGAGTACGAGGATTACAAAAAGCGCGTCGGGCGCTTCGTCCCGAAAAACTTTTCCCGCGAAGCGCTGTCCCATGTCGGCGCCGGCGGGTACGACGCCTCCATCCTGCTGAAAAGCGAGATCCATTCGCTGCTGGTCACGGTCGTCGGCACGGCGCTGATCCTTTCGCGCCTGTG
>ENA-UEYD01002029-UEYD01002029.1-human-gut-metagenome-genome-assembly--contig:-NODE-2029-length-12199-cov-3.697905_pt1 | contig 12199 bp, 8 predicted proteins | sample MGYA00242907_ERZ507875 | MGnify/ENA primary metagenome ERZ507875 (study PRJEB26167, sample SAMN06115506) | human gut metagenome | host: Homo sapiens | place: China:Shandong | collected 2015-08-07...
GTCGTTCCTTCTTTTCCGTCGCGGTAGGCTACATTGTAGATCGTACGTTTATCGTTCTTCTTGAATACATTGACATAAAGAACGTTCTTACCGACAAATTTCTTATCGGCAACGGGGGTGACGATATATTTACCATCACGGAAGAAGATAATGACATCGTCGATATCCGAACAGCAGGCTACGAACTCATCTTTCTTCAAGGTCGTTCCGATAAATCCTTCTTCGCGGTTGATATAGAGTTTCTCGTTTGCTTCTACTACTTTGGCTGCTTCGATGGTGTCGAAGTTTCGCAATTCCGTGTGGCGCGGGAAATTCTTGCCGTATTTGTTCTTCAGCATCTGATACCAGTTGACGGTATAATCCACGATGTGAGCCAGGTGGTTATCAATCTCGGCAATTTCCTCTTTCATCTTGGCGATCAGTTCATCTGCTTTGTCTGAGTTGAATTTCAGGATACGCCCCATTTTGATTTCCATCAACTTGAGAATATCTTCTTTCGTAACTTCACGGATAAATGTCGGATAGTAAGGTGTCAGACGTTCGTCGATATGTGCACAGGCTGCATCCATGTCTTTGGATTGCTCGAACTCTTTATCCTTATAGATGCGTTCTTCGATAAATATCTTTTCGAGAGAAGAGAAATGCAGGGATTCCAGAATTTCTCCTTTCTTGATTTCCAGCTCCTGCTTCAGCAAATCCATCGTATTGTCTGCCGACTTTTTCAGGACTTTGCTCACAGTGAGGAAATGTGGCTTACTGTCATCGATAATACAGCAGTTGGGCGAGATGCTTACTTCACAGTCAGTGAAAGCGTACAGAGCATCAATCGTTTTATCTGATGAGGTGCCGGGTGCGAGGTGCACTAATATTTCTACGTTGGCAGCCGTATTGTCGTCTACCTTACGAATTTTGATCTTTCCTTTATAAACAGCTTTCAGGATAGAGTCGATCACTGTCGAAGTCGTCTTTCCGTATGGAATTTCTGTGATAGCAAGCGTTTTATTATCAATCTTGTTGATCTTGGCACGTACTTTCACGGCTCCGCCACGCTCTCCGTCGTTGTATTTGGCTACATCGATAGAGCCTCCTGTCTGGAAATCAGGATATAGTTGGAATTCCTCTCCGCGTAAATAGCTGATAGAGGCATCACAAAGTTCGTTGAAATTGTGTGGTAAAATTTTTGAAGAAAGTCCCACGGCGATACCTTCCACTCCCTGTGCTAATAATAACGGGAATTTCACAGGAAGAGTGACCGGTTCCTTGTTTCGTCCGTCATAAGAAAGTTTCCATTCGGTAGTTTTGGGATTGAAGACAACATCCAGCGCAAACTTGGACAAGCGTGCTTCGATATAACGGGGAGCAGCTGCGCCGTCTCCGGTGAGGATATTACCCCAGTTACCCTGACAATCGATCAACAGGTCTTTCTGTCCCAACTGTACCAGGGCATCTCCGATAGAAGCATCACCGTGAGGGTGGAACTGCATGGTGTGTCCCACAATGTTAGCCACTTTATTATACCGTCCGTCGTCCAGACGTTTCATTGAATGTAAAATACGTCGTTGCACAGGCTTTAAACCGTCATTGATATGAGGCACGGCACGTTCCAGTATAACGTATGAAGCATAGTCCAGAAACCAATTCTGGTACATGCCTGTTAACTGATGCTTTACGTTTTCGTCCCGCGCGTCCGCCGGTTTGTAGTCTGAATGTCCTTCCGTTATCTCGTTGATTTCGTCACTCATATATCAATCTTCGCTTTGCTTTAACAACAAATTATCTTCCTGAACATCAAAAAAGGGGATGTCCACGCAAAAATACGAAATAAATTCATATGAGGACGAAAAGAACTCACGTTTTTTATGATACTGACAGTTCTGTTAATCCTTTGATTTCACATTCCATACCAATAAAGCAAAAAAGACGGAGAGTAATGCGGCTCCGATCCAAAAAATATTGATATAAGAAAAGTCATAGATTTCTTTGCCATCGACAATGCTTTTATGCCCTCCTATGAGAATACCGCTCATAATATCCTGTATACCTGCCCCGATGTAACTGGCAATACCTACGATTCCTAATGCTGCACCTGAAGCGTTCCGGGGAGCAATGTCAACTGCCATCAATCCGCCCAAGAAACAGAGGAGTACTCCGATCGCAGTACCGAACAGTACCATGGATAACGCGTCTACCCAAAAGTGGACACCCGGAACTAATAGAAACAGACAAAGTGCCATTACATTCATCAGACCGAAGATGAGTGCAGGAGCATTTCTGCGCCCACTGAAAAACTTGTCGGAGATGACACCGGAAAACATTGTACCGATAATTCCACAAACCGAACCGATAGAAATGATAAAACTGGCGTCCAGTGTAGAATATCCTTTCTGGGTTTCCAGATAGAAGACTCCCCAGCTGTTTACGGCATAGCGGCTGACGTACATCAATGCACTCGAAATGGCAAGTATCCAAATTGCGGGCATCATTAGAGCTTGCCGTTGTGCCTTGTTGAAATCGGCAGCATCACCTGTTTCACTTTGCATTTGTGGATGATTGACGGCAGGCAGCCCTTCACTTTCCGGAGAATCATGAAAGAATCTCCAGACGATTAATGCCCCGATTATTCCGATACTTCCGGCTCCAATGAAACCGTATCTCCATCCTAAAGCACTGACAATGGAGGCGACAATAATGAAAGTCATTGCTTCCCCGATGTTGTGGCTTGCCGACCAGAAGCCATAGAACGATCCCCGTTTCTTATTTTCAAACCAACGGGATAATCCGACTACGCAAGAAGCAGCCCCCATTGACTGAAACCATCCGCTGATTCCCCATAATATGGCGAATAGAATGAAAGAGTGGGTGAATCCTAGGCATAAGTTTGCCAGGGCTGTAATTAGCAGTCCGGTGGACATGAAACGCCTGATATTGCTGCGGTCTGCCAGAAATCCGTTAGTGAATTTTCCGATAGCATAGGTGAAAAATAACACTGCTCCGATAATACCGAGCTCTGTTTCTGAAAAGATTCCTTCTTCAACAATCGGTTTCTTTACTACATTCAGGCTTAGCCGACAGACATAATAAATACCATATCCGGCTGTGGCGGAAAGAAAGGTAGCCCACTGCAATCTTTTAAGTTTTTTCTTGTCTTTTTTAAGAGGAGTCGCAGGAGTGCTGATGTGATAAAATTTGATAAGTTGTTTTAACATGGTGGTAGGATTTGATAGCCTAGTGAAAGGCGATAGTAATGGGAAGGTGTATCGATTATCTTCCGATACACCTTCTGATGAAGAAATAAATAAAGAGTTAGTTAGTAGCTTAGTCCATCTTCCCAACCCGGATTTTGGGTTAGAATGCCTTGTGTAAGTACGCGCTGGTCAGCAGGGATAGGCCATAAGTAGTCTCTTTCCTCTTTCCAGTCTTTGCCATAAGTAACTTTGGGGAATCCGATAATATAACCGGATGTTCCGTTGGAGAGATAGATATCCTTATCCAGTTTCTTTTTATTATCACATTGGGAGGTCGCTGTGGTTTCGTAGATTTCCAGATCAGGCTTCCCGTCACCATCCATATCGTATGTTCCTACTCCGGGAACATAAATACCGTAGTAAGGTACGTAATGATTGAACATTTGTTTACCTTCTTTCCAACGGAATAAATCCCATTGTCTCAACCCTTCCATTACTAGTTCAATTGTACGTTCGCGACGGATTTCGAGAATGACGCCCTTATTCGTTCCCTGCTCAACATTCGGATAGCAAGCTGCCAGATAAGGATCAGGGTTACTGTTGGCATCCGTAAGATTCAGATCCGGCATTTTAGCCCGTTCTCGAATTTTATTGATAGAGATATCCAGGTCTTCTTGTTTGAGTGTTCCCAGTTCGGCTTTGGCTTCGGCATAATTCAGGTAGACTTCCGCTGCTCGCATCAAAGGCCAATCGGAGGTACTTTTAGCGGCTCCGTCATGATCTTTGGTACCTACAAATTTGATAGGTCTGTAGCCGCAATAAGCAGTTAAGTCATTGGCGGTCACGGTTGTTTCTCCTTTTTGGATATAGTTCGGACAAAGTACGGTTTGTTGCAGGCGTGGATCGCGGTTTTTCACCTCGTCTGTGTAAAACATTGTTTCATATCCTTGTTTATCAGTGAAACGTGTTCCGTCCGCCATCAGGTAGTGATTCATAAACCGGCGGGTAAATCCCATTTGCAGGTTAGCGATGCTGAATTGTACGGAGTGTGATAATTGCAAACCTTCGAAGTTATAAGCTCTTGCCAGTACGACTTCTGTGGTTTTGGCGTTGTCGGCACAGAACATATCTCTGTAAGGTTCCGTTCCTTCTTTATACAGGCTGAAGCCGCTTTCGTCAATAAACTGCCGGGCAGTGCTTGCTGCAATTTCCAGATATTTCTCATAATTGTCCAGTCCGTGGTATTTCCGATAAGTTCCTTCATAGAGTGCAGCTTGACTGGCAAATGCCAATGCCGCCCATTTAGTGACTCTTGTGTTCCGAGTGTCTGTGCTTTTAGTTGGTAAGCTGGTGGCGGCATCTTCGAAATCTTTGAGGACCCGATCCATCACAAATTCGCGTGAATCTCTGGCTTTAGCCAGTAATTCCTGATCTTCCGAACCTAATACCTGATCATACCAGGGCACGTCTCCATAACGACGTACCTTTACGAAATAGAAATAAGCTCTGAAGAACTGTGCCACACCGTTATATTGGCTGCGGGCGGTTTCATCATCACAATTGGAGGAATGTTGCAGAAAATAATTGATGTGACGGAGTTTGCTCCATGACCATCCGGTTTCGCTAGCAGCCGAACGGGTACCTTCAATCACCTGTCCCATGCCTTTGTCAATCATATCGTCTGCATTTGTACCGGCTGAAGCGTCCGGTTCATCCAGCAAAGTATAAAATTGATTGGTCCATAACTCCAGGTCGGATTTATTTTGAAAGTAATTCTCCGGTGTCACTGCATTTTCCGGTAGGAGTGTCAGGTCGCAACTACTGAACAGGGTTGTCACCATTCCCAGGATAATTATTTTGTTGATAGCTTTCATACTATATCTGATTAATCATTAATTAAAAAGTAATATCTACTCCAACAGTATAAACACGTGGATAAGCATATCCCGAACCTGTGTTGGATGAGTAAGTGCTACTAGAGATAGCCAATTCCGGATCAATGGTTTTATTATGCTTCTTCAGAGGCGACCAATAGTATAGATTCTCTCCTGAAACATAAACACGGACTTTTTCGAAAAAACGCTTGTTGATGGGCAGGGTATATCCGATAGAGAGGTTCTTGAAACGCAGATAAGCAATGTTCTGTATATATCGGTCATTGACTGTTCCGAGTGAACCTCCGGAGTAGGATTGATAACCTCTGATGCGTGGGAAGAAGGCATTTCTGTTATCTTCTGTCCAACAGTCTTCCGGGAATGACTTTTCTATAAATGAGGTAGAAGGGAAAGAGTAGGGGCCCCAGAAAGAATTCGCTCCTTGTGAACTGGAACTGGAGGACGGATACCAGTCTCTTTTACCGATCCCTTGAAAGAAAGCAGATACGTCAAAACCATTCCAGCTTGCATCCAGGCGGAAAGAATAGTTGTATCTTGGAGTCGTATTTCCGATGATCCGTTTGTCGCCCGGGTCATCTACGGTTCCTGCTCCTGCTCCGATCACGTTGTCTCCATTCAAGTCGGCAAAGCGTACATCACCGGCACGTAGATAACCGTCTACTTTACTACTGTAAACACGTCCGTTCACGGCTTTGTCATTAATCTTTGCCTGATATTCCGCAGCTTCTTTGTCTGTTTTAAACAATCCGTCTACATGGTATCCCCAGATTTCTCCCATTTTCTTTCCTACATAGTGGTCGGAAATCAGTTTGTCCGGGTTGTTGTATTTGGTGATTGTGCGCTGGTAATCTCCCAAGGTAGCTTGTATCCCATATCGGAAAGGCTTGTTGGCTACTTTGAACGAATCGTTCCATGAAACAGATAATTCCCATCCGTTTGTCCGTAAGTCAGCGCAATTGGCTTTTGGGGTAGAAGCACCGTATACATCCGGTAAAGTCAATGAGGTGGTCAGCATATCCGTTGTTTTACGGACGTAATAGTCGGCACTCATACTTAGACGGTTTCTAAGGAATGACATATCCAATCCGACATTGTATGTTGTAACAGTTTCCCAGGTCAGCCCGGAAGAGATTGGATTGGAAATTTTCGCATAGTATGCTTTTCCTTCTCCATCAAAGGTATAACTGAATTGGTTATCGGAAGTGATTGTTTGCAGATAAGCGTAATAATCTACTTGTTGGTTACCCAGACTGCCGACAGAAGCACGTAATTTTAAACTGCTCCACCAGTCACTTACAGGTTTGAAGAAGTTTTCTTCAGAAATTCTCCACCCTGCTGATACCGAGGGGAATATTCCCCATCTGTCTCCTTCTGCAAATCGGGAAGAACCATCAGCACGGCAGGATACCTCAAGCAAGTATTTGCCCATGTAGTCATAGTTGATACGCCCAAAGAAACCAAGAGTCTTATAGGCACTGATATCTTGTGATACGGTAAGCACACTTTCGGGTGTTACTGCCGAAAAGGAGTCGAGGTTATCATTGGACAAGTTGGTCATGGAAGTATCTTTGTTGACATTACGGTAAGTCTCATACTGACTACCTGCCACCACTTTAAGATTATGTTTCTTTGCCCATGAATGTTCAAAAGTAGCATAGTAATTCAGCATATGAGTGACGGGGAAAGATTCGTCTTCTTCATAGTTGTTAAAGATACTTCCGGAAGTGAATGTCTGTGTCACTCCCTGACTACGTGAATATTCAAATGAGTTGTTGCGATAGCGATACAGCTGTTTTCTTTGCTGATAACTGTAATTGGCAGTCAAAGTCAATCCTTCCAGTAAAGTAATATCAATCTGGTTGACTACAGACAAGAGTGTTCTGGATTTGGTGTTATGCCCTCTTTGAGATGTCAGATAGCCACCGTCGCCGGCTCCGAGAGGGGAGTTGGCATAAAGTTGGTTTGTATATTGCACAATTGTTCCGTCAGGATTGAAAGGCACGAATGACGGACTGATATTCGATTCCAGACGAGCAATGGTCATTGCATAATTGGAAGTTCCGTTATATCTGTAATTGTTGTTGTCCAATCCGATATTTGTCGACCATTTTATCCATTTATTCAGTTGGGCATCCATCTTGGCACGGAATGAGTAATCTTTATAGAGGTCTTTATCAATGTTGAACATACCATACTGCTGATAGTAGCGTCCACTGATATAATAATTCACCTTCTCGCCACCTCCGGTGATGGAAATGTTATGTTCCATCTGTGGGCGGGTGCGATTGTAGAAGTGTCCATACCAATCTGTATTTCCATAATAATAGTACTTCCCGTCTTCTCCGATTTCTACCCAGGGGCGTTCAGGATTCTCAGTCATATCATTCCTGCGGTCGTAGAGCTTCTGGAGTTCTTCATCTTCATACAAATACATATTCACACCATTGTATGCATGGTAGAACTTGTTGGCGAAAGTTACATAATCATACCCGGTACGGATAAAATCAGTGGAAGTCGTATTCTGTGTCCATCCGAAACGACCGTTATAGGAAATTTTGGCTTTTCCTTTTGTTGCGGCACTTCCCGATTTAGTGGTAATAAGTACCACACCAGCCGATGCTTTTGCTCCATAAATGGCACATGAAGATGCATCTTTCAATACAGAAATCGATTCGATATCATTTGCATTGACTTGATTTAGCGGTACTTCTACACCATCACACAATACTAACGGCGTGCCACCGTTGACAGAGATACCTCCACGAATGTTTAATGAATACCCTGACTCGGGCGAGCCTGTACCAAAAGTAAGATTTACAGATGGATCGGCTCCCTGCAATGCATTGGCAGCAGACACTACCGGGCGGTTGTTCAGGTCTTTACTAGAGATGGTGGAAACGGCACCTGTCAGGTTACTTCTGCGTTGACTACCGTAGCCTACTACGACTACCTCGTCAATCATCAGGCTGGAAGGAATCAGGCGGATGGTCTTGGTCTGATTGTCTTTTACATTGACTGGTGCCATTTCATAACCTACGTACGAAATTTCGATTGTTGAGGGTATGAAAGCTTCTAAAGAAAACTTTCCATCCAGATCGGTAATTGCTCCTTGTGCGGTTTCTTTGTTCATCACTGAAGCGCCTATAACAGGATTACCTTCTTCGTCATAAACAATACCGGTAATCGTCTGTTTCTTTTTCTCACCGGGCTTTTGCTGACTGGTATCTGACTTTTTACTGATAATGATACTATGCCCGTTGATGGCGTAGCTAACATTCTGTCCCACAAAAATCTGATCCAAAACGGCCTTAATAGGCGCATTAGTGGCATTGACTGACACTTTTTTACTCATGTTGATCTCTGCGGATTTGATCACAACAGAATAATTTTTGGTCTTATGTAAAGCTTCTATTGCTTCTTTTACAGTAACATTCTTTAATTGTAAGGTTATGTCTTGTGCTAGAATGGGTTGAGAGAAAAATATCATCACACAAGCAAACCAGATCGTTGATATATATTTTTTATAAATATTAGTTTGCTTCATATCAGGTTATACTACTGCTAATTTTATGGAGCTGCAGAAGTAATCAAGATTACTCCCTGACTCCGGGTTATGGACATTTGTCCGTCTGTATTGAGATTGGATAAAATCTCATCGAGAGTTTCCCCGTTAGTGAAGTAAGCAATGTAAGTGCTGTCACCTAGCTTTTGATCTAATATGATGATTCTGGTATCGAAATAATATTCCAGTTCCTTCACAATATCATTAAGGGGAAGATTACTGAAATAGAATCCTTCGTTTTTGGCCGGACACTTGTACAGATTGGCAAGGAATGTATCGCGGACAATCTTCTGTGAAGTTCGGTTATACTGAATCATTTCTCCTTTCTTCAAAATCTCATTAGGATGAGTTGGAGTTTTGAACAGTACCGAACCTTCTACGAGCGCGACTTCTACTGTCTCGATATTCTCGTAGGCACGGAGATTGAACTTTGTACCCAGCACCTGCACATGGACGTCACCAGCAGAAATGATAAAAGGCTTGTCTGGATCCTTTGCCACATCGGCAAAGAGTTCTCCACTGACAAAGATTTCTCTTTTATTTTCTGTGAAATCGGAAGGGTAAATTACTCGCGTGCCTGAATTGACATGGAGCGTCGTTCCATCCGAAAGAGTGAGTGTCTGATGCATACCGTGTGGTACGGTGATATCATTCCAGTGTGTATTTGCCTTCTTGTCAAGAAGTAAATATCCGGCTAAAAATAAGAGTGGTATAAAAAGGACGGCTGCCACACGCTGCATCCAGCGGATTGAACGCTGAAGTCCCGGGCGTGGTGTGCGGACCTGTTGGGGTTGAGTTGCTTTTTGAAATTTCTCAAAAGCTTTTTGAGATAACTCATGATTCTCCATTTGAATTTCAGAGATAATCTCACGGAAACTCTGGTCCACTAGGCTATTGTCATTTTCTGTCAACCACTTTTGGATTTCTATTTCTTCCTCGTGAGAACACTTATCATAGAAATAATCTTTTAATATGTCATTAGTTATCTTCATAGCGTATTTGTTTAAAGTACAAAAATGCATTTTTTTTCTTTATCAATGAGTATATTATGTTGATTATTTCTGAATAAGATATTCTATTTGGGATAGATTTGTATTTTTAATCTGATCTCATATTCATAAGCACTTGTTTTTATTTAGTATTTCGATTATTTTTTTCTCTAAATTCTTAGCCCAAAAGTAGTAGCCGAGGTCAGACGGATGGGTTCCGTCGGTACAGGTATCCCTGTTTTCGGGAGATGGCAACGGATTGCCTATCAGGTAGATATTCGGATATTTCCGGATGATCTCTTTCATAAGAGTTTCTACTATTTCCAGTTTGTCACTCTCCCTGGCTCGAATCAAGGTGTTAAATGCTTCATTGCCCCGTTGAATAGTTTGTACGAATATCAGAGGAGTCTTAGGGTGTTTGGCTACAATGATATCTACAAATGCTTGTAAACGTTCCTTGATTTGCATTGCGTCGGGGTTGGAAAACACATCAAATACAAAAGCATCGGCTTCGGTGGCTGCTATCACTTCCGCAAAATAAGACTGAAGTTTGGCATTGCCACTGAATCCTAAATTGCAGACATGTAAGTTTGTATTACGCTCTATTTGCAGCGGATAACTCATCCCCGGACGACTTGCTCCAATACCTTGCGTAAAACTGGAACCGAAGAATACGACTTTTTGCCCAAAAGGATTCGGGATCGTTTCGATTGAAGATCCCGGCTGAATGCCTATCTTCAGAGATTCGAGTTCGCTGTACATCGGCAGGTAAAGCAGACATTCTTTTTCCTTTGGCTCCATACCATACATCAGTGTGAATGCTTCGTTCCGTTTAGCAGGAGCTAGCGAATTGGCATATATCCATTCATTATTCTGTCTGATATAGAGGTCGAAGCCGGCAGCTGCTATTCCTGTTACATTATCTTTCCTGTATTCCCATTTATACGAGGGAAGCAGGTCAATCTGGGGTGAGTTGGTCCTGAAAACAACCGCTAATCCTGCTGAACATCTGGCTTGCTGGTTTTCTGATTTTGAAAATCCCTTGAAAGCTACCGTATCTATACGGTGATATAGATGTGGGGTAGGCAAGGCTTTTCCTACAAGGGTCAGTTGGGAGGCATCTACATAGCGGATGTCTTTTATACTTTGTCCCCATAGGATAGTCGGTGCCAAAAGCGAAGCCAAAAGGAGCAATCTGAAATTTCTCATGTTTTCTTATCTGGTAAATAGAATAATTACTTTCGGGGATTAATTGTGCCGTCCGATTTTCTTCAGGTAGCTGATTAATAACTCCGGTCGGTCGGTTTGTATGATGGATGTGCCGAGATCTAATACCTTTTGGTAAACTTCTGCCCCATGTTCAAAAGCATAGTCATCGTACATACCTGCTTCTTCACCTCCGCAGAGTGAGGCCCAAAGAGTATTTACCCAGATTTTAGAACCTTGTGCAAGTATATCCTTCATGCATTTTTTTACTTCCATACTCCCAACAGCCGCATCCTCTCATACAGTACAGCGACGGTCTTGCGCCTGTATCCGTAAAAGTCTTTTGGGTTCATCGGGATATATCTTTCTTTGCTGATTTTCCTGTAACTTTTCCGGTGTAAGATATTTTCGATAACCATATCCGCTATCACCGTGTTTTTCGGGCAAGCTGACAAGGCAGCACTGGAAAGCAGGTATTCGTACTCTGCCGGGAAGTCTTTCAGCATCGTATTCAGTTTTTCTATGTCCTCTGCCGGAATACCGTAGTCTTTCAGCTTTTTATTCCTTGTCAGCATACCGTTCTCCTTTCTATTTGTCTGGGTGGTGTTTGTCGTACATGATCACTGTACATACAAGACCAACCACTCCGACTATGATTCCAAGTGTAAGCCCTAATAAGAATGTAATCATGGCTCGTCCTCCTTATATGGTTCTGGAAGTGGCATCCAGGTAATAACACAGTCTTCATCATCCCATTTTCCATTTTCGATACCGCACATTCCCGTGAATGGTTCTTCCTGTCCGACAAGCTCTCCGTCTAAAGTAGTGATATATGTTCAGTCTTCCGGTAATCTATCACTGACTGGAATCCAACCATTTTCTTTCTCGTCCTGTTCCAGATCATCCTTAAGCTGTTCTATCATATCCATAACATCGCTTGCCAAAACCATCTGGCGGTCATCCACAAGTTTCTTCATGAAATCATGATAATCCGATAATCTGTCTTTGATATGACTCATGCTTCCGCCAAAGCAAAAGCCATGAAAGTACTGGATATGATTCAGGAAGCCTATGTAAATGGACATATTGATTACCAGATACCAGAAGATAGTGAGGCGGAAGAATGAGCCATATCAAAGACAGATTGTCCAGTTATCATGATTGGATGCAAGATATTGTAAATAGATACAAATTGGTTACTGTTAGAGATTTTCTAGAAATGATAGAACAGCTTCAAGAGGATCTGGAACAGGATGAGAAAGAAAATGGTTGGATTCCAGTCAGTGAGAGATTGCCCGAAGATGATACGACGGTTCTTGTATCATGCAAGACCAGCAGAGGAACGACATTCGTTCGCACTGG
>ENA-UEYD01002034-UEYD01002034.1-human-gut-metagenome-genome-assembly--contig:-NODE-2034-length-12178-cov-4.147095_pt1 | contig 12178 bp, 9 predicted proteins | sample MGYA00242907_ERZ507875 | MGnify/ENA primary metagenome ERZ507875 (study PRJEB26167, sample SAMN06115506) | human gut metagenome | host: Homo sapiens | place: China:Shandong | collected 2015-08-07...
CAGAGATCGGGAGCTTCACCGCTACCACACCTGCAGAGGTTGAGCAATTCAGGATTAAGCATTTGAGTAAGAAAGGTACCATTGCCGCTTTATTCGATGATTTCAAAAATGTACCGGCAGATCAAAAAAAAGAAATCGGAAAAGCTTTGAACGAATTGAAAACAGCAGCCTTAGATAAAGTGAATGAGTTAAAGGAAAAGCTTTGTAATTCCGATCAGGGTAAAACCGGTGTGGATCTCACTTTACCGGGAGACCTGATCAAGCTAGGAAGCCGTCATCCATTGTCCATCGTAAAGAATGAAATTCTGGCTATTTTTAATAAACTAGGTTTCACGATATCAGAAGGTCCGGAAATAGAAGACGATTGGCATAATTTTTCAGCCTTGAATTTTCCGGAAGAACACCCGGCCCGGGATATGCAAGATACCTTCTTTATCGAGAAAAATCCGGATATCGTATTGCATACCCATACTTCTTCGGTACAGGTTCGCGACATGGAAACTCATTCCTTACCCATCCGGTTAGTGACGCCGGGAAGAGTGTTCCGTAATGAAGCTATTTCAGCTCGTGCACATTGTATTTTCCATCAGATCGAAGCGCTTTATATCGATGAAAATGTTTCTTTTGCAGATTTAAAACAGACGCTGACTTATTTTGCCAAAGAACTTTTCGGTCCGGAAACCCGAATCCGGCTGAGACCGTCTTACTTCCCATTTACCGAACCTTCGGCAGAAATGGATGTTTCCTGTTCGTTGTGTCATGGAGAAGGATGTAATGTGTGTAAAGGTACCGGCTGGCTGGAAATTTTGGGTTGTGGAATGGTCGATCCCAACGTATTGGAATTAAATGGAATCGATAAGGAAAAATATACCGGTTTTGCTCTTGGAATGGGTATCGAGCGTATCACAATGTTAAAATACGGCATCAAAGATTTACGCTTGTTCTTTGAGAATGATATTCGTTTTCTGGAGCAGTTTACTGCAGCAATATAGAAAAGATAGAAGGTGTAAAATAAAAGGTAAAAGGTTGAAAAATATCACCTTATACCTTTTACCTTTTATTTCAATATATCCATCAGCTTATCCAATTTCGGCGCCATGATGATTTCGGTACGCCGGTTGTGTGCCCGTCCCTCTACACTTTCGTTATTGTCCACCGGCATAAACTCCCCCCGGCCGCAAGGTAAAATCTGTAAAGGATTCACCCCATAATCTTTGGTCAGAATACGTACGACAGAAGTAGCACGTACGACACTTAAATCCCAATTATCTTTAAATTGCACGGTTTTAATGGGTTTGTTATCGGTATGCCCCTCGATGAAAACATCGATATCATGCTGTTTTTTCAGCACTTCCGCTAATTTACCCAACGCTTCTTTCCCCTGTTTGTTGACCTGTGCACTCCCCGACTCGAACAACAGCTTATCCGACATAGCCACATATATTTTCCCATTCTTTTCGGTCACGGTCAATTCATCCGAGCTAAATCCAAGTAAAGCATCCTTGACACTATTCAATAAACTTTGAAGACGTGCGTTTTGCGCATCGACTTCGGCCTGTAATTTATTGATGGTAGCTTCCCGTTCGGCCAGTTTCTCCATTTTTTCCTTCAGTAACATATTCAGTTTTTCCTGTTCGGACAGATTGGAATACAATGATTTTCGATAATCGCGGATGGCTTGACCTAAACGAGTCGTATCACTCATCAGGTCAGTGATCTGTTGCTTCAATTTTGCAATCTCATCTTTCTGTTGTCCCAAATTTCTGTTCAGTACCCGTTCACGGCTTAAAGCTGCCAACCGACCGTTTTCAGCAACCATATACTTCTTTTTAGATACACACGACGTCACTGCAATCAATAAGCATAAGGCAAAAATGATTCTTTTCATTTGTGTAAAGAAATTATTTATTTGTAATATAATTAAAATCTACCGCTCTAACTACCATTTCACCACAAACTTAAAAATTATTCTGCAATTATGAAAATCCCTTTTTATGGATAGAATTAATTGGGAAAGTAGTTCCGGGATAATGCAGAATATTCTAACTTTGTAGTTAGAAATACCGATAAGAACTATTCAAATATGATCCGGCTAATTTTACATCTTTTCTTATTTTTGTTCCTTTCTAGTTACAGTTGTGAGGCTTACCGCTTCTCTTCGTCCGATCAGAAAGTATTAAATTCTTTTTGGAAATATGCAGAAGAACATCGCTTGGGCAATCTTCCTGTAAATGAAAGAATCCCTTCTATCGCCCGTTTTTTTTTAGGGACTCCTTATCAAAGCAATACTTTGAACGTCACCCGGGAGGAACTGCCGGTTATCAATCTACACGAATTAGATTGTGTGACGTTCGTGGAAAATGTCCTTGCTTTGGCATTTTTGGAACAATATAATCAACAATCGACAGAGGCTTTCGTGCAAAATATTATCCGGCTCAGATACCGGAATGCAGAGATCGTCGACTATACTTCCCGTTTACACTATTCTTCAGATTGGTTATATGAAATGCAACAAGCTCATTTGCTGACCGATATTACACAATTTGCCGGCGGGATCCCTTATTCCAAGCAAATCTGCTTTATGTCGGAACACAGTCAGAAATATCCACAACTCCAAAAAGACTCAAGCTTACTTAAAAAGATCAAAACCATTGAAACAGCAATAAATCAAAGGACGTATTATTATATTCCAAAAGATAAGATTAATGAAGCTTGTAATAAAATAAAAAATGGAGATATCATCCTGATCACAACGCATATAAAAGGGTTGGACACCTCTCATTTGGGTTTTGCCTGGAAAAAAGAAGGTAAGACTTATCTATTGCACGCTTCCAGCAAGGGTAAGCAAGTGATGATTAGTTCCCTTCCCCTCCAGGAATATATGGAAGGGATCGATTCCCAAAGTGGAATTATGCTCGCCAGAGCCGCTAAAACATTAGCAGAATAGATATACAAATTTTATTCTCTCATTCTGGCATAAGAATTGATTGATAAATCAAAAACTAAAACAAATATATTATGAGAAAGATTTTCACTGTAACGATAGTATTCGCACTGGCAATTGCCTTCAGCAGTTGTGCCACACGTAAAGTATCCCGTGTCAATACGAACGAAGTCATCGATTTAAGCGGTCGCTGGAACGATACGGACTCACAACTGGTTTCAGCCGAGATGATAGACGATCTTCTTGGAGCTCGCTGGTTGCCGGTTTATGAGAGCCAGCACAACAATAAACGTCCGGTAGTTGTTGTCGGAACAGTTACCAACAAGAGCCATGAGCACATCAATTCGGAGACTTTCATCAAAGACATAGAGAAAGCAATCATTAAAAACGGAAGTGTCCGGCTTGTACAAGCCGGGGAAAAACGGCAGGAATTACGTACCGAACGGGACGAACAAAACCAAGGTTATACTTCGCCGGAGACAGCTAAAAAATGGGGACTGGAATTGGGTGCCGATTTCATGTTGCAAGGAACCATCAATAGCATCGTCGACAGCTACAAAAAAGAACAGGTTGTCTATTATCAGGTAGATCTGGAACTGACCAACCTGGAAACGAACGAAGTGGTTTGGATGGGAGATAAGAAAATCAAAAAACAAGTTAGCGACAGAGCCCTGTAAGAGAAAGGCCACCCAGATATTAATTTTAGATTTGCGGTTTTCGATCGATCACTTACGTACAGTTAGCTGTAACGTTATACATCGTAAGTCGCAAATCAAAAACTCTAAATAATGAAATTCCGGTTTTGTATCGTCCTATTCCTTTGTTGGATCGTTTCAAGTTGTGCCACCTGGTATCAACGCACAGCCGCATTTCAGGATGCTGTAAGTAAAGGCGAGTTCGAGCAAGCTGAAAAACTCCTGCAAAAGGATAAAAAACAAGCCCGGGATAAAAACAAAATACTGTATTACCTGAATCAAGGTTATGTCGAATTTATGTTAGGCCATTACGAAAAGAGTAATCAAGCTTTCGAAATCGCCGAACAGCTGACCGAAGACCAACAACGTAATCTGCTGACAGAAGCTGCCGTATTGATCTCGAATCCGGAAATCCGTCCTTATCGCCCGGAAGATTTCGAAGTGATCATGATTAACTTTTACAAGGCTCTGAACTACCTTCAGTTGAATAATATGGAAGATGCTTTGGTAGAAGTACGTAAAATCAATATTCGTCTACAGCAATTAAATGACAAATACCCGGATCATAAAAACCGTTATCAACGGGATGCATTTGCCCAATTACTGATGGGCTTGATATACGATGCTGCAGGAGATTACAATAATGCTTTCATCGCCTACCGGAATGCTTATAACACCTATCAAACCGACTATTTAAAAAATTTCGGGTTAGCTGCTCCCGAACAATTAAAAAAAGACTTGCTGCGTACAGCCTATCAATCGGGACTCACCCAAGAGTTAGCCGGGTATGAAAAAGAATTCCAACAGAAATATACCCCGGCTCCGTTCCCGGCCAACGGACAATTAGTATTTTTTTGGCTGAACGGTTTCGGGCCGGTCAAAGCAGAATGGGGAATTACTTTTACCAAAATCGATAAAGGAGACGGGGTTATCGTATTTCACAACGAAGAACTCGGTTTGACCTTTCCTTTCTTCTGGGGAAACGGATATAGTGAAAACGACCGCAATTCCCTGGCGAACATCGATGTAGTCCGGGTCGTATTCCCGAAATATGTCGAACGCCCGCGTCCTTTCACCCAAGGAGTTATCAGCTATGACGGGAAAAACTATACTTTACAAATGGCCGAAGACATCAATCAAATCGCCTTCAAAACGCTGCACGACCACATGTTGAGGGAATTATCCAATTCGCTGTTGCGGGTAGGCATTAAACAAGGCTTGAAATATGCAGCCTCCAAACAAAATGAATGGCTCGGTCTGGCCGTCAGCCTGACCAATGCAATTACAGAGAAGGCAGATACCCGCAACTGGCAAACCCTTCCCTACTCGATTTCTTATGCCCGTGTTCCTCTACAAGCCAGTGAAAACAATATCGAATTAAAGTTCTCAGGCAATCATCCCGGAACCCAGGATCTGCAAAAACTGACCATTCCTGCCAATGGTAAACGAACCCGCTTTTTCGTCTATACCACGCTATAAGGATAAATCAGAAATGCTATCCGGCCAATTTTTTGCGAATCGGCTAATCCCCGGTAAAAATTAGCGGACCTACGATTCTGATAGTAAAATCCAGTCAGAAAAACATAGGTCCGCCAATTTAAGTAGTATGAAGAAGATTAATGCACATCTTCTACAAAATGCTTGTAGAATAACGGAATAGTACGAATGCCGTTAAAGAACTGCTCTAACGGATAATTCTCATTAGGTGAATGGATAGCATCGGCTCCCAGTCCGAAGCCCATCAAAATAGATTTGATTCCCAGCACTTCTTCAAAAGTAGCGATAATTGGAATACTACCTCCCGAGCGCACCGGTACCGGTTGCTTTCCATAAACTTCTTCATATGCTTTTTCTGCAGCTTTATATGCAGGTAAATCTATCGGACAAACATAAGACGGTCCGCCATGCAGATAGCTTACTTTCACTTTCACATATTCCGGAGCAATGGATTCGAAATATTCCTGGAACAATTTAGCAATTTTATCGTGTTTTTGATTGGGAACCAAACGGCAACTGATTTTTGCATGGGCCACAGAAGGCAGTACTGTTTTTGCCCCTTCTCCGGTATAACCTCCCCAAATACCACATACATCGAATGTGGGACGAATACCGGTTCGCTCGTTGGTAGAGAATCCTTCTTCGCCATGTACGGCTTTTATACCTAAAGATTTTTGGTAAGCTTCCAGATTAAACGGAGCTTTGGCCATTTTGGCCCGCTCATCTGCACTGACTTCCAATACGTCGTCATAAAATCCGGGAATAGTGATATGTCCTTTGTCATCGATCATATCTCCGATCATCTTACACAATACATTGATCGGATTTGCCACAGCACCTCCGAAAATACCGGAATGTAAATCAGCATTCGGGCCGATCATTTCCACCTCCCAATAGGCCAAACCTCTCAAACCGGTAGTAATAGAAGGAACGTCGGGAGCTATCATACTGGTATCGGAAACCAGAATAACATCGGCTTTCAGCATCTCCTTGTGATCCCGGCAGAATTTCGGCAAGCTCGGAGAACCGATTTCTTCTTCACCTTCCAGCATAAATTTCACATTACACTTGAGATTACCGGTTTTCACCATATATTCGAAAGCTTTAGCATGCATAAACGATTGGCCTTTATCATCGTCTGCACCACGAGCCCAGATCTTTCCGTCTTTGATCACGGGTTCAAAAGGCTGCGTATGCCACAATTCCACCGGATCGACAGGCATAACGTCCATATGTCCGTATACCAATACAGTCGGCAGAGACGGATCGATGATTTTTTCGCCATAAGTAACCGGATTTCCTTCGGTCTCATAAACTTCGGCTTTATCGGCACCGGCCGCCAGTAAAAGGGATTTCCATTTTTCTGCACAACGATACATATCGGGCTTGTGTTCTACCTCAGATGAGATAGAAGGAATACGTATCAACTCGAACAGCTCATTCAGAAACCGCTCCTTATTCTCCTCGATGTATTGGTTTAATTTTTCCATAGTTAGGTTGAAAATTGAAATTAAATAATTAGAAATTCTTCACAAACGGTATAAAGATAAGAAGAAAAGCTAAAAAGTAAAAGGTAAAAGGCAAAAAAGGCATTTCCCTTTACAGACTAAATTATTTTCAATTTTCAATTTCTAATATTCAATTAATTACTTACTTTTGTTGCGAAATAGCTCACAAGTGAGTTGGGTAATAATATCTGAAATTCGATTTTACAGCGTCTTAAAACATAAATATTGAAACGGCTAAATTATGTCAGATCTTTCCGAAGTTAAGATTTTTTCCGGGGAAAACAGCAAGTATATTGCTGAGAAAATTGCTAAATCGTTGAATTTAGATCTCGGACAAAAGACTTTATTACATTTCAGTGACGGAGAATTTGCGACTTCTTACGATGAAACAGTTCGTGGTGATCATGTTTTTATCGTACAATCCACTTTCCCGCCTAGTGATAACCTCATGGAGTTATTAATGATGATCGATGCGGCTAAACGTGCTTCTGCCTATAAAGTAGTAGCTGTCATTCCGTATTTCGGTTTTGCACGTCAGGACAGAAAAGACCGTCCGCGGGTAGCTATCGGTGCTAAGTTAGTAGCCAATTTGTTATGTGCTGCTGGGGTCGACCGGATCATGACGATGGACTTACACGCAGATGACCTTCAGCCTGATCTTTTCCATCTGGTTCCCGATGCGCGCGGCCAACGCGCTGCTGCTGAGCGTGCGCAAGGCCTACGGCATGGGGCGTCCCACGCAGTTCCTCCGCCATCAGGCCAAGGTGTTCCTTTACACCATCTGCCTGATCCTCACGATCCTGCTCTCGCTGATGCTCGTGACGGTGGGCCGCAGCGTGCTGAACCTCTGCGCGGACTACTTCCATTTCAGCGCCATCCTGACCGACGGCTTCATCGAGCTGTGGTCGACGCTGCGCTTCGTGTTCCTCGGCTGCATCGTCTTTCTCGCGCTCGCCGTGCTCTACGGCCTCGCACAGGAGACGCGGAGCGTTCACTACGTCTGGCCCGGCGTGCTCTTTTCGCTCACGGCCTGGATGATCCTCTCGCTGCTTTTCTCGCTTTATGTGGAAAACGCGGCGAACTATTCCGTCATCTACGGCTCCATCGGCGCCATCATCGTGCTGCTGCTGTGGCTGTATCTCTCGGCGACCATGATGATCATGGGCGCGGAATTCAACAGCGTTCTGATGGAAATGAAGACCGCGCGCGGCTGAGGCGCGCGGATACCGGGGATATTACGCGCCGCGCGGTGCGCGGCAGAACGGAGAACAAAGCATGAAGATCATCATTGTCGGTCTGGGCAAGGTCGGCTACGCCATTGCCCAGCAGATGGTCGGCGAGGAGCACGACCTGATTTTGGTGGACGAGAGCGCCGCCGTGATCGAGCACGCCGACGCCACGCTCGACGCCATGTGCGTCGAGGGCAACGGTGCGTGCGCGAGCGTGCTGCTGCGCGCCGGTGTGCGCGACGCCGACCTGGTCATCGCCGCCACGGCGGACGACGAGGTGAACCTCGTCTGCTCGCTGATGGCGAAAAAGCTGGGCGCCAAGCACACGGTCGCCCGTGTGCGCAATCCCGAATACTTCCGCGACGCGCCGATCCTGCGCCGCGAGATCGGTCTGGACATGATCATCAACCCCGAATACGCCGCCGCGCAGGAGATCGCGCGCATCCTGCGCGTGCCCGCCGCGTTCAGCGTGGAGAGCTTCGCCCGCGGCACCGTGGAGCTCATCGGCTTCCAGATCACCGAGCAGGACGGCATGGCCGGCAAGAGCCTGATTGAATACAACAAGCTTCATCCCAACGCGCTGCTGCTGTGCGCGGCCAAGCGCGGCGGCGAGGTGCTGGTGCCGAACGGTCACTTTGTCCCGCAGGCCGGCGACCGCGTTTACGCCATCGGCACACCGACCGAGACCGCCCGCGTGCTGCGCAGCATGGGCCGCGACACCTCGCCCATCCGCCAGCTGAGCGTGATCGGCGGCGGGCGCATCGCGCTCTACCTCGCCTGGGCGCTCGACGGCATGGGGATGCACATCACCATCGTTGAGCAGAACGAGGAAAAGTGCATGGCGATCGCCGAGAAGCTGCCGAAGGCGACCATCCTCCACGGCGACGGCACGGACCATGACCTGCTCGAATCCGAGGGCATCTTCGACGCGGACGCCTTCGTCTCCCTCACGGGGCGCGACGAGGAGAATCTGCTCATGGCGCTCACCGCGAAGGACTCCGGCGTTGCCAAGGTCCTGCCGAAGATGTCGCGCCCGAACTACACCGCGCTGGTGCACGACCTCGGCATCGACACCGTCATCTCCCCCAAGGACGTGACGGCCAGCCAGATCTCCAGCTACGTCCGCGGCCTCGCCAACTCGCAGGGCAGCGCCGTGGAGAGCCTGCATAAGATCCTCGGCGGCGCGATGGAGGCGGTGGAATTCACCGCGACCGGTGCGACGCACTTTCTCAATACGCCCCTCAAGGACCTGAACTTCAAGCCGGGGCTGCTGGTCGCCGCCATCGTCCACGGCGGCAAGCTCCTCATTCCCGGCGGCCACTCCATCATCTCGGAGGGCGACCGCGTGATCGTGGTGGCAAAATCCCTGTTCCTCAAGGACCTCAACGACATTCTGGTCCGTTGAGCCGCTGCACGGAGGAAGGCGCGACATGAACAAAAAGCTCATTTTCAAAATTCTCGGCATCATCCTGGGCATCGAGGGCGTGTCCCTGCTCATTCCCTTCGTCATCGCGCTCGTCTGCCGGGAAAATACCGCCGTCTTCGGCGTCACGGCGCTGCTCTGCCTCGCGGTCGGTCTGCCGCTGAGCCGGCTGCATACGGCCAAATCACGCCTGCAGAACCGCGACGGCTATGTCGCCGTGGCGCTCGGCTGGATCGTGCTGTCCGCCTTCGGCGCGCTGCCCTATGCGCTCAGCGGCTGCTGCGGCTATGTGGACGCGCTGTTTGAGACCGTTTCCGGCTTCACGACGACGGGCGCCTCCATCTTCGGCGCGCCGGCCTCGCTGCCGCGCGGCATCCAGCTCTGGCGCGCGCTGACGCAATGGCTCGGCGGCATGGGCGTTCTCGTCCTGCTGCTCGCGCTGATGCCGAAGCTCGGCGAGGGCAGCGTCAACCTGATGAAGGCCGAAAGCCCCGGCCCCATCTCCTCCAAGCTGCTGCCGCGCACGAACGACACGGCCAAAATGCTTTACAGCATCTACATTCTCCTCACGGCGGCGGAAACGCTCGCGCTCCGCGCGGCGCGGATGCCGTGGTTCGACGCGGTGACCACCGCGCTCACGACCATCTCGACCGGCGGCTTCTCCGTCCGCAACGAAAGCATCGCCTACTACCAGTCCTCGGCGGTCAACTGGATCATCGTGGTCTTCATGTTCGTCTCGTCGGTCAATTTCACGCTTCTGTTTCTGGCCGGTACACGGCGCTGGCGGGAGGTCCTGCGCAGCGACGAGCTGCGCGTCTACTCCGGCATCGTGTTCGGCTCGTCCGCGCTCATCGCGCTCGATCTTGTTCTCAAAACGGGCCGGTCCGTCGGCTCCGCCATCGAGCACGCGGCCTTTCAGGTCACAACGCTCATTTCCACCACCGGCTACTGCACAGAGGATTTCGACCGCTGGCCGCAGTTCAGCCGTCTTGTGCTGCTCGTTGTGATGTTCGCCGGCGGCTGCGCCGGCTCGACCGCCGGCGGCATCAAGGTCTCGCGCATCGTGCTGCTCTTCAAGGGACTCAAGCGCGACCTGCGCCGCATCCTGCACACGCGCGAGGTGCGCCCCATCACGCTCGACGGGCAGCGCGTGGAGGAGGATACCATCTCCTCCGTTTCCCTCTTCTTCTTTGCCTATATGATCATCCTCTTTTTCTCCGCGCTGATCGTCTCGCTCGACGAGCTGGATTTCACCTCCGCTTTCACGGCATCCCTGACCTGCATCAGCAACGTCGGCCCCGGCCTCGGCCTTGTCGGCCCGACGTGCAACTTTGGCTTTCTCTCACCGCTCTCAAAGCTCGTGCTCTCGTTTACGATGCTCCTCGGGCGACTGGAGATCATGCCTCTGCTCGTGCTGTTCCTGCCGTCCGTGTGGCGGAAAAAATAAATCTGTGTCAAAGCCGCTCCCACGGGTGCGGCTTTTCTCCGCAAATTTTGGTTGACAACTGTATACCTTGCTATGCTGGGTTCAGACAGGTATACGGCTGTATACCGAAAGGAGGAATGTCCTGTGTCCTGCAATCTGACCGACGCGGAGTGGAAGCTGATGCACCGTCTCTGGGAGCAGTCCCCGCAGACCATCACGCAGCTCACCGCCGCGCTTTCCGCCGAGACCGGCTGGGAGAAGCACACTGTCATCACCATGCTCATACGGCTGGAGGCCAAGGGCGCGGTGCGCCACGAGGCCGGCGGGCGCGCCAAGCAGTTCTATCCCGCCGTCGCGCAGAGCGACGCCGCCCGCACCGAGACCGAGAGCTTTCTCGGTAAGGTCTACGGCGGCAGCCTGGGACTGATGATGAGCGCCATGGTCGAGGGCCGCGCGCTCACACAGGAAGACATCGACGAGCTGACCGCCATTTTGGAGCAAGCGGGAGGGAACACGAAATGAAAGAGATCCTTTTGACTTCCTCGGCTTTGATCCTTGCGCTGCTGGCGCTGCGGCAGCTGTTCCGCCGCACCGTCTCGCGCCGGATGCAGTACGCGCTCTGGCTTCTGGTGCTCGTGCGGCTGCTTGTACCGCTGAATGTCGGCACGCTGGCGCACAATGTGCTCTCCGCCGCCGAGCCGGTGCAGGCCGTTGTGGAGGAGCGGCTGGATACCCCCGTGCTGTACGTTCAGGACGGCACGGAGCGGCGCCCCGCACAGCTTTTGCCCGGCAAGGAGTCGCAGGGTGACCCGCAGTCTCCGCCGTCCGACGCAGCGCAGAGCGCCCCTGCCGACGAATATTCTATCGTGACACCGACCTACCGAACCGTCACGCTTTCCGAAGCGCTCACCTACGTCTGGTACGCCGGAATGGCCGGCGTGGGCGCGTGGTTCCTTTTCACCAACCTGCGCTTCGCCCGCGCGCTGCGCAAGGCGCGCACACCTTACCGCGTCGAGGGCTGCCGCTATCCGGTCTATCTCGTGCCGGAGCTGCCCTCGCCGTGCCTGTTCGGTGTGCTGCGCCCCGCCGTTTACCTGAACGAAAAGGCGCTGCAAAGCCCCGACGCCCTGCGCTTCGTGCTCGCGCACGAGCAGACGCACGCGCGGCACCTTGACCCGCTCTGGTCGCTGCTGCGCGGCGTGTGCCTGACCGTCTACTGGTTCGACCCGCTCGTGTGGCTCGCGGCGGTGCTCTCGCGCGAGGACGGCGAGCTGGCCTGCGACGAGGGGACGCTCCGCGCGCTCGGCGCGGACGAGCGCACCGCCTACGGCAAAACGCTGCTCACGCTCGTGCCCGTGTGCGACAAGCCGCAGAACCCGCTGCTCGGCGCGACGACCATGACCAGCGGCAAAAGGAGCCTCAAGGAGCGCATCACACGCATCGCGGAGAACCGGCA
>ENA-UEYD01002042-UEYD01002042.1-human-gut-metagenome-genome-assembly--contig:-NODE-2042-length-12114-cov-4.011548_pt1 | contig 12114 bp, 7 predicted proteins | sample MGYA00242907_ERZ507875 | MGnify/ENA primary metagenome ERZ507875 (study PRJEB26167, sample SAMN06115506) | human gut metagenome | host: Homo sapiens | place: China:Shandong | collected 2015-08-07...
CACACGAGTTCCACGCCGAGACAGCAGGCCCTGCCAACCTGGTCGACCGACCCAAAAAGAACATGTTGGCCCCCGAGCGATTGATACTCAAGGAAGGCGCGGCTGTCATGGCCCTGCGCAACGACACCGATCGCCAGTACGTCAACGGCTCGCTCGGCACCGTGCGTGGCTTCGCACAGGAGAACAAGGGCGGCTGGCCGATCGTGGAATTCGAGAACGGCAACATCGTCACCATGAAACAGGCCACATGGGAGATGATGGACGGCGACACCGTGCTCGCCTCCGTCTTCCAGGTGCCGTTGCGCTGCGCGTGGGGCATCACCATCCACAAGTCGCAAGGCATGACGCTTGACCGTGCGGTCATGGACCTGAAGCGCACCTTCGCGCCAGGCATGGGATATGTGGCGCTGTCCCGAGTCGAATCGCTGGGCGGCCTCTATTTGGCCGGCGTCAACGAACGCATGTTCCTCGTCTCGCCCGATGCCGTGGTGCTCGACGGCGACCTGCGCGAAGCCTCGGCCGCGGCCTCCGACCAGTTGGCCGATGAAGGTGCAAACGCGTTCAAACCCGCCGAGCCGGACGAGTTCGGTGCCAATCCCGACGATGACTTCGCCCAGGACGCGTTATTCTGATCTTTAGAAGCGCTCCGTAGCAGCTACCATGGAATAAGAGGTGGTAGTTATGGTGCTATCCGAGATATTTCGTGGAAACAATGAGGTTCGCGAGGCCGCCCGAGCCGGTGTGCAAATCGATACGGTCAGTGTGGCTAGTGCGTCAGATGCAGCAAGCGCGGCAGACGGCAGCGGCAAAATCACTGGCGCAATACGTCCGTCAGCGGTGGCCGGTTCGTTTTATCCGGCTGACCGCACCGCGCTCAAACAGCTAATCAACCAGCAGCTCGATTACGGCCGAAAGCTTCTGCAACAGTTGGAGCCCACACTTCCAGCGGGGGTGCCGAGGGCGGTAATAGTGCCGCACGCCGGATACATATATTCCGGCACGGCAGCTGCGCTCGCTTACGCGCTCTTGGAGCGTGGGCGGGGGAGCGTGACTCGCGCGGTAATCGTAGGGCCGACTCACCGCGTGGCCGTGCGAGGCGTCGCCTGTTCCACGGCAGCGGCGTTTGAAACGCCGCTGGGCACTGTGCCGGTAGACATTGCAGCCGAGCGTAAGGCTCTGGGCCTGTCTGTCAATGAGCCATTGCGCTCCGGTACACATGCCCGTCCGGGCGCGCCGGCTCCCGCAATGATCGTCAATGCCCCAACCCACGCACAAGAACATGCGGTAGAAGTGCAGATTCCGTTCCTGCAGACCGTGCTCGGCCCAGACCTCACTATCGTGCCGTTGAACGCGGGCGATGCCACGCCACAAGAGGTGGGTGATGTGTTGCGTGCTTTGTGGGGTGGCCCGGAAACCGTCATCGTGATTAGTTCGGATCTCTCGCACTATCATCCGCACGAAGTCGCCCGCGCGTTGGATGACCAGACCATTGCGGACATTGCGGCTTTGCATCTGCCGATTCACCCTCGCCGGGCCTGTGGCGCATACCCGATCAACGGCCTTCTGGATGTGTTAAAAGGCCGCAAGGACATGAGGCTCTTCGAGCTCGGCTGTTCCACTTCCGGCGACGACGGCGTGGTGGCGCTCGCCGGCCAACCTCGCCCCGCAATGCGAGACGCCGACGAGCCGGTAGTGGGATATGTCTCGTTTGCCGCGTGGGAATCCAAGCCGGAAGCAGATGCTCTAGCCGGTGCAGATGACTTAGGCACATCGGGTACGCCATCCCACGGTGAGGTGCTGCTGAAACTTGCCCGTGCCGCTATCCGGGAACGGCTGCATATCGAGCATCCGACCGCCGCTGATTCGACCGCGTCCATTCTTGCCGCAAACCCATGGCTGAACGAGCCCGGTGCCTGTTTCGTCACCCTGACCGAGGGTGGCCGGCTACGCGGGTGCATTGGTTCGCTGGTCGCCCACCGCTCGCTCGGCAAGGACGTGGCCGAGCACGCAGTGGATGCCGCCACCCGCGACCCACGTTTCACCCCGGTCACCGCCGCGGAATACCCGCTGCTCAACGTGGAGGTATCCGTCTTGGGCGCGCCCGAGCCGATTACCGTGAACTCCTGTGACGCCGATTTGTGCGGTACCGGCTCGAAGACCGCGACTCTGGCATCGCTGCAATCCGGACCTCAGACCGACGCCGTCAAACGGGACGGCAGCAACGTCGAACGCCCGGTACGTTCGCGCACTGAACTTGAGGAAGTATTACGCCCCGGCAAAGACGGTCTGATTCTCGCCGACCGTCGTGGCCGCAGCGCCACATTCCTGCCACAAGTGTGGGATGAGCTGCCCGATCCGCACGATTTCGTCGCTCACCTGCTCGCCAAAGCCGGTATCCGCCCTTCCTACGACTGGACCGATAGCGAAATCGACTGTCAACGCTACGAGGTGACCGCCTATGCCGAGCATTAACGCAGCAACCATATCTCCTCCCGCTGGCAAGAGGTGGCGCGAAGCGCCGGAGGGTGGTCATCGAGAATCGTGCGGTCATACGGCGTCAGTCACAGATGTTCGTAACCCCGCCATAGCCCGCTGGCAAACGCAATTCCACGACGGTACCAACCGCGCTCGCTGCGAACTATGCCCGCGCCGCTGCGTCCTCAAGCCCGGCCAACGCGGCTTTTGCTTCGTCCGCTCAAACCACGACGGACTCATCGTCTCCGACACCTACGGCCGCAGCTCCGGCTTCGCCGTGGACCCAGTGGAAAAGAAGCCGCTCAACCACTTCCACCCCGGTTCCAGTGTGCTGAGTTTCGGCACGGCTGGCTGCAATTCCGGTTGCCGATTCTGCCAAAACTGGGATATTGCCAAAGCCCGCAGCTTCGACCGGCTCGGCATGGAATCCAGTCCGGAGAAAATCGCGCAGGTCGCGGCCGACCGGGGCATCGATTCGGTGGCGTTCACCTATAACGATCCGATCGTGTTCGCCGAATATGCCATCGACACGGCCGAAGCCTGCCGAGCGCTCGGCATCCATCCCATCGCCGTGACTGCCGGATACATGAGCCCCGAAGCCCGGCCCGACTTCTACGCGGCCATGGACGCCGCCAACATCGACCTCAAAGGCTTCACCGAAGAGTTCTATTGGAAAGTGACCGGCACTCATCTGGCCGATGTGCTCGAGACCATCGACTATGCGGTCAACGAGGCACGCACACCAGAAGGCGAACACGTGTGGGTGGAGCTCACCACGCTACTCATCCCTGGATTCAACGATGACGACGCCCAGCTGCATGCTGAATGTACATGGATACGCGAGCACTTGGGCCCGGACGTGCCGCTGCACTTTTCCGCATTCCACTCCAGTTACCGCATGATGGACGTAACGCCCACCCCGCACGAGACTCTGACCCGCGCCCGAGGCATCGCCCTCGAAGAGGGACTCAATTATGTGTACACAGGCAACGTGCATGATCGTGAAGGCGATACCACGTATTGCCCAAACCCTGAATGCCGGGCCAAGCTCGTGGAACGCGATTGGTATCGAATCATTGCCAATCGTTTATCTGCCGGATACGGTGGCAATGGGCACTGCCCCGTATGCAGGACTGCTATCGCCGGACGTTGGTAATCTGCCTCAGGTCGCCCGCGCGATTCACCGCAGATCGCCAATACGCGCGGCGATCGTCCTCATCGATTTGAGGCTCGCCTCATAGCGCGCGGCTGCCACAATCAGAATGATGCCGCCCAAAGCAAGCCACACCCACCGGTAGTGGCGGGAGAATTCGGCCCGCCATGGCCACAGCACAGTCACTGTGCTGACGATAAGAATCACCGTGCCGTAGATCAACGGTGCTTGCAGCAAACGCACACCCACAATCAGCGCGGCCGGGTTGGTCCATGCAAGACCGAGGAGTATTACGCCGGCAAGAATGGTGGCGCATGTCTCAATAACCTGTGATGCGGTCAGCCGTCCCGACGAACGCCCGAATCGCTCTTGCGCGACTGATGGTTGGTTCGGCTGGGCCATTGCCGGATTCGGGTAGGGGCAGGGAGAAGCATAGGCCCGGCCCGGCTGTTACGGTTGATACGGGCAGGCCGCTTGTTCCGGGACCGACATAGGCGATTGCGCAAACGGTGGCATGGCCATTGGCTGTTGCGATACCGCTTGTTGTGGAACTGCCGTTGGGAATTGCGGGGGCTGCAGCAGAAAATTGCGGGGCCCATGCTGGGGCCGGTTGATACACCGGCTGCTCCGAGGATTCCGGCTGATTCCCCTGTTGCTCGGTCGGTTGCGTCATCGTGCCCTTCTACCCTTCTAGCCGTCATTGTTGCACGAGTGAGTCCGAATGCCAAGATGAAGGTCGGAATAGTGCGAATAGCAGGCGGGCTTGTCGGTTCACGCGAATATCGTGGAACACATGACTTCCAATACCCTTCGTATGTCAACCATGTTCCTGCGCACCCTGCGCGAGGACCCCGCTGATGCCGATGTCGATTCAGCCAAGCTGCTGCAGCGCGCCGGCTATATCCGCAAGGCCGCACCCGGTATCTGGACCTGGCTGCCGCTCGGTCTGCGCGTGCTGAACAAGATCGAGGCCATCATCCGCGAGGAGATCAACGGCATCGGCGCCCAGGAAGTGCACTTCCCGGCCCTGCTGCCGCGCGAACCCTACGAGGCCACCCATCGCTGGGAGGAGTACGGCGATAACATCTTCCGTTTGAAGGATCGCCACGAGGCCGATTACCTGCTGGCCCCCACCCACGAGGAGATGTTCACCCTTCTGGTCAAGGACATGTACTCCTCTTACAAGGACCTGCCCGTCACCCTGTACCAGATCCAGACCAAGTACCGCGACGAGTTCCGTCCGCGCGCCGGCCTGATCCGTGGTCGTGAATTCGTCATGAAGGACGCCTACTCCTTCACCATCGATGAAGAAGGCATGCGCAAGGCCTACTATGACGAGCGCGGCGCTTACGAGCGTATCTTCCAGCGTCTTGACCTGAAGTACGTACCTGTGTTCGCCATGTCCGGCCCGATGGGCGGCTCCGCATCCGAGGAGTTCCTGGCTCCGATGCCGATCGGCGAAGATACCTTCGCGCTGGCACCTTCCGGCAAGGCATGGAATGTGGAGGCCCTGAGCACTCCGGAACTACCGGAAATCGATGCTTCCACCACTCCCGCCGCTTCCAAGGAAGCCACCCCGGATGCCAAGACCATCGATAACATGATCGAGCGTGCCAACGCCGACCACCCGCGTACTGATGGCCGTGAATGGCAGGCTTCCGACATCCTCAAGAACGTGGTGATCACCGTCAAGCACCCTGAGGATGAAGAGCATGACGAGCCGTGGCGTGAAGTGATTGTCGTCGGCGTGCCCGGCGACCGTACGGTGGATATGAAGCGACTGGAAGCCCAGTTCGCGCCCGCCGAACTTGAGGAAGCCACTGAGGAAGACCTGAAGCAGCACCCCGAACTGGTGCCCGGTTACATCGGACCGATGGTGCTTGGCCCGCAGGCCGAGGCTGCTGGCGTGAAGAACCCGGTTCGCTACCTGATCGACGCGCACGTGGTCAAGGGTTCCGCTTGGTTCACTGGTGCCGATGAGAACGAGGTCGACTACTACAACCTGGTGTACGGCCGTGACTTCAAGGTCGACGGCGTGGTGGAAGCCGTTGAGGTTCGCCACGGCGACATGAGCCCGGATGGTTCCGGTCCGTTGAGCTTCGAGCGTGGTGTGGAAATCGGTCAGGTGTTCCAGCTGGGTCTCAAGTACTCCAAGGCACTGGACCTGAAGGTGCTCGACCAGAACGGCAAGGCCGTGCCGGTGTGGATGGGCTGCTATGGCATCGGTGTTTCCCGCGTGCTGGCCTGCATCGCCGAAACACACCACGACGAAGCCGGCTTGGCTTGGCCGTCCGTGATTGCCCCGGCCGCCGTGCACGTGGTGGCCACCGGCAAGGACGCCGTGGCGTTTGAAGGTGCCGAGAAGCTGGTCGCCGAGCTTGAGGCCAAGGGCCTTGAGGTTATTTACGATGACCGCAAGAAGGTGTCTCCGGGCGTCAAGTTCAAGGATGCCGAGCTGATCGGCGTGCCGCTGGTCGCCGTGGTCGGCCGCGATTACGTCAACGACGGCACCATCGAACTGCGCGACCGCAACGGCGAAAACAAGGTCGCCGTGCCCGCCGCCGAAGCCGCCGACGCGCTCGCCGAGCGCTTCGCCGCCCTCAGTTGAGTCCCACTTACTCAGCCTCGGCGTTAATCGCATCAAGCGCCATTCTGCCCAGTCGCAGAATGGCGCTTTGCTGTGGATAACCGAAACTTATCCACATTCTTAAAAATTCAACTGCGTCACAGTATCCACATTTGCCAGTTGCCCTTGTGCACTTCAAACGTCATGCCTCACAGTGGAGGTACCGCTGGGGCGTGCAAGCCGGCAATGAAGCCGGAGACAGGCTCCGGCGGTCCACATCCAAACAACAGGCCAGCAGGCCGAGGAAAGGACCGATCATGGCAAATCAACAAGCAGCAGTGACCGTCACCGGCTTTGTGGCCGGTGATCCGACACTAGGCGGAACCGAGAGCTTCCGCGTGCTGACATTCCGTATGGGCAGCACGCGCAGTCGACTCAACCCGACTACCAGACAATGGGAGGATTACGGAACCGCATGGGTGGGCGTCAAAGCGTTCCGTGCTTTGGCCGTGAACGCCGCCAGTTCGGTTCGCCGCGGTGACCGCATCATTGTGGTCGGCTCACTCATCACCGAGCAGTGGACCAATGAGCAAGGCGAACCGCGCAGTAGAACCGTTCTCGAAGCCACCAACATTGGGCATGACCTGACCTTCGGCACCACGTCGCTGATCAAGCCACAGCGTGCCGGTAATGGGAACGGAGGCAATGGTGGCAACGGTAACGGCAATGCCAACGGTGCCGTCGAAGGTATGGATGGCGGAAACGGGCAACGAGCATCGTCGCCGTACGTTAGGCCAACGCAATATGGCGCGGGCGGTGCCGCATCCGGTGTGGGTATTGACCCGTATGCGACCTCGTCGGAATCTGGCCCCGTCGAATTTTGGGGTCACCTCCGATTCCGGCCAATCGCCGTCGCCATCAACCGAGTCCGCGGCCGTGGCCGATGCCGTCATGTCGCAACCGGACGCCGACACCAATCAACCACAGCCCGTGGCCCAACAAACCTACGTCGACGGTTTCGCCGAATCTTCCAATCCCAGTGATTCCGAATTCTGAGTGCCAACCATACATCATGAAAAACCGCTGTGTTCGCCTGTAATCGAGGCAAACACAGCGGTTTTCCTTTACATAACGGGGATTACCAAATACGCACACGGTCCTTGGGCGCGAGCCACATGGCGTCGCCTTCGGTCACGCCAAAGGCATCGTAGAAGAGGTCCACGTTGCTGGCGATGCCGTTGGTGCGGAATTCGGCCGGAGAATGCGGGTCGATCTGCAGGTACTGTTCGGCCAGCTCGTCGCGGTTCTTGGTGCGCCAGATGGAGGCGTAGCTCAGGAAGAAGCGCTGCAGGCCGGTGAATCCGTCCATTTCGGGGGCGGTATCGAGCAGTGCCTTGATGGCGGCGGGGGAGCCGTCTTCTTTGGCGTCGGACTTACCTGCCGCCTTGCCGAGCGCGAATGCATACGCCTTGAGCGCGATGTTCACGCCGCCCAAATCGCCGATATTCTCGCCGATGGTCAGCGCGCCGTTCACGTGCGGTGCCTTATCAGGCTCGTCAGCGTACTTCTCGGCCAGCTGCAGCGGCACAAAGCTGTTGTACTGGGCGATCAATGCGCCGGTACGGGCCTCGAAGTTCTTGCGATCCTCGTCGGTCCACCAGTTGTTGAGCTTGCCGTCGCCGTCGTACTGCGAACCCTGATCGTCGAAGCCATGGCCGATCTCGTGGCCGATCACTGCGCCGATGCCGCCATAATTCGCCGCATCCTCGGCCTTCGGGTCGAAGAACGGGGGCTGCAGAATCGCGGCCGGGAACACGATGACGTTCATGCTCGGCTCGTAGTAGGCGTTCACCGTCTGCGGATTCATCAGCCATTCGTCCTTGTCGACCGACTTGCCGACCTTGGCCAGCTGATAGCCGGTCTCGTACAGGTTCGCGGCCTTGGCGTTCTCGGCGGGCAGCGCATCCGCGGAAACACTCAGCGCCGAATAATCGCGCCAGTGGTTGGTGTAGCCGATCTTCGGCGTGAACTTGGAGATCTTCTCCAGAGCCTTGGCCTTGGTGTCCTCGCCCAGCCAATCGGAATTGGTGATGGACACGCGGTAGGCGTCAATCAGATTGGCGACCAGCTCTTCCATGCGGCGCTTCGAGCTTTCGGGGAAGTGCAGGCGCACGTATTCGCGGCCCACATCTTCACCACAAATGCCGTTGACCAGGCTCACCGCGCGCTTCCAACGATCGCGCTGCTTCTTGGCACCGGAGAGCACCTTGCCGTAGAAGTCAAAGTTGGTGGTGTCGAAGTCGCGAGACAGGGAGGAGGCGAAGCCCAGAATCATGTGAACACGGGCCCACAGCTTAAGGTCGGCCAGATCGGCCTCGGCCCAGAACGCATCAAGACCAGTGAGGAAGCTCGGCTCGTGCACAATGACGCGCGCGAACACAGACTTGAAATCAATCGGCTGAGCCTTGGCGGCTTCGGTGGCGTCATAAGCGGTCTGCCAAGCGTCGATCCAAGAACCGAGATCGAAGTTTTTCAGCGTGGCGGCCAGATCGGCGTAATCGGTGGGGTTGTAGGTCTTCACCGAATCGCGCGTGGCCACATTGTCCCAATGGTTGGCGGCGATCTTGGTTTCCACGGCAAGGAAGTGGCGGGCCATGCCGAGCGCGGCTTCGCTGGGAACCGTGGCGGGAGCGTTGCTCTCGTCATCGCCGGTGTTGGACGGCAGCTCATCGCCACCGTTGGACTCGGCGGCGGGCGCGTATCCGGCGTTCACCAGCTGGGTGGCGACCATCGCCACGTATGCTTCGCGCACGGGAGCGTAGTGATCCTCGCGATAGTAGGCTTCATCCGGCAGACAAAGGCCGGCCTGCTCAAGGTGGGCGATGTTGCGGTCCGGGTCGCCCGGGTCGCCGTAAACGGCCAAGCCGAACAGATCGGGGCCGCCGGCTGGGTTGATCGTGCCGAGCACGCGCGTGAGTGCGGCCTTGTCGATGGCGGAATCGATGAGGTCAAGCTCGTCGCGGATTGGGTCAAGCCCGGCGGCCTCTATGGCGTCGGTGTTGAGGAATGAGCGGTACAGGGCCTCAGACTTGACAGCCGGGCAGTCGTCGGCGTCGAGGATGTCGCGTACTTGGTTTTCGGCGTCTTCGGCAAGCTTGTCGAAGGAGCCGTAGCGCGAACGATCGTCGGGCAATCGGTAGGTGTCGATCCATGGGCCATTCACGTAGCGGAACAGGTCGTTGGTCGGCTTGATGACGGAGGAGAACGATGCCGGGTCGATGCCCGACGTCAGCGTTTCGGTTTCGTTGGTCATGGCCCTAAGCCTAATCGCGGCGGGGGAGAAGCGTTGATGGTGCAGATATTGCGTTATGGGCATTGCGCTGTCAGTGAACTAGACAGATTGCCTAATTGTGGTGATGGTTCAAATTAGACAACTTGTCTATCATAGTATATGGAATCTGAACATGGACCTTGAGCTAAGGAGTTACGATGAGCAATCCGAACGAGGACCAGTGGAATGGCCAGACGGGCCAGCCCAACCAGAGCCAGCCGAACCAGCCGAATCCGGCGGGTCAACCGGGCCAACCGCAGTATGGTGCGTATGACAGCAATCATGGCGGCCAATATCCTCCGCAAGGTGCGCCGGGAGCGCAAGACACTCAGAATCAGCATGCGCAGAACGGCCAGCCACAAGGCGAACCGAACCAGAACCCGTACTACGGCCCGTACGCCTACAATCCGAACTATGGTCCGAACGGCCAGCCGGCATGGGGGCCGGACGGTCGGCGGTATCAGGCGGACGGCCAATCGAATAGCCAAGCGGACGGGCAGCCGAATGGTCCATGGGGCGATCAAAGTCAACCCGGCTGGCAGCAGACCAACTGGTATGTCGGCAATTTCAGTCCATTCCGCCTGATCGAGGAATGGCTGCCGGAAAAAGCCAAGACCAAGATTCGCATCATTTACGGCGTGGTGGGCGTGGCCGCCATCGCCTTGGGCGCTGCGCTGTTGCTGGTGCCGAACAAGACGCTGGCTTTGGCCGCATTGTTGCTCGGCGTGTATTTCGTGATTTCCGGCGTGGTGCGCATCGTCAGCGCTCTCGTGGAGCCGGGTCTGCCGGGCGGCTGGCGTGTGCTGGACGTGTTCGTCGGCATTCTGCTGACCTTTGGCGGCGTGGTGGTTGTGCGCAACTACGGCATGACCGGTCAGACGCTGGCATTACTCATTACTTTGATGGTCGGTTTCGGATGGATTATGGAAGGCGTGCTGTCGCTGGTTGAATCGTGGCGTATCCCGCATTCCGGCTGGGCCATCGCCTATGCCATCATCTCGATTATCGCCGGCTTCGTGGTGCTGATGAGCCCGCTGAGCTCCGCCGTATTCATGATTATCTTCGGCGGATGCGCCATGGTGGTGATGGGGATTACTTCAGTGATTCGCGCGTTCACTTTCGGCAAGCGTCGCAAGTAATCTCACGCTTCATGCAACCAGTCCCCAGACAATCAATCCAAAGCGCCCGTGCAGGCTATGTGCTGCCGGGCGCTTTTTCTCGGCCTTGGCTATTAATGGGCTGCGAGTGGATTTCAGGTAGGCTTCTGGCGGTTGACCTCGGGCTGGTCTAGAGTTGAGAACAAGTCTCAACAAGGTAGAAAGAATCTCATGATCGAACTGAAAACCCCTCGTGAAATCGAGGAAATGAAGCCGGCTGGTCGTTTTGTCGGCGGCATTCTGAAGGAACTGCAGGAGACCACCAAAGTTGGTACCAACCTGCTCGAAATCGACGAGTTCGTCCACAAGAAGATCGTGGACCGCAAGGGCGCCGAATCCTGCTATGTTGACTACGCTCCTGACTTCGGCACCGGCCCGTTCGCCCACTACATCTGCACCTCCGTCAACGACGCCGTGCTGCACGGCGTGCCGTACGACTACAGCCTGAAGGACGGCGACCTCGTCTCCCTCGATCTCGCCATCTCTGTGGACGGCTGGGTGGCCGATTCCGCCGTCAGCTTCGTGGTCGGCAAAGACCCGGACCCCGAAGACCTGCGCATCATCAAGTGCACTGAGGAAGCGCTCGCCGCCGCCATCGACGTGGCCAAGCCCGGCAACCGTCTCGGCGACATCTCCAACACCATCGGCGACGTCGCGCGCGAATACGGCTACCCGATCAACCTCGAGTTCGGCGGTCACGGCGTGGGCCACATCATGCACGGCGATCCGCACGTGCCGAACGACGGCCGCGCCCACCACGGCTACAAGCTGCGCGAAGGCCTGGTCATCGCCATCGAACCGTGGTTCCTCAAGACCACCGACGAGATCTTCCAGGATCCGAAGGACGGCTGGACCCTGCGTGCCTCCGACGGCTCGCGCGGCGCCCACTCCGAGCACACCATCGCCATCACCGAGAACGGCCCGATCGTTTTCACCGATCGCACCAACCTCTGATCGGCGTTTGGCGTATGGTAGGTGCCTGATTGGCCTGTGATGGGCGATCAGCGTCTCATTAGCCGTCCGTCTGTTCGCGGTTTTCCCGCGAATTCGAGACGTAACAAGCCGAAGTGCGTTTGCTTTGATAGCATGAGCGCACTTCGGCTTTCGTGTATCGACCGGCATTCGCCAGCGGTAACACAGAAGACATAGAGTACCGAACACTAGTGTTCGCGAACGCGTGAACGTTAATGTTTGGGGTAAGTGGTTCATGAAGAGGAAGGTGCGCGAATGGCAACGGCACAACTTGATGTCGATTCGAACAAGTTCAACCTGCCCGTGGTTAAGGCTAGTGCAGGGCCGGATGGCATCGTCGTTTCCAAACTGCGCAACGATGGCTGGGTAACGCTTGATCCCGGATTCCTCACCACCGCGCAGTGCGAATCGAAAATCACCTACATCGACGGCAAGCATTCGATTTTGCGCTACTGCGGTT
>ENA-UEYD01002048-UEYD01002048.1-human-gut-metagenome-genome-assembly--contig:-NODE-2048-length-12080-cov-5.442723_pt1 | contig 12080 bp, 8 predicted proteins | sample MGYA00242907_ERZ507875 | MGnify/ENA primary metagenome ERZ507875 (study PRJEB26167, sample SAMN06115506) | human gut metagenome | host: Homo sapiens | place: China:Shandong | collected 2015-08-07...
ACAAATTAGCTGTTGCTATCCAACAAGAACCACCTGTCAGCATCCGGTTGAATGATGGGAAATTAAAAATTGAAAATGGAAAATGCAGAATTGTACCGCAAGCAGGCTGTATTACTGATTTTCAACTTTCAGCTTTCAATTTTGAATTTAATCAAGTCCCTTGGTCTTCCGAAGGATTTTACTTGGATGAGCGTCTCACTTTCACGTTTGATCCATTGTTTCATGCAGGTTGTTATTATGTTCAGGAGGCTTCTTCTATGTTTGTGGAACAGGTGCTCCGGCAGTATGTCACCGGACCGGTAAAGATGCTGGATCTTTGTGCAGCTCCCGGTGGAAAGTCTACTCATGCCCGTAGTGTGCTTCCTGAAGGGAGTTTACTGGTGGCTAATGAAGTCATCCGGAATCGTTCGCAGATTCTTGCGGAGAATTTAACGAAGTGGGGACATCCGGATGTGGTGGTAACCAATAATGATCCGGCAGATTTTGCGGCTTTGCCGTCTTTCTTTGACGTGATTCTTACAGATGTCCCTTGCTCCGGTGAAGGTATGTTCCGTAAAGACCCTGTTGCTGTAGAAGAGTGGAGTTCCGAGAATGTAGAAATCTGTTGGCAGCGGCAGCGGCGGATTATTGGAGATATTTGGGACACGTTGAAGCCTGGGGGAATTCTTATATATAGTACGTGTACATTTAATACAAAAGAGGACGAAGAGAATGCACGTTGGATTCAACAAGAGTATGGAGCCGAACCGTTAACTGTGCAAGTACAGGAAAACTGGAATATAACAGGAGATCTTTTACCGGATAATTGTGATGGTTCTAAATCTTCTATTCCTGTCTATCATTTTTTCCCTCATAAGACGAAAGGCGAAGGCTTTTTCCTGGTAGCTTTTCGGAAGCCGGAGACAGGAGACGAGATTCCGGTATCTTCTTTCGCCAAGGAGAAGACTTCTAAAAAGAAAGATAAGAAAGGAGGAGCAGCATCTTCTCCTGTTTCGAAAGAACAGCTGAATATTGCAAAAAGTTGGCTGAATGATGAAAATTCGGACAAGTATATATTGTCGGCAGAAGGAACAAGTATCCAGGCTTTTTCAAAGCATTATGCTGATGAATTAATGGCAATGAAACAATGCCTGAAAATCGTATCGGCAGGAGTGGAGATAGGAGAAGTGAAAGGAAAGGATTTGATACCTGACCATGCATTGGCGATGTGTAGTTCACTTTTATGCCGGGAAGCTTTCGCTACGGAAGAAATAAGTTATAAACAGGCTATCACTTATTTACGAAAAGAGGCCATTACCTTGCCGGTAACAGCCCCTCGTGGATATGTTTTGCTTACGTACCGGCATATTCCTCTCGGATTTGTGAAAAACATCGGTAATCGTGCCAATAATCTTTATCCGCAAGAATGGCGTATTCGTAGCGGATACTTGCCGGAAAATATACGCATATTATCGGAAAGTACAGTTGATTAAAGAAGACCCTGCTGATTAAGGCAGTATTCCGGCAGGTATTTCCTGTTCGGAAAGGGTAAAACTAATTTGTTTGCCTGTGCCTGGTTCACCTCCAGCGATTTCTTCCAGCGTGTAGGAAGGAAGTGGTGCAGGTGATGTCCGCGTTTCTCCGATGGGTGGAGTATTCCAATTCAGATTCAAGCTTTTATCCAAGCGGTGAAATACGTATGCGTTTCCCCACAAGATGAATTTATGATTGGAAATAGGTGTTGCCGCATCTTCCGAAAAGGTGAGAGTCAGTATAGCTTTCTCATTATTTCCTTCTTCTTTTTCCAGTTTGTAACTTCCTCGAGTTATTAAGGTTAGTCCGGATGAAAAAGCTGTTTGTTCTCCCTGTTTGAAAAAATAAGCATCCCGCGCGTGATTGTTAATTAGAAAAATGTCGGAAATGCCGGGCAGAAGATTTGCGTCTCCGTTGGGTAAGTTAGACAAGTAGCTGCGGAGCAACTTTATATCCTCGTAATTGTCGACAACCTTGATTGGCAGGGTGCAGGTTTCTTGTGTGGCGTTGTCTGTTACTGTCAGATAAGTTTGCCCGGTGAGAATACCGGTAACATAAATCATACGTCCGGCAGGTACTCCGGTCCAGCCGGTTTCGGTTCCTGCGCTTGCGATGCGTGTGTCTTTAACTTCAAGTGAGTAATCACCATTTCCGCTTTCCAGTCCAAGGTAACGTCTGCCACCCATGGGCACTTCATATTCACTGTTGTAAAAACGAAGTGGATTTTCTTCATCCTCTTTACATCCACTGAATAGTGTAAGGATGCAACATAACATGAATAGATAGAATTGTTTAGGTCTCATAATCTGTATTTTATGTTCGTTGCAAATGTAACATATTATTTTGAAATATTTAGTTGGAACTTGAAGAAAATGAGAGGGAGAGGGGAGATATATTTAGGCACGGATTACACGGATTACGCTGTTGCTTTATGGTAATCATATTGCTGAAAAACGTGAAATCCGTGTAATCCGTGCCTGAAATTATTATATAAACATACTTACATCACTTAAAATAGAAATTAGTATGTTCAGCGTAATCCATGTCTAAAGGATTTTATGTACTATTTATAGTTTACTCTTGTAAATCCGTGCCATTGCTTTCTGGTACTGATTTTCCAGTGCAGATAATTTTGATGGCTTTGATAGATGACAGAAACTTCAACGAAATATTCAATCATACTAATCTGTCCACCTGTCAGAGCCTGTTTCAGCAGTGACAGATCTTGTTGCGACTGGAAAGTCTTGCTGTATTCTTCCATCGAAGCATGCAGTGTTTTCGCTTCCCGGTAAAGCTGTGCCAATTCGGACTCCACTTGCAGGGTAGCATTATCCTTTTGCAAGTCAATGTTAAGAGCCTGTGCTTTAGCGATTTTTACCTTATTCCGGTTTTCGAAAAGTGGGAAAGAGAAACCTACCACTACACCGTTGAAAGGTACGCCTGTTTCTGTGTTCCGGCGGTAGCCGAGTTCCAGTTTGGGTAGCCATTGTGATTTATTGACAGCAATCTGTTTACGGGCAACAAGACTTTCGTTGCCGAGTGCCATAAGAGTACGGTCCGTTGCCATGACTTCCGACTTCAATATTTGATAATCAGTAGGGAAAGGTATAGCCGGATATTGGTTTTCCTCGAAAACTACCGGAATATTACCATTCAGCGTATTCAGTTCCTGCTGTTTGTTGCGGAGTGCTGTTTCGTTCAGAGACGCTTCTGTTCTGACATTCAACAGTTCCAGATTGATTTTGTTGGTTTCGAGAGCATTTGCATCTCCTGTTTGAAGACGCTTGGCATACATCTTTGCAAGTTCTTCCGCATTGCGGAGGCGTTCTTCCAGAATATGCTTTTGCTGACGAAGCATGATAATATCCAGGCAAAGTTCTTTCGCCTGTAACAGCTTCTCTTGACGGAAAACATCCGACTGACTGTCAAAAGCTCCGGCTTTCAGACGATTCAACTTGTTGCGTGTAGCATATAAACTAGGGAAATCAAAGCTTTGTGAAACAACCAGTTCGCCGATTGTTTCGCTTTTATCTTTCGCTCCCCATAGATGTGCGTAAGAAAGAGTAGGATCAGGCAAGTTATTATCCGTTTTAGCTTCCAGCTTCTGCGAAGTAATCAGTTGCTCGTTTGCCTGCAACTCCTTATTGTTCGTTTCGATATTCTTCAATACCTGTTCAATTCCGTTTTGGGCTTGCACTTCGCCTATGGTTAAGAAAAGAAGTGCAGCGCTTATGGTCATGATTTGTTTCATTTCTAATTTCTTTATTTATTACAAGCTATTGTTGATAGATACTTTATGATAAGACATCTATTTGTTTGGCACCGAGGAACGACCCGTTTCTCACCGAGAAACACTTGGTTCCTCACCGGGGAACGATGGTTTCCTCACCGAGGAAAAACATCACCCGCTACAGGCTTTCCTGGGCCTTTTTCCGATGCATCATCAGATAAACAATCGGAACGATAAAACCGTTCAAAAAAGTAGACGTTAATAACCCTCCTAAAATCACTTTTGCCATCGGACTTTGAATTTCGTTACCCGGCAAGTCGCCACCGAGCGCCAATGGAATCAGTGCCAGTGCAGAAGACAATGCCGTCATCAAAATCGGATTCAGCCGGTCGAGAGAACCTCGGATTACACTATCGTACACATTCAAACCTTCTTCCTTTTGCAAATGATTGTAGTGGCTGATGAGCAACATACCGTTACGCGTTGCAATACCGAACAAGGAAATGAAACCGATGATAGCCGGAATACTGACTTCTCCTGTTGTAATCACCAAAGCAAATACACCACCGATCAGTGCCAGCGGAAGATTCAGCAAGATAACCCCGGATTCTTTCACACTGCGGAACTCATTGTACAGCAACAGGAAGATAACCACGATACTGATAAATGAAGTCAACGCTAATGTCCGGCTGGCAGCCTGCTCGCTTTCAAACTGTCCACCATACTCGATATGATAACCTTCGGGTAATTGTACCGATGTGTCGATACGTTTCTGAATATCATTCACAACACTGCGCAAGTCACGATCGGCCACATTGGCGGAAATGACAATTTTACGTTTCACATTCTCGCGGTTGATCGTATTCGGACCCATGGCCGATACCACTTCCGCTACATAGCTCAAAGGAACTTTGCGGCCGTCGTTCGTGTCTACCATCAGGTTACGGATTTTCTCTATTTCATCCCGGGCATCATCCTTCACTTTTACGATCAGGTCAAAACTCTTGCCCTGTTCATACACTTGTGAGATCACTTTTCCAGCCAAAGCTACATTCACATATTCCGAAAATTCCGGCAGGGTAATACCGAACTTAGCCAGCATTTCCCGTTTAGGCTGTATTTTCAGCTGCGGACGTTCAATCTGTTGTTCCACGTTCAGGTCGGCAACACCGGGAATGTCACTGATCGCTCCTTTGATTTGATTACCGAGTGAAAACATTTTATTCAGGTCATCACCGAATAATTTGATAGCAATATTCGCTTTCGTACCCGATAGCATTGCGTCGATACGGTGGCTGATCGGTTGTCCGATTTCTATGTTTGCTCCGGTGATCGTACCTAATTTTTCACGTACATCAGCTACCAGTTCACTGCGCGAACGATCTTTCAGTTCAAACGGAGCTTCTATTTCAGAAACGTTTACCCCTAATGCATGTTCGTCCAGTTCGGCACGTCCCGTTTTCCGGGCTACGGTTTGTATTTCGGGAATCGTCATCAATAACTTTTCTGCCCGATGTCCCATTTTATTGCTTTCTTCCAGTGAAATACCCGGTAGAGAACTGATATTGATGGTGAACGATCCTTCATTAAAGGAAGGAAGGAAACTGCGTCCGAGTGTAAAGAACACTCCGAGCGCAACCACAAAGAGTGCGATTGTACTTCCAAGTGTCACTCGTTTGTGTGCCAGCACCCAAGTCAGTGCCTTTTCATAAATCCCTTTCATCCAACGGGCAAGGGGAGCTTCTTTCAGTTCCTTGTTCGTCTTATTGCTTCCTAATAGATAAGAACAGAGCACCGGAGTCAGCGTCAGAGCAACTACTGTCGACGCGAACAATGCTACGATAAAGGCAACGCCCAGCGGAACCAACATTCTGCCTTCCATTCCGCTAAGGAAGAACAACGGTACAAAGCTGACAACGATAATCAGCGTAGAATTAAGTATAGGCATCCGCACCTCTTTCGAAGCATTGAATACCACCTCGAGTGTACTTAACCTTTCCGCTTCTGCTTTCTGACGGTTCTCCCGCAGTCGTTTATATACGTTTTCCACATCGACAATGGCGTCGTCTACCAATGAACCGATAGCTATCGCCATACCTCCAAGACTCATGGTGTTGATTGTCAGCCCCATGTAGTGTAAAGTCAGGATCGAAACGAGCAGGGAAAGAGGCAGTGTCACCAATGAGATCAGCGTAGTACGTACATTTGCCAGGAACAGGAAAAGCACGATGACAACGAAAATACCTCCTTCAAAGAGTGATTTTTTCACATTGCCGATGGAGCTTTCGATAAAGCGGCTTTGACGGAATATGTCCGTTGAAACTTTTACGTCCGGCGGCAGATTTTTCTGGAGGTCTTTCAGAGATGCTTCCAGTTTGTCCGTCAGTTCCAGTGTGCTGGTAGCCGGTTGCTTGGTAACAGTCATCAGGACGGCAGATTTGCCGCGTTCTGAAGCAGTACCCAGTTTCGGAGCCTTCGGGCCGATGGTTACGTTTGCAATATCTTCCAGCGTGACAGGGAAGTTATTCACTGTCTTTACTACCGCTTTGCCAAGTTGCTCTGTTTTCGAAGTGGAGAGTACACCACGTACAATATATTCATTTCCGAATTCATAGAGCACACCTCCATTGGCATTTAGGTTCATATCCTGTGTTACAGCCATCACTTCTCCCATCGAGATGCCGTAATGACGCATCCGTTCGGGATCTAGCTGAATCTGATATTCTTTGATATCTCCTCCGAGCACAGCCACTTGTGCCACTCCTCCGGTAGACAGCAGGCGTGGACGGATGGTCCAGTCCGCAATCGTGCGAAGATCGAGCATGGAAGTGGAGTCGGCAGTCAGACCGACGATGAGCATTTCGCCTAAGATAGAAGACTGTGGTCCAAGAGTCGGTTTGCCGACATTGACCGGCAGCGATTCGCTGACCACCGCTAATTTCTCACTAACAATCTGACGAGCGAGATAAATATCCGTTCCCCAATCAAATTCTACCCAAACAACGGAAAATCCGTTAGTAGAGGAAGAGCGGACACGGCGCACACCCGTAGCTCCGTTTACGGCAGTTTCAACAGGAAAAGTAACGAGCTGTTCAACTTCTTCCGCAGCCATACCGTTCGCCTCGGTCATGATTACTACCGTAGGTGCATTTAGGTCGGGGAATACGTCTACTTCCGTATGCATGGCGGTATACGTTCCCGCAATAAGCAGGAGGATGGCCGCACAAACTACCACCAGCCGGTTGTGTAGGGAGTAATGTATAATTTTATTAAGCATGATATTTCATTAATTGAGAGTTATAAAAAACTTGATGGATGCGCCGCACAAAAAAACGGCTGCGACGCCTAGTCTCTTTAGTGTTCGTGGCTGTGTGCCGGGATTGCATTGCTTGCGCTTGCCAGTCGAACCTGATAAGCACCCTCGGTCACTACACGGTCGCCAGCCTTTACACCAGTTAGGATTTGAACGCTTTTGCCGTTGTCGGCTCCTATCGTTACTTCCTGTTTTTTATAACCCTCTTCGTCCAGTTGCAGATATATGAAGAATATGCCTTGTTCCTCTGTCAGCGCGGTGCGCGGAAGAGAAATCACGTTTTCCATTGCTGAAGAAAGCAGGAATACCTCCACAAATGAGCCGGGAATCACTTCCCCTTTGTTGTCGAACTCAAAAGTGACAGGCACATAAAAAGAATTGTCTCCGGCAGCTTTTCCGAAAGAGAGAAGTTTACCGTTCAATGCTTTCAACTCGTACACCTGATTATTATAAGGAGTCTGGAAATTGGCGGAACTGATGGTGCGGAGATACGGGTAATACTTTTCCGACACTTCGGCACGGAGGAAAAGACGACGGTTCTGCGTCACGCTTACCAGCGGTTGTCCGATTGTCACATAGTCACCTTCTTTCACGAGAATACTTTTCACATATCCGGCAATAGGAGCCGTAATGCTTTGGCCGATAGCCGAATGATTCTTGGAAAGAGCTTCGTAACTAAGACGGGCGTTTTCGTAACTTTGCTCCGCTTGTGCAAAATCCTTGTCGGATACGATTTTGTTTTTAACAAGCTCCTTCATACGTTCGTATTCCTTCTTGGATACCTCGTAGGCAATGCGGGCACGTTGCACCGGATCACCATCGGCGATATTCTTTGAAGAAATAGTGACTAGCGGAGTGCCGCTGCCGACGCTCATACCTTCCGTTACTTTTCCACGGAAAGATACCACGCCGGCTACTGTAGCTACGGCAACCGATTCATCCCCTTGAGCAGCCAGCACCTGTCCGCTGGTTTTAATCACTTGCTGGAAAGGTGCAGGTTCAATAACGCTCACCTTTACACCGGCTGCTTCAGCTTTCGCTTTCGGAAGAATGATTTCATCACTGTGGGCTTCGGCAGCTTCGTTGTATTCATCGGCTGCTTCATGATTGTGTTCTCCGCTACATTCGCCTTCATGGGAATGATCGGGTCCTTCTGCCCCGTGATTATGTCCTTCCGCGGCATGATCGTGTTCATCGTGTGTGTGTGTGACGGTACTATTATTACAGGATCCCAGCACGAATAAGCCCAGGATTCCCACGAAAATAAGTTTTTTCATAATGATATTTTCCTACTAAATTTTACTGTTTTCTTTTTACGCTACAAAGATAAGGTAGCGCAGATGCAACTGATTTGCATTTACGCTTTTACGCAAAAACAGAGTAGGGAGGGGCACGAAGAGAAGTGGTACGATGAGTATCCGTACCATGCAGAAAGTCTCGGTAAACGTAATAGTTTTTAATCCGTTTCTCTTGCGGTCGTAATAGATGTTCGATGATTACATCCGTGAATAAGGTAGCGATGAATACGTAATCCGGTCCGCTATCCGTATGTATGGATGGAGTGGGAGAGTAGAAACGAGTCATACATTCGCTGCTGCAACATGAATCGTTTCCCGGGTGATGATGATGCGTGGGACATTGCTGTTCTACAGGCAAGTCCTGCTTCATGCAAATCATTCCGTTGGGGTGATGATGATGGGGAATAACCGCTGCCACCAACATAATAATGTTGATAAAAAACAGCAGAGTTACTATAATTCGTTTCTTCCCTTTCATCCTTTCTTTTAGAGGTTATCCGCTTTTCAGAGCTTCAAAGTGCAAATATACAAATACTTTTATTTCGCCTGTAGCCGATACCCTCTTTTTATTATTTATTATTTCTTTTCCAGTTCTTGCAACGAATCCATTTTCTTCTTTTCGAGGAACTCATAGATACCGCAAAGATGTTCCGTCACCTTTTGATTACCGAACTCATACACCTTGGTAACCAGCCCGTCAAGGAAGTCACGGTCGTGTGAAACGACGATCAGCGTACCATCAAAATCCAGCAATGCCTGTTTCAGAATATCTTTCGTTTTCATGTCCAGATGATTCGTCGGCTCATCTAAAATCAGGAGGTTGACAGGTTCCAGCAATAATTTAATCATAGCCAGACGGGTACGCTCTCCACCCGAAAGCACTTTGACCTTTTTCATCGATTCCTCGGGACCGCCAAACATAAACGCCCCCAGCAAATCACGAATCTTGTTCCGGATATCTCCTTTGGCTACATCGTCAATCGTTTGGAAAACCGTCAGGTTTTCATCCATCAGCGAAGCCTGATTTTGAGCGAAATATCCGATTTGCACATTATGTCCGAGAGTCAATGTACCGTCATGCTCAATCTCCTTCATGATACACTTCACGAGTGTAGACTTACCCTCACCGTTCTTACCAACGAAAGCTACCTTATCACCACGCTCAATCGTCAGATTAGCATTGCGGAATACCACTTTGTCTCCGTATGTCTTTCCAACACCCTCCATGATGACCGGGTAACTGCCCGAACGGGGTGAAGGCGGGAATTTCAGTCGTAATGCAGAAGTATCCTCCTCGTCCACTTCGAGTAATTCCAGCTTCTCCAGCATTTTGACGCGGCTCTGCACCTGCAACGTCTTTGAATAAGTCCCCTTGAACCGTTCGATAAACTCCTTCGTTTCAGCAATAAACTTCTGTTGCTCGTCATAAGCCTTCTGTTGCTGTTCGCGGCGATCCTTGCGCAGTTGCAAATATTGCGAGTAATTTACCTTGTAATCATAGATACGTCCCATCGTTACTTCGATGGTGCGTGTTGTAATATTATCCACGAATTTACGGTCGTGACTAATTACAATGACCGCTTTCCCATTATTAATAAGAAAATCCTCCAGCCATTGAATAGATTCGATATCCAGATGATTCGTCGGCTCATCGAGCAAGAGCACATCCGGTTTCTGCAACAGCAATTTGGCGAGTTCGATACGCATTCGCCATCCACCGCTGAAATCACTCGTCTGGCGTTGGAAATCTCCTCGGGTGAATCCTAATCCAAGCAATGCCTTTTCCACATCCTCTTCATAATTAGTAGCATCGATTGAATAAAACTTCTCGCTCAAGCTGGACACTTCCTCGATCAGCGCCATGTAACTGTCGCTCTCGTAGTCCGTCCGTGTTTCAAGCTCCTTGTTCAACTTTTCGATCTGCGCTTCCATCTCATGAAGATGTGAAAAAGCCTGTGCCGTTTCGTCAAAAACTGTTCTTCCGTCTTCCGTCATCAGATGTTGAGGCAGGTATGCTACTACGCAATCTTTGGGTGCGGAAACTTTTCCACGTGTCGGTTGCCGTGCGCCTGCCAAAATCTTCAGCAGCGTACTTTTCCCAGCCCCGTTTTTGCCCATCAGAGCGATGCGGTCTTTTTCATTAATTACGAAAGAAATATCACTAAATAAAGCAGTGCCGCCAAACTCTACGGCTAGTCCGTCAACAGAAATCATACTATTCTTTTAAATTGAGGCGCAAAGATAGCGAAATATATGAATCTTTTTTATAACTTGCGGGCTGAAAAGGGAGATTAATCTCAAAAAACAGATAAAAAAACAATATATAAGCGATATGGAAAGCGAACAAATGAATGAATTCAGACCTTTAATTTTGGTAGCTGAAGACGATGACAGCAACTTTAAATTAATCAAGGCTATCATAGGCAAAAAGTGTGATATCGAGTGGGCTAAAAATGGCCAGGAAATGGTGGAGTTGTTTCAGCAACACCAGCAAAGAGCCAAAGCAATGCTGATGGATATTAAGATGCCGGTGATGAACGGATTGGAAGCAACGAAGATAATTCGTGAATCTAACACAGAAATTCCTATTATCATGCAGACAGCTTATGCTTTCAGCTCGGATAAGGAAAACGCAATGAATGCAGGAGCAACTGAAGTGTTGGTGAAACCTATTACTTTGAGTATTCTCCGCACTACTTTAAGCAAATATCTACCCGATTTGCAGTGGTGAAATTGATTCGTACGAGATTTTTTTTAATTTATTTAAAAGGTGCTTAAACGTTAAATACGGAATAAAGTAGAAAAAGAGTATGATCGGGTAGAAAAATGGTATATAAAAGATGCCGTTGAATATTCCTTTTTCTCTATTATTATTTGAGCATTCATCTGATGAAATTGGATAAAATAAAATAGGCGAACCTCACGGTTGGCCTATTTTTGTTCGCCTCTGTTAATTTGTTAGAGTACAGAAACGACTCTATGTAAAGTCTCTCCTTTGAGAGATTTTAAGTTCATTATTTGTTTCCGCCGGCCCACCAGACAGCTTCGCTATATACATACTGGCCATCACCGAAAGCAGCTTTCACTTCAGGATTTGCCAATACGTCGTCTGCTCCATAACCGAAGCGCAATGGGAACTTATTGTTGTTCAGCGGGTTCTTCAGTACAATGAAGTTTTCTCCTGCACCTTTCAAACGACGGTAGTCGTTATAGGCTTCCAGTGATTCGCCGGATGCACCGAAGAAGGCGAGATACTTCTGTATCATTGTCTCTTGCAGAGGGTTGGCATCGAATAACGGTTCTACTTCATCCGTGAAATAGGTTTCTGCTACATCTGCCCCCAAATCGCTGTCACCATCATATACCCAAGTGTCAGCGGCATCTATAATTGAGTTTTCCAGATTCTCGAATCCGGCAGTGATTGCAGCTTTTAAAGCACTCTTAGCTTCATCCAGTCTGCCTCCCAAGCGGCATAATGCTTCTGCTTCGAGGAATTTCACTTCGTGATAACTGATTAAAAGAGTAGGAGCCGACATTGCCCATGATATCATTGACATACCATAATTGTTCTGCAACTCTTGCGGGGTTTCAGTATCATTGTGCACACGTTAATTTGTTCACAAAAGTAGCAAGATTTTCGTGGTTTTCGGGTGTAAAACAAAAAAAGATGCCTCTAAATTTCGTTTGTAGATATAAAAAAACTACTTTTGCGAGTCGAAATATCAAA
>ENA-UEYD01002050-UEYD01002050.1-human-gut-metagenome-genome-assembly--contig:-NODE-2050-length-12079-cov-3.566739_pt1 | contig 12079 bp, 9 predicted proteins | sample MGYA00242907_ERZ507875 | MGnify/ENA primary metagenome ERZ507875 (study PRJEB26167, sample SAMN06115506) | human gut metagenome | host: Homo sapiens | place: China:Shandong | collected 2015-08-07...
GGCAGAAGACCTTTTTGCCACTCCTTCGGATGTGTACAGCCTCAGCGGTGTTTGCGTGCGTCGGCAAGCCACGTCGCTCGACGGTCTCGGACGCGGCATCTACATTGTGAATGGCCGGAAAGTCATCGTTAAATAAATCAGAAGTCTTGCATTCGGAATAAAAAAATCTCCCGGTTACGTTTAGGTTCGTAACCGGGAGATTTTTCTATCTTATTTTTTCGGGAAACGACGCGCCCATCCTTCTTCCGAGAAGTCCGGCTCATCACCTACCAAGTCCTTTCCGTCTTGTGGCTGGAAGAACTGTTTCCAATCGTCTTTCGTATATTTCTTACCGTGCGGTGCGGTGTATCCCCGTTCTTCACGAGACGGTTTGGCTGCTTTGGATAATTTGCTCCCACTCGGCAGACTTCGAGCAAGCTCGGTCTGCTCTCGCTTACTCGCAAATTTCCGTGCATTATCCTTGCCGCCCATATCCTTACCTTTTTTGCCCTTTCCTTTGCCGGACATGGCCTCTTCATAGGTTTTTCCTCCACCATGTTTCTTACGGTCGCGACTGCCCTTTGCGTCACCCCCACTCCGGCCACCACGACCGGACCGACGGCTCGACTTGCCTTCTCCGGCCTCGTGAGCCTCTCCGGTAGCCACTTCCACGTTGACTTTACGTCCCTTCACCTGCACACCGGAAAGCCCGTGCAACACACGGTCGGCCTCACCGTCGGGCACCTCAAAGAAAGAAAAGCTCTTCATCAGGTCGATACGCCCGATTTCCACCTTGCCTTGCACATGGTCGTTCACCAGCTTCATCACCTCTTTGGCATAGAAACCGTCCACCTTGCCCAAATTAAGGAACAATCGGGTGTATCCCTCTTCGGGCTTGCGTCCGCCGCGTTTGCCTTTCTTGTCGCCCTTCTCCCCACGTCCCGTCGGTTCGCTGATTTCAGGCGCGTTGGCATAGTATTGCAGGAAACGGCCGAACTCCCGACTCACCACACGCTTGATGAGGTCTTCCTTGTCGAGCCATTCCAACTTGCGGTACACTTCGGGCAGGAACTGTTCGATTTCCTCCTCGTCCACCTCCACGCGCTCGATGTCGTCTATTACCTTATATAATTGTTTGGCACAGATTTCCTTGCCGCTGGGCATCTCCCCTTTGACAAACTCCTTGCCGATAACCTTTTCTATCTCGCGGATTTTGGAACGTTCGCGCGTGTGGACGATACAAATGCTCGTCCCCTTCTTGCCCGCACGTCCCGTACGCCCGCTGCGGTGCGTGTAATTCTCGATGTCGTCCGGCATACCGTAATTGATGACGTGCGTCAAGTCCTCCACGTCGAGTCCTCGCGCCGCCACGTCGGTAGCCACGAGGAACTGTACGCGGTGCTGGCGGAATTTCTGCATCGTCAGGTCACGCTGTTGCTGCGAAAGGTCGCCATGCAACGAGTCGGCATTGTAACCATCCTGTATGAGCTTGTCGGCCACTTCCTGCGTCTCCATGCGCGTGCGGCAGAAGATGATGGCATAAATCTTGGGATAATAATCCACGATACGCTTCAAGGCCAGGTATTTGTCCTTGGCATGCACCATGTAATATACGTGGTTCACCGTTTCCGCCCCCTCGTTGCGCGAGCCTACCACGATTTCCTTAGCCTCACGCAGGTATTTCTTCGAGATACGCTCTATCTCACGGCTCATCGTGGCAGAGAAGAGCAATGTGTTATGGTTTTCGGGCACCCCGGCCAGAATCTTGTCGATACTCTCCGTGAACCCCATGGAAAGCATCTCGTCGGCTTCGTCCAACACCACGTTTTCCACATGCTCCAGCGAAGCCGCCCCACGCTCCATCAGGTCGATCAGGCGGCCCGGTGTAGCCACAATGACCTGTACGCCCTTCCTCAGCGTACGGATTTGCGGTTCGATGTTCGCACCGCCGTACACCGGCAATACGCGCACACCGGGCAAGTATTTGGAGTAGTTCTCCAAGTCATCCGCTATCTGCAAACAAAGTTCTCGGGTGGGACTCAGGATGAGAGCCTGCGTCACATTGCGCGTGGCATCCACTTTCTGCAAGACGGGCAAACCGTAAGCTGCTGTTTTTCCGGTACCGGTCTGTGCCAATGCCACAACGTCGTTATTCACTCCCAGCAAGTAAGGAATCACTTCCTCCTGTACCGGCATCGGGTTTTCATACCCCATTTCCTCAATAGCTTGTCTGATTTCCGCAGAAACACCAAGCTCCTCAAAAGTTTTCAATACGTTAATTATTAAATTAATACACCAAAGGCAGCGCACGGCGCTTACAACATACAAAAACAACCCTTCAGTGTATCACAACGCCTGAAAACCGCCTTCCCTAAAAATTGGATGGGCAAAGGTACGACAAATCTTCGTTTTTTTCACTTTCTTCTACGACTTATTCCACTTTTTTATCGTATGTTTGCATTCACTTGTTTCTAAACCAGACATTCATGCGCAAAGTCATCGGGATGGGCGAAACCATCATGGACATTATCTTTCACGGGGCACAGCCTACGGCTGCCGTTCCGGGCGGCTCGTCGTTCAACAGTATCATTTCCATCGGACGGGCGGGCATCCCGACCGTTTTCGTCGGCGAAACGGGACACGACGAGGTGGGACGGCGAATTGCGGATTTCCTGAACGCCAACCATGTGGACGCCAGTTACCTGCGGATGCGCGGCGACATCCAATCCGCCGTGTCACTGGCCTTCCTCGACGAACGGAACGATGCCCATTACATGTTCTACAAACAACCGCCGCGCACGCTGGAGGATTTCATCCACCCCACGGTGGAAACCGACGACATCATACAATTCGGCTCCTATTATGCCCTCAATCCCGACATCCGTCCTCAAGTCAAATCGTTTCTGGAATACGCCCGCAGCCGGAACGCCATCCTGTACTACGACCTGAACTACCGCCGTACCTACAAAGACAGAATCCGGGAACTCCTTCCGTCCATCCACGAAAACTTCCGGCTGGCCGACCTCGTACGCGGTTCGGCCGACGACTTCGAGGTGATGTACGGCCTGCGTGATGCGGAGGAAATCTACCGGCTGCATATCGCGCCCTACTGCCCGCTTTTTCTCTGTACCTGCGGAGCGGAAGGTGTCGTACTGTGCACACCCGAAGGAAGCTCACGCTTTCCGGTACCGCCCGTACGCACAGTCAGTACCATAGGAGCGGGAGACAACTTCAATGCCGGATTCATTTACGGGCTGATACGCTATGGTATCCGCCGCATCGACCTGCCCGGCCTGTCCTGCACACAATGGCATCAAGCCGTCGACTGCGGCATACGGTTCGCCGCCGACGTCTGTGGCAGCATACACAACTCCATCGACGAAGAATTCGGAAAGCAGATGGCCAAGGAACTTCGGGCCTCGTCCGGGCAAGATGTTCAGAAATAAAAGCGCAGTCCGCCCGTCACGAAGAAATGGAAATAACCGTCCAATTCTTTCCGTTTCCCGGACTTGCCCAGTTCGCCTAAGCCATCATCGGGAAAGAACTCCCTTGCAAAGTCTTTACCGGGAAACCAACCGAGGATGTACCCTCCGTTCAATCCTACACCGACATGCTCGGCCAGACGGTACTCCAATCCCAACTGGAAATGCCCGCCCCAGCCATCCAAACCGTAATCCAACCGAGAGTTGTCGCGCACCTTTTCGCGCGAAAAGAATGCCCCCAACCCCAAAGCAGCCTTTGCCGACCAATAATCACTGAAAAACGTCCTGACCACAAACTCGTGTCCGATATAGAAGAAATTCATGTGAAACCGCTCGTCTGCCACCTCCGGCGGAGACGCAAGACCATAAGCCCGGGAATGGTAAGCCGAGAAAAACAGGCCGCCTCCCAGCCCTTTACGCCCCACCCAGTCCCATCCGGCCTGCATCTCCGTGCCCCGGCGCGGATGGCCCCACACGGCTACTCCTCCGGGCGTACGCAATTCACTGGTGATGAATCCCCCTCCGGCATTCAAGTAAAGCGTGCTCGTACCGTCTTTCTTTTCATCCTTCGCGGTCTCATGATCCGAATCCGTCCAAAAACGATTCGCGGCAAGCCCGTCCAATGCTTGGTCTACTTCCAAACGTGTACCCGGAAAACGCAACATATAACCGTCCATCCTGTACGACCGTCCCATGAAAGACGAAGATTTCTCTTTCACGGCAAAGGCGTTGCCGCCCACCTTGGCCGTCTCCACCTTGACCATGGTCTCAGCATCACTTTCCGTCCCTTTCTCCACGGAAGCACGCCCCAATACTTCGGCCGCAGGAGGCAAGGTATCCTTCGCCTCGAAAAGCCGTACGTCGTACGCCCGCGTGACGGGATAAGACTTCACCACCTCTGTCGTCACTTTCGGACTACATCCCGCGATGAAAAAAGACACACACCCAAAGACAAAAAACGTATTCTTCATTGCATTTTGCTTCATCGTTACACATGAGTATGAATTTCCCTTTTGGGAGAAGCGAGCAGAAACAATTCTCTACAAGTCTCCCCACAGACTAAAAAGTTCCTTCCAAAATTATCATTTTTATTTTTAAGAAACAACATCATACCGCACTTTTATGTCAAACGGTAACAAACTGTCAGCCTTTCTTCGCAAAAAAGGGATGAAAAAAATGATTTCCGGAAGCAGTCGGAAAGACTTTTTGCATATTTATGCGCATATTCCGCCGATTTTCACATAAAAAACCGCATATATGCAAATCAATCACAAGAGAATGATTTTCCGTTTGGCTGAAAGCGAAAAATTTTTCTCCGCATAACTTTCCGAACCTAACCGCAAAAAAAGGAAAAACACCCGTGTGGACCCCAAAAAGAGGTCTCGAAAAAGCGGATTTTCCACCTATTTGCCCCGTTCCGGACCTCACGAAATTCCTGTCACATCTCCATGAAAATCCGCATGATGCTTACCCATAACCTCATGGCATGCTACGCTACAACTCTCACAGAGCTTCGGGAAGAAAGCAAAAAAAGAAAACGAACGACATTACGTCAAAAGGAAAACCGCCATGGCTGGCGTATTCGCAGGCGAAGCCCTACCCGGAATGATATGGGCCATTCTCAGAGAGTTGAATCTGACACTTTGACAGAAAGCCAATCCGGTCTTTTCCCTCCGTACCGTGAGCTTCGGGAAAATTACGCCAAGACAGCCTGAAGCTCATCCCACGAACGTGCCACGACAAGGTATTGCTCCAAGGGAACATTGACGAAACCTCGCCGGTCCATCTCCTGCAACACCGCAACCAGCCCGTCCCAAAATCCGTCTAAAGCAAACAAAACCACTTTCTTCCGGTGATAGCCGATACTATTTGCAGCCATCACGGTGAACACCTCGTCCAGCGTCCCGATACCGCCCGGCAAAGCTACCAGCACGTCGCTACGCTCCACCATAATGGCTTTACGGTCACTCAAATCGTGACACGGTACCACCTCGTCCACATAACGGCTCACGCGCCGGCGCGCTTCCAATACAGACGGTACAATGCCCACCACATGCCCACCGGCATCTTTCACTCCGCGTGCGGCGCTCTCCATCAGACCGGAATCGGCTCCGCCATACACCAACGTCAGGCCGCGCTCCCCCACGAGGCGGCCAAAAGCCCCGGCCAAGTCATAATAGCTTGCCTCAAGCCGGTCCGAAGCGGCACAAAAAAGACCGATAGATTCCATGTCTGTCTAATTTAAAGGAAAAGGCATCCGCCTTTACAGTTTCACATCTTCCAGGTTAATCAGCCCGTTTACAATCGCATAAATGGTCAGCCCTGCGGGAGAATGAATCTGGAGTTTACGGCTGATGTTGCGGCGATGCGTCATCACGGTATTGACCGAGATATACAACTGTTCGGCGATTTCCTTGTTCGACATACCCTTCACTACGCAAACGATAACTTCTTTCTCCCGGTCGCTCAATGCATCATTCGCGCTATCCTCCCCGTCTTGTCGTCTTCCAACCGCACCACGGCTTCCAGAAACAAGGTGTCCTCCAAATGGCAATGGCTGAACAGGTCTTCTTCCGTCATGAAAAGGTCTATCAACACGTCGTTGAGCAACTGCGCGTTGCTGTCTGTGGGATAATACTTGATAATGATGCTTTTCAGTTCGGAGAGACTTTTCTCAAGCTGTGCGTGGTTGTCGTGATGCTGATGAGACAGTTTGTGGATGTTCACGTCCGGACTGGTTTTCACGCACTTCATCAAATCGGTCACATACGTATGGATATGCTTGTCTTCGTAATCCATGTGGCGCCCGACTTCCGAAGCGAACTCGTCGTAAAACTTCAGGATGAGAAATGCAATCTGATTGCGTGCCGAACAGTCTATCGCTTCTATCAGTTTACGCCGGATGGCCGGCAAACGGAACTTCACAAAGTAATCATGAGAGCGGCGAAGGTAATTCATTAATGCCGTGAGCGACAAAGACTCCACAATATCGGACAGATTCGATGTCCGCCCATTGGAACGTATGAAATTCACCACTGCCAAAAAAGTGGGGGCATCTACTCCCGCTGCCAAGCAGGTTTCGCTCACCGTATGGTCGCCAAACCCTAACGTAAGCCCGAACCGACTAATCACCTGCAAGATGCGGTAATCATCGCAACTGATATCCCCCATCCGGTCGGTCTCTTTATATTTTTCAGACATGATACCTTAAATCGTTAAACTTCTTGCAAAGAACGGAAAAAAAAACGACCCTGACAATCGCTATAATTGAGTATTATCAAAAAATATTAGGTAAATACCACCTCATGTAGGTATACCGCCCTAACCACCCCTCAAATGAAATTGCCCATTTTTGTGTATTGGTATTTTTTAACCAACCCGGTAACTTTGCAGCGTCAAAACAAAGAAAAGGGTAAAAAGATAGAAAAAACAATAATAAGATGAACCAAAAGAAAAATCTGCTGACCGCCGCATTGGCCGTCCTGACAGCCTTTAGTAGTGTTTCGGCCCAAGGAGGCGAAGACGGCGGCAGCACTTAGGTGAAATGGTGGCTAACTTCAAAGATTACGGTATCAACCGGTATTGGGGCAGCAAAGTAGGGAATCCCAAGACGGATCGCAATACTATCTCCATTCCCCGCTTCGTGATTGCTTTCGACTATAAATTCACACCCAAATGGATATTGGGAGCCGAAATCGAATTTGAAAGCGGAGGAACGGGAGCTGCTTACGAACTGGAGAACAGCGAAAACGGTGAATATGAAACAGAAATAGAAAAAGGCGGTGAAGTAGCCTTGGAACAGTTCCACATCACGCGCCTCATCCTCCCCGAGATCAACGTACGCGTAGGACATGTCATCGTACCGGTAGGTTTGACCAACTCCCATCACGAACCCGTCAATTTCTTCGGTACGAGCCGTCCGGAAGGGGAAACGAAAATCATCCCCTGCACTTGGCATGAAACGGGTCTTGAATTGTTCGGTACGCTGGGTAAGGGATGGGCTACGTTCGACTACCAGGCTATGGTAGTGACCGGCCTCAACGCCAATGGTTTCGACCGTAAGACTTGGGCCGGAAGCGGTAAGACCAGCATCTTCGAGTATGACAACTTCACCTCACCGGCCTACGTGGCTCGCGTGGATTACCGCGGAGTACCGGGTCTGCGCGTGGGAGGTTCATGGTATTTCTGCAACAACATAGGAGCCAATTCTGACAAGCCCACAACTTACACGAGTTACGGTGACATCCCGGTAAGGATATACACGGTGGACGCACAATACATCAACCGTTTCCTGACCTTTCGTGGAAACTGCATCTTCGGCAATCTCGGCAAGAGCGACAAACTGAGCCAAGAAAACTTGAACTTAGGAAACAAGAGTCCTTACACCCGTGCCGTCCCCATTGCCAAGAGGGCTGTGAGCTACGGAGCGGAATTAGGCTTGAACCTGCAAGGTATCGCAGGCACCCCCAAATGCCCCGCCCTCTACCCGTTTGCCCGTTACGAATACTACAACCCGCAGGAGGAGGTGATTGCCCGTCAGGGACCCGATGACCGCGAGAAGGTAGGCATGTGGACGGCCGGCCTGAACTGGAAGGCCCTGCCGAACTTGGTATTCAAGGCCGACTACACGACCCGTAAAATCGGCGGCGGCAAATACAACAGCGAAAATGAGTTTGCCATCGGTGTAGCCTACGTAGGTTGGTTCTGGAGCAAATAACAGGAGAATATATCATTTCAAATCATTCATAAAAACATAACAAAAACAAAAGCAATGAAAAAGAAATTTCTTTATTCAGCCTTATTCCTGATGGGAATGGCCTTTACAGGTTTCACAGCCACTTCTTGTAACGATGATGAAGACGGAGGCAATGGAGGCAACGAATTCGATGAAGCTGCGAATTTGAACTATACTCCGGAAAACGCAGCCAGTTGGCGCAACTATTCGCTCCAAGTAGCCAAGTTGTTGCAAAAGGATGCCACGACCCTCTACGACAGTTGGGAGACTGCCTTCCAAGGCGGGGATGCTTTCAAAAAGACTTTCACGGAACACAACGGCGGCGATTACACCTCGGCATTGAGCTGTATCGAACAAATCATCGACAAGTGCGTGGAAATCACGGACGAAGTGGGCAACTCCAAAATCGGCGACCCCTACAACAAATGGACGGCCGGACAGCATACCGAAGCCCTCTACGCCGCAGAGTCTTGGTACAGCTTCCACTCACGCGACGACTATTCCAACAACATCCGCTCCATCCGCAACTCTTACTTCAACAGCATGGACAGTACTATTAGCCAATACTCATTGTATAATCTGGTACAAAAAATCGATCCTGCATTGAACACAAAGGTTGCCAACGAAATCGAAAGTACGAAGAACGCCATCCTTGCCATCCCGCAACCGTTCCGTAACAACATCGGCGACGTAAAGGTTCCTGTGGCACAATCGGCTTGTATAGCCTTAGGAGAAACCCTTGACAAAGAATTGAAGGCTGCCATCCAGAACGCATATAACAACGGAACCATCACCGATGCAGAAATGGACAGCGTAGTAAGCGGCTTTGTGTACAAGGTGGTATTGCCGACTTATAAGGATTTGAAAGAAAAGAACACAGCCCTCTGTGCAGCCGTTCAGAACTTCTACAACACTCCGAGCGACGCTACTTTCGAAGCAGCTTGCGAAGCATGGTTGGTAGCCCGTATGCCGTGGGAACAGAGCGAAGCGTTCTTGTTCGGCCCGGTCGACATCCTCGGCCTTGACCCGAACATGGATAGTTGGCCTTTGGACCAGGTAGCCATCGTCAACATCCTGAACTCCGGCAACTTCGACGACTTGAACTGGGAAGACGGTGACTCGGAAGACGAAATCACTGCCTCACAAGAGGTAAGAGGCTTCCACACGTTGGAGTTCCTGTTGTTCAAGGATGGTAACCCGCGTACCGTTTCTGCACAATAAATCCGACTCATAAGTTCACTGTATCAATTAAAAGTGAAGACAGTCCTCACAAAGGCTGTCTTCACTTATGTGGTATAAAAAAGGAACTATAAAAACAGACATATCACAATGAACCATACTGTAAAATATTTAGCCCTGTTCTCCTTAGCCTTCAGCCTCGCCGCTTGCGACGACGACGGATTGGACGTGAGGGACGTGGAAATCCCGCAAGGTTACGCCCTTTCGGCCGGAGTCTCCACCATTTTCCTCAACAGCTCCGTGGCCTACGACACGCAGGCCGACTGGATCGATGCCGACCCCGATTATGCCATGCGCTTCCGCGACGGCGACGGATTGTACGACGACACGCGTACCATCTCGGGAGGCCTCGGCCCGGTCTATGCAGGATATTCCTGCGGAAGCTGCCATCGCAATGCCGGGCGTACGAAACCGGAGTTATGGAACGGCGGAGGCAGCTTCGGCGAAGGAGGGAGCGGCTCTTACGGCTTCTCTTCCATGTTGGTGTATATCAGCCGCAAGAACGGCGCATTTTTCCAGAATTACGGACGCGTACTTCATGACCAAGCCATCTACGGCGTTAAACCGGAAGGCAAGTTGAGCGTCAAATGGCATTACGAGAAAGGGGCATTCCCCGACGGAGAACCCTACGAACTGTGCTATCCCGAATACAGCATCAGCGAATGGTATGCCGACAGCATCGCGCCCGAAGACTTGTTCTGCACCGTCAGAATCCCGTTGCGCCATGTCGGCATGGGGCCGATGATGGCCATCGACCGCCACGAAATAGAGCAACTGGCCGCGAAGAGCAACTACCCGGAATACGGTATCAGCGGACGCGCCAACTATATCACGGAAAAAGGGAAACTGCAATTAGGGCTGAGCGGCAACAAAGCACAGCATGCCGACCTGACCGTGGAGCTTGGCTTCAGCAGTGACTTGGGCGTCACGAACAGCCGCTATCCGGAAGAGATCTGCGAAGGACAGCTTCAGATGCAGGACGGAAGCATGATGGGACTGACATACGACCAGTTGGACATCAGCGCGGAAGAAATGGAGGATGTGGACTTGTACATGCAGGGCCTTGGTGTACCGGCCCGTCGTGACGTGAACGATCCGACGGTGAAACGCGGGGAGGAGATGTTCTACCAAGCCAAATGCCACTTGTGCCATACCGTCACGCTGCATACCCAACCCCGTGGTTCCACTTTGCTGTTAGGTACGCAACTGACATGGTTGGGCAGCCAGACCATCCACCCCTACTCCGATTTCCTGCTTCACGACATGGGAAGCGAAATCATGGGTGTAGGATTGAACGACAATTACGTAAGCGGACTGGCCCGCGGCAATGAATGGCGCACCACTCCACTTTGGGGTATCGGGCTACAGGAAAAAGTCAACGGTCACACTTACTTCTTGCACGACGGACGCGCCCGTAACTTTACCGAAGCCATTTTGTGGCACGGCGGAGAAGGGGAAGCCTCGAAAAACCTGTTCAAACAGATGAAGAAAGAAGACCGTGCGGCACTCATCCGATTCCTGCAATCCTTATAACAAGATGACGAAAGCCTCTTGACAGAACAAGCATCAAACAAAGAAAAAACAGAAAACAATGAAAAAAATATTTGCGATGACCCTATTGGCGGCTCTCCCTCTTGCCGCCATGGCACAATATGAAGAGGGCAGCGAAAACGGCGTGGTGTCCCTGGCCGGACGCGAAGGGTTCTCCATCCAAACGAAGAAAGCCGACTTTGTGTTCAAACCTTACCTGTTGGTGCAGACTGCGGCCAACATCAATTGGTACGACGACGAAGGCCTGGACAAGGCTTACAACCAAGACAACTTGGCTAATTCGGGATTTGCCGTACCGTATGCCGTACTCGGATTTACGGGAAAAGCGTGGGGCAAGGTATCGTTTAACCTCTCTATCAATGCAGCAGCCAGTGGCGGAGCCATCCTTCAGCAGGCATGGATCGACGTGGCCATGAAAGAAGCTTTTGCCGTACGTATCGGTAAATTCAAGACTCCCTTCTCTCACGGTTACCTGACGACGCTGGGCGAAACCATGATGCCTACACTCCCGACTTCGCTGACCGCGGCGGTCATCATGCCTTATTCGTTGAACGCCGTCACACCGAACATCGGGACGGGATTCGATCTCGGCGTGGAAATCCACGGTTTCGCAGCCAATAAGTTCGGATATGAAATAGGAATCTTCAACGGTACCGGCGCATCGGTCAACACGGCTACAAAAACCATCAGCGACGACTGGCACATCCCGTCCCTGCTCTACGCCGGACGTTTCACCTTCATGCCGAAGGGTATCATGCCCGCCACGCAGGGTAACCCCGACCGCCTGCACGAAGACAAATGGATGTTAGGCGCAAGCGCCAACCTGAATGTGGAAAGCGAGAGTGAAAGCACCAACGACACCCGCGCCGGACTGGAGTTTGCCATGCTGAAAAACAAGCTTTATATCGGAGCCGAAGCCTACTACATGCACGTGGGATTCACCGACCGGCAAAAGATAGACAAGACTTACGATTTCTTGGGCGGCTACGTCCAAGGCGGTTATTTCGTGGCTCCCCGCGTACAGGTTGCCGCACGTTACGACTTCTTTAACCGCAACGGCGTGGACACGAATGGTGTCCGCAATATGCCGGCC
>ENA-UEYD01002051-UEYD01002051.1-human-gut-metagenome-genome-assembly--contig:-NODE-2051-length-12076-cov-9.213934_pt1 | contig 12076 bp, 14 predicted proteins | sample MGYA00242907_ERZ507875 | MGnify/ENA primary metagenome ERZ507875 (study PRJEB26167, sample SAMN06115506) | human gut metagenome | host: Homo sapiens | place: China:Shandong | collected 2015-08-07...
ATCTCTCTTTCTGCTGATTTCTCTAAGTTTTTTCTATTTTTATATTTACTTTTCTTCTAGCTCGATTTATACTTTCATTCAGCCGAAACATTTGCAAGAAAAAACTTTTTGTCAGTACATTTTGAATTCACAATTATTAAGCAAGAAGTTTTTCTTTGCTTGTATCGGCTTGTTCTGGCGGATTTCCAGAGCGAAAGATAAAAAATACAAAAAGGAGAGAGAATTATGCAATTTTCCGGAAACTCAGCGCTATTCCTTGGGTCATTTATCGCATATATCGCTCTAATGATCCTGATTGGCTGGCTTGCAAGCCGCAAGGTATCAAAAGGTGGCACCGCATTCCTTACGGGAGGCGGTCACCTGCCAGTCTTCTTGACTGTTTGCACGGCAGCAGCAACCTTAATTGGCACCGGCGGTACTATGGGCCGCACCGGCCAAGCGTTTTCCGGCGGCCTCGCCTGTTTCGGTTACGCCATTGTCGGTCCCGTCACTCTTCTGATTCTCGCGTTTGTATTCACTCCCATGCGCAGTAAGAACTTTATTACCATAGGGCAGGAAATCCAGTATTACTATGGCGGTGATATCAACGTCAGAAAGGTCGCCGGCGTCCTTACATTTCTTACCGAAATGTGTTACATCGCGAGTCACATGACCGGTGGCGCAAAGTATCTTCAATTCATCACCGGGTATGACCCTCTTCTGTGCAAGGTCATCTGTCTGCTCGGCTTCACAGTTTATGTGTGGTTGGGTGGCTACCTTGCAGTTGTTTGGACTGATGCAATACAGCTCGGTGTTATTCTCATTGGCTTTATCAGTATCTTCGCCAAGGTCAGTTCCATGGTCAACGGCCTTGATGAGATCTCAAGCACCTTCATTGCAGCCGGTCAGCCCGAGGCACTCATCCCCTTCGGTGCCACGAATTCCACGGTTCTGATCTCTGCTATTAGCCTGTTCGTTGCATCTCTGCTTGGTGAGCTCGGCGTTTCTACACATCGTCACCGCATCTATACCTCCAAAGATGCTGCCTCCGCCAAAAAATCCTTTATTATCACTGCAATTGTTGCCTTTGGCTTTGTTTTAATCCCCATTTATCTCGGCATGGCAACTCGCGTTATTGCAACCAAGGCCGGTGTTGCAGATGCTCTGCTTGCAAATCGAGACATGACTTTCGCCTATCTGTGCACTGAAGTCCTCGGCGGCGGTATGGGCCTCCTCCTTATGATTGCCGGCCTTTCTGCGACACTCTCTTCGGGCGACTCTGATACCATGGCGGCAACAACTATACTTATCAAGGACGTTATTCCGTCCATCAAGGGTAAGACCATCCCCGAGTCCGAAGTCAAAGGCTTTTCCCGCAAAGCTCTGCTCGTTTCTCTGACCATCGCCTTCCTTTTGACTTTGCTGGCCAATGACTTTATTGGCTTCTTAAACAATGTGTTCGGCGCCTTGATGCCTGCACTTGCAGTTGCTACATTGGTGGGCCGCTTTTCAAAGCGCGTCACTCCTGCCGCTGGCATTTCCTGTATGATTGGCGGCACATTTTTCGGCTTATGCTACCTGTTGATTCAGCCGCTAAAGGCTGCAATTTCCAGCACATTTGGCGGTCCTGCTATTCCCGTTGCTCTACTGAGCCTTGTCATCATCGTAGTCGTTTCTATGATGACTAAGCGCCCCGATTTGAGTGAGGATCAGATTCTTGATATTGTTTTGGCTGATGCAAAAATGGAGTAATTTCTCCTTCAGCAAGAAATGGGACGCTTACCATAGCGTCCCATTTCTTGCTTCTTATACTCTTTCTTGAAACCGAAAATTTTTTCTGTTATACTAAGAAAAAAAGAAAGGATACGGTGTAAGCTCGTGAAATCGATACAAGACGAACACGAATTCTTCAGCAGCCTTTTTGATATGCTCAATGCGCATATGGGTCAAAACACTGAGCTTGCGCTCTTTGATTGCAGCACAGGCGAACCAGTTATCACCGACATTCGGAATGGACATATTAGCAACTTGGTGACACTGGAAATACAAACGACGCCTGTCCATTGCTTAAAGGGCAAGAAAATCTTGGTACAGATCGCCGTTTTGATCATTTAAGCAATGGGCATATTCTTCGCCGTTCCGACTTTGTTGTTCAAGGGGATGATGGCGCAACAATCGGAATCCTTGAAATCAATCAAGATATCACACAAGCCGTTGAAACTGAACGTTTTCTCCGCTGTTATAATATGTATCGAATCTGTGATTCCGGCATATGCAAAGCTGACATCTCATCTGTTCTCGATGATCTTATTCAAGAGGCTCTCCTATCCATAGGTAAACCAATTTCTGATATGACGCGGGATGACAAAATCGAGTTCATTCGAATCTTGCATATGCAAGGCGCGTTTCTCGTCACAAAAGCAAGCACTCGGATATGTTCTCTGCTCGGCATTTCAAAATACACGCTATATAGCTATATCAATCTAATCATCAGCGAAACGGAGGCGAATAAAATTTGAATTCCATACAAGAAAACCTCCCTTTTTTTACCTCTCTTTTTGATTGCCTACAGGCCAATCTTGGCGATAATGCGGAACTGGTGCTTTACGATCTCACCGCCCCCTATGGGCCTGTTGTCGCCGATATCCGTAATGGCCGTATTTCAAATGGAGCTGCCGGATTCGGCAAGGAATTATTGAGTCAAAAAAACGGCATATGGCCATTTCAGGAATATGCCAAAACCTATAATGCAATTCACACCACAAGCAGCGGGAGTGTACTCCGTTGCTCCGCTATGTGCATTTATGATGAAAGCGCTCTCCCTATCGGCTGCATCTGCATCAACCAGGATATCACCGAAACATTAGAGGTCGAACGAGCTCTTCACAATCTGAATAAATACCACGGGGCAGGACTGTCCTACGACTCGACTAATATCAGTTCTGTCTTAGATTCATTAATCAATGACGCGCTCGCCCATCAGGACGTTCCTCCCGAACAGATGGATAGAGCTCAACGAATTGAGGTCGTCCGATATCTCGATCAGCATGGCGCTTTTCTTGTAACAAAAGCTGGAGAGCGGATCGCCAATCTTCTTGGAATCTCGAAGTACACGCTCTATTCCTACCTCGATACCGTTCGGGCTTAGTTGCAGTTATGCATTGAGCCGCTCTATATTTGAAAAGCTGCCTCTGCGGTCTAATGCCACAATGCAGAAGCGGCTTTCCTGCTCTAACTTAAACTTTGACGATGCACGAAAAAACTTCAACTATACAATCTCATGCAAGTCTAATGCACTACAGTCATACCCTGCGCTGCCGAAATGAACAAAAGAGGACATCTGCTTATCTTCGAAGTGACCCTAAAAAGTTAGACAAATATTTATAGCAGAAATTGCTCAAGCAGCCAAACGGGCTTGTTGTCCGTGAATTGCAGGCGGCAAGTCCTTCCGTTTTGCCTTGATCCTGCGGTTGTTGTAGTAATCCAGATATTCAACGAATTGCTCCGTAGATTGAAATTCTTGCAGATATAACAGTTCGCTTTTGAGCAGCCCAAAGAATTTTTCTATCACAGCATAGGCGTGACCTTGACAATCCCCCACGTTCACTTTATATTGGTAACAGGCGAAAGCCGAATCTCGCGGCTTTCCGGTGAGGTCCACACCGTAAGTGTGACCTCAGACATTCATGGACCCCGTAGGGCATTATGACCACCCTGTACGCAGGAAGTTCCATGAAGGTCGACTGTTTTTGGCGCTGTACCGGCAGCGCGGGTGTGTACCCTTCCGTCGAAAGCGGAAAGGACACAAATGAACGACAACGTCGTTATCGTCTACAATGGTGAGCAAGTATCGGTGCCAAAGGAGGTCGCAGACTTCCTTGAGCAGGATCGAAAACGGGAACGGGCGCAGGAAAAGCAGGACGCAAGGCACCTGAGTAAAAGTGAGTTTGAAACGGTGCTGTCCGGTTCGGATTGCGTCAAGCGTCCCGTGGAGGATGCGGTGCTCAGGAACCTCCGGCTTGAAAATCTGCGGGGAGCCATTGCGGAACTGGACGTGCAAGGTCAAAACCTGCTCTCCCTCCGATACAGCGGTGAGCTGACGATGGAGGAGATCGGTCAGATCTACGGCATCTCCAGAATGGCAGTATCAAAGCGACTGAAAAAGCTGCACGAAAAGCTGGGAAGCTCTGTCTCATGACAGGGCTTCCCAGTTTTTTTGAAAAGTTTCTTGTTTTTCCGGTTTACAAATGCACGCTGAGTGTCCTTATAGGTGAGAGGCAAATCTGCTCCGCTATCGGAGCGTGGCCTGAGTTGGCCGCAGCCTTACCGCCTCACCCGAACACAAAGGAGCGTGTATAACTATGAATCCATTTGAACAAAGCACACAGCAGCTTCTGCGCTTCCTGACCTCCCACGCTGAGCGGGAGGTCATTGACTACATCCGGCAGGAAATAGAGCATGACGCACCGGAGAGTGTCCCGACCGCAGATGAACTGCTCACCTTCTTTCAATTCCCGGATGAACCGACCAAACTGGACGCCTACCAACAGATGCTGGCAACCGATAAACTGCTGGAATACGCGGAGATCAGTCTGCGCACCCTCTGCGACCTGATCCGCTATCAGCAGCTCAAGGAATTGGGCGTTGTCCATTCCACAAAGGAGTTCATTCAACTCTTCCACCCCAACGAATAGGAGGACAGACCATGAATCAATTTCCCAGCAAAAACTATTTTACAATGCCGAACGAAATCTTTTCTCTTGGGCTGGACGCAAGTGAGATTGCGGTCTACGCTTACCTCCGCTGCCTTGAAAACCGCAGCTCCTACCAGTGCTGGCCGAGCTACACCACCATCGGCAATGCCGTTGGCCGCGCAAAGAATACGGTCATGCGATACGTCGACGCACTCGCGGAGAAAGGGCTCATCTATACCGAGCCAACCTCTGTCCTGATGCGTTCCGGCATCAAGAAGAACGGCAACCTGCGCTACACCATCCGGCCGATCCGTGAAGCCATAGAAATCTTTCACGCGCGCCAACTATCTGCGGTCGAGCACGCAGCAGAGCGGCAGCGAGTTCAGCGCAAGCTGTCTGCAATGGATATGCCACCCGGCGCATGAGGAAAGGAAACGAATGATGAAACATTCCACCTACACAAGCTATGATGATCTGCCGCTGATGCTTTCCGTTGCAGAAGTCGCTGCTGTGCTCGGGATCTCCCGCGCCGGTGCCTATGAGCTGGCACACAGCGACGACTTTCCCGCGCTCAAAATCGGCAGCCGGATCGTTGTTCCAAAGGATAAGTTTCTCGCATGGATCGACGCGAACAGCGGTTCAAAAACCGCACCGCTGTAACTAAAGAACAGGCACTCAATTTTCTGCGCGCCAACGATGCGGCTGACCAAAACCGCGAGGCCCTTCGGTGCGGTGAAAGAAACAGCCATGGGATCACGCAGCCCAGCGGGGCCGCGACGCCTCGGAACAGCGACGCGCATGAGCGCGTCGCTGTTCCGAAGGCTCTCTGCTTCTTTCCCACACACTCCTCCCGTGCACAAAACGGCAAAGTATGCCGTTCTGACACCCGGCCACGCAGGGTTTCTGAACCGCGCAAAACGGTCCAAGGGTAGTGATAGCGCCCCCACCCGAAACGCCCCGTGTTTCGCCGTGTGAGCCGCTGTGTGCGATCCTGTTTGCGAAGGCAAGTGTGTACCCGCTTTCACCCGCAAAAGCGAACGTGAGCCGTTTGTGCGAGTGTGATTTGAAACCGCTCCGGAGAGGACTTTCCCACGCCGTATGGGACGTAGCTTCGGCAGTTTGGGCGGTTATCGGAGGATTTTATCTATAGCAGGATAAAGGGCTGGCGTCGTAACCGACGCTCCGCCTGATCACTTCTGCCCGCAGTGCGGGCAGTTTACAGGGGGTTCAACGCAGGCGGTTGTGGCGTCTTTTGAGCAAACTTTCAGAACGGCTGGCGTCTTAGTTCCCACAATCGCAGGTATTTCAACAAAAACGAGCGTGCCTTATGGCAGATCGGAGGGAATGATGAGCAAAAACGAAAACAGGCTGAATTTCCGCATGACGGATGAAACAGCCGCCAAAATAGAGCGGTGGTATCAGGAAGATAACTGCCGCAGCAAGAACGAATTCATCGAAAAGGCGGTGAACTGCTACGCGGATATGCTCGCCGCAGGCGAAAGCACCACGCTGCCCCGTGCGGTGCAGTCCGCCATCGACGCGCGGCTGAAGCTCTTCGAGGACCGCATCGCGTCGCTGCTCTACAAGCAGGCGGTGGAGATGGATATGGCAATGTCCATCCTCCTGCAAAGCCTCAACGTAAGCGAGGAAGTGCTGCGACAGGAACGGGCCAAGAGCATCGCCGCCGTCAAGCGCACCAACGGTCAACTGCGGTTAGAGCAAAAGCTCCGTGAGCTGGAGAGCGAATCATGGCAAGGCTGATCGTCAAAAGCCCGTACATCAAGTGCGGCGCTGGGCAAAGCGCTGGCGGGTACCTCGAGTACATCGCCACGCGGGAGCGGGTAGAGATCATCCCGGATGACCGTCCGCCCACCCAAAAGCAGACGCAGCTCATCGCGAAATTGGTGAAGGATTTCCCTGACGCAAAAGAGCTGATGGAGTACGAGGACTACGCGGCGCACCCAACCAAAGCAACCGCGTCCGCGCTCATCACGCTGGCGCTGGAAGCGAATTGGGATTGGGTACAGGGCATGGAAGGTTACGCCAAGTACATCGCCCTGCGTCCGAGGGCGGAACGGTTGGGGGAACACAGTCTCTTCGGAGATGACGATGCCGTTGACCTCGCCGCTGTCGCAGACGAATTGGATCACTACAACGGCAACGTGTGGACGCACATCATCTCCCTCCACCGGGAGGATGCGGCGCGGCTTGGGTATGACCACGCGGACGCATGGCGCACTCTGCTTCGCACCCACCGCAATGACATTGCGGTGGCAATGAAGATCCCGCCGGAGGATTTTCGTTGGTACGCGGCCTTCCATGACGAGGGCAACCATCCCCATGTCCACATGATGGCGTGGTCGGTGAAACCGAATCAAGCGTACCTGTCCAAAGATGGGATACGGCAGATCAAGTCCACGCTCACCAATCAGATCTTCCGTCAGGAGCTGCTGCACGTCTACGAACAGAAAAGCAAATCTCGTGATGAGTTGGTGGCGGAAGCACGAAAAGCCATGCTGGAATTGGCGAAGGCCATGCGGGAGATGACCTGCATCCACCCGGAGGCGGAGCAGATGATCTGGGACCTGTCGCGGAAGCTCGGTCAGGTCGGCGGCAAGAAAACCTACGGCTATCTGCCAAAGCCAATGAAAAAGCTGGTGGATGAGATCGTCGACCAAATGGCGCGGCTGCCTACCGTGGATGCGTGCTACCAAACATGGTGGGAACTGCAATGTCAGGTAGAGGATTACTATTCCGAGGGGAAGAAACGGCTGCGCCCACCACTGTCTCAGCAGAAAGAATTCCGCCAAATCAAGAACGCCGTCATCAAAGAGGCGGAGCATATCCGCATGAACAGATTTTCCTTTGAGGATGAGGAAATGCAGGATGACGGCGAACAGATCAGTACCTACGGCATGAGCTATGAATGTCAGGATGTGCAAAGCGTGGCCAACGATGAGAGTTACCCTTTGGAGGAACGGGATGAAGCGGCGGAGCAGTTGGAGCAGCTTGCGGATGCAGGCGATGCTCATGCCCAGTACATCATCGGCACGGCGTACCGTGACGGCGGACTGCTGATACCGGACACGGCCAAAGCGCAAAAGTTCTTGGAGTGCGCGGCAAAACAGGAAATCGATGCGGCGCAGTACGCCCTCGGCAAGCTGTATCTCTCCGATGATGCAGACGTTCACGATTCTGCCAAAGGCATTTACTGGCTGAAACGCTCGGCGGACAACGGCAACAATTACGCCGCCTACCGGCTGGGAAAGGAGTATCTCAGCGGCAAAAATACGATAAAAGATGCCGAAACAGCAGTGTCATATTTGCGGCAGGCCGCGGATAACGGCAGCGCCTACGCACAGTACCTGTTGGGCAAGCTGACCCTCATGGGCGAGGGTATTCCCAAGGACATGGACGCCGCCTATGAATGGTTCGCGGCGGCGCGAGATAACGGCCACACTTACGCGGAATTTTTCATGAAACGCATGGAGCGCGGCGAACAGGAGCCGCCCTCCGTCCTGTTGTCCGCCACCCGGCTGCTCTACCACATGGGCAATATCTTCCGGGACAACGCCCCGGCTCCCGCTGCCAACGGTGTTCAAATCGACCGCAAGCGGCTGGCGCAGATGAGGCAAAAGCGCGTCGCCCTCGGCCACAAGCCGGACGATCACGAACTCGAACCGCAGGGATATACGATGCAGTTCCATTGATTCATTAAGGCACAAAGCGCGCATATTTTGCACTGCTGAAGTCAATAAAACCTTTTCAAAAACGCACCGCTGTAAATAAAGATGATTCTCGAAAAAGTAATAGCTTTCCTGCCAGAGTTGTGGTATGTGTGTTGGCTACCAAAGGAGGGGTCACCATGTACGACTACATGAAAGCCTTGCAGGAACGATTCGACGAAAAGCAGCTGGAGCACCTCGTCTACGCCGTCCAATCCGCCCGTGAGGGTCTGCGCGATGGCATAGATGCCGAAGGCCGCAGGAAACTACTTCGGCTGCTGGACGCACAGAACGCGTTGCTGGTCGAAGCCAAGCTGATGAGCTTCACGGCAGGCTTCAAGCTGGCAGCCGGCATCGCTGGAGAGCTGGGAGCGCCCTACTCCTTCGATGCCGACGAGGAAGAAAAAGCAAAGGAGATGATCACGAATGGCTAAAAAACGCGCCAACGGCGAGGGCAACATTCGCAAGCGCGCAGACGGTCGCTGGGAGGGTCGCTACACAGCGGGCTACCACCCCGAAACCGGAAAGCGCATCATCAAAAACGTGCTGGGTAAGACGCAGGCGGAATGCAAGGCGAAGCTCAGTGCCGCAATGGAGGCTGCCAGAGGAATCGACGTCAGCCGCGCTGATGAGTACACGGTAGCAACTTGGCTGCGCAGCTGGTATGAGATCTACGCAAAACCGAATATCCGCATCTCAACAGCAAACCGCTATCAACTGATGGTCGAGCAATACACGATCCCCCGCATCGGCAGCATCAAGCTGACAAAGTTGACTGCCCATGACTTACAAAAGCTCTACAAGGATCTGATGGAAAACGGTCGCATCGACCGCAAGAGCGGTCATGGCAATCCAGGACTCAGCAGCACCACGGTTCGGAGTCTGCATCTCATGCTGCACAGCGCCTTGGAACGGGCGGTCAAGGAACGCCTGATCCTACGCAATCCGACCGAGGACTGCATCGCGCCGAAGGTTCAAAAAATCGAAATGCAGATTCTTCCGCCTGAGCACATCAAGGATTATCTGGATGCCGCTGACAGGCGAGGACTGCTCTCCATGTTTTATCTGGAGCTGGTCACAGGCCTACGGAAGGGTGAGATCACGGCGCTTCTCTGGTCTGACCTCGACATCCAAAACAAAACCATCTCCGTCAGCAAACAGTATGTAAAGAATCCCAATGGTGAACTGACGCTCTCCCGTCCCAAAACGGAGACTTCGGTCAGAAAAGTCAGTATTCCACAGGAGGCTGTCGATCTGCTGATAGCGGAACATGGCAAGCATCCTGAGAATCCCTACATGTTCCCCTCGCCGGCAACCGGTGAGATGTACTACCCAGACTCCGTCGTAAATCTGCACAAGAAAATCCTGAAGGACGCCGGGCTGCCGCACATCAGATTTCACGACCTCAGACACACCTTCGCCACTCATGCCCTGTCCTCCGGTGTGGATGCCAAGACACTGGCTGGCATTCTGGGCCACACGAAGGCCAGCTTCACCCTCGACACCTATACGCACACCACCGGAGATATGCAGAAGCGTGCCGCTGAGATCGTGGGTGGTTTCCTGACCGACTACCTTGGAGAGGAGATGAAACCTTGGCAAAGCAGAGAAAACACGGCACCGGCACCGTCCGTCTGAGAAGTGATGGCCGCTGGGAGGGTCGCGTTGTCATCGGCTATGATGACAGCGGACTGCCCAAAACTAAAAATGTGCTGGCAAAAACAAAGGCCGAATGTGAGAAAAAACTCAAAAGCTTGATTACCGCGCAAAAAGGATCTGAGCCGCAACCGTCCCGGCAGGCCATGACAGCCGCCCAATGGCTGGACTTCTGGTATCAGACCTGTAAAAAGCCAAACCTTCGCCCCAACACCCAGATGTCCTATGAACGGCGGATCTATCAGCATATCATCCCGAACTTGGGCCCCATTCCGCTGAACAAACTCACCACCGGCGACATCCAGCAGTTCTACACCGGGCTCAAACAAAATGGCCGTCTGCTTCGTCAGGAACAGTACGGCGAAGGACTTTCCGACCAAACTGTCCGCGGCATCCACACCACCTTCCACGCGGCGCTGGACAAGGCAGTCTCTGAGAAAATCATCCCCAAAAATCCCTCCGACTTCTGCCGCCTCCCCTCTGCAAAAGCCAGAGAAATGCAGATTCTCTCCCCGGAGGAGATCCAGCGGCTGCTCATTCAGGCCAAAGAGGACGGCTGCTTCGAGCTGCTCCTGCTGGAGCTGTCCACTGGCCTGCGCCGTGGTGAGATCTGCGCCCTCCAATGGGACGATCTAAACTTCAACACCGGAGAGCTTCAGGTAAAGCGGCAGGTACACCGGGTCAAGGGAGAATTGGCAGTGTCCGAGCCGAAAACAAAGGCGTCCAACCGGAGCGTCATCCTCCCGCCCCCTGTTCTGATAGTGCTGAGCAACTACAAAACCGAAATAAACTCTGCATGGATGTTCCCCTCCCCGCTGAACAATGACTCGCCCAGAGATCCCGCTGCTGTCCGCAAGCGGCTGACCACCATACTGGAACGGGCAGACTGCAAGCACGTCAGGTTTCATGATCTGCGACACCCGTATGTCAAGCCCACGACAAAAAAATTTATAACTTTTTTTGAAGTTTTCGGGCAGCCTCATAGCTGCCCATAGCTGTTTCAAATGGGGGTTCACGGTTATACCTCCTTTTCGGATTCCTTTGTTTCTAAGAAATCCTGTGTTGCATATTCAATCTCAATCCGATCTCCTGGAAAGACGTAAACTTTGTTGATAAGCCGGTCAATCAGAGCTTTTGTCAGCATGTTGGCGTTTCCGACTTCCTGCATAATTTCCTGTTGTTTCAACTTGATCTCATAATCACTTTTTATCTGCTTTGTCTGTGCAGTAATGACAGCATGAACATTTTTGGCTTGTACCAGTTCCGTGTCATAAACCGCTTTTCGTGTTCGATAGGTTTCCAAATCAATCTCTCCGAGTGCATACTGCTCATAAAGATGCCGCTTGCTGTCTTGAATAGAACGGAGTTTTTCTTCATGTTCGGCCTGCTGGACTGTCTGCAAATCCAATTTATCCTTATTGCTGTCAATTCCCAATGCCGGACACATCTGAGCCCGAATTGTTTCAAATACAACCTGCTCCAGATCAGCCATCTTTATGCGCACACCATGACAAGGAAGCGTTTCAGCCACCTCGGAATGACGGCAATAAAACCACGCACCATTTCGTAGAGACATTGCATGATCGCAGCATCCACAGAATACCTTACCACGGAGCAGATAATCACGCGGCTTTTTATTTGACAGAGAGAAACGCTTAATAGAAGCATTGGCTTTCTCAAATAGATCCACACTTATAATAGCCGGATGATGGTTCGGTATTTTGAACCACTCACTTTCATCCTTTAACTGTGTATGTCGGCTGCCAATCTCTTTTACCTTTCTCTTGCCAATTACATAGGTACCGATATATCTTTGATCTTCTAAAATACGCAGGACCGTTGATGTACTCCAAACGCCGTTTGTTCGGGAAACATTGTAATAGTCCTTGCCTTTAAGTTTGCGATATTCCCCAGGGGTGGGGATATTCATGGCATACAGTTTTCTTGTGATTTCGGCTGCGGTGTTGCCTTCAGACGCCCATTGAAATATCATCTGCACATTCGGGGCAACATCCTCGTCCA
>ENA-UEYD01002054-UEYD01002054.1-human-gut-metagenome-genome-assembly--contig:-NODE-2054-length-12056-cov-25.641968_pt1 | contig 12056 bp, 15 predicted proteins | sample MGYA00242907_ERZ507875 | MGnify/ENA primary metagenome ERZ507875 (study PRJEB26167, sample SAMN06115506) | human gut metagenome | host: Homo sapiens | place: China:Shandong | collected 2015-08-07...
TTAAATTTTGTACTAAATTGCACAAAAAATTTATGAATGTTTGGTTAATATTTTGGAATGAATTATGGTATAATTGTAAATGAAAGGAGGAATAGTAATGACTAAAGAGGATAACCGATTTGATTGAATATGTCAGGAATTTATTGTAAGAAAAGAGGTATTTCAATGACTTACGAAAACTGGCGTGAAATCATCCGGCAGGAGTATACCACTATGACAAACCTGTCTTATTTTCTTAATGGAGTAGGACAGACCCGGATGAAAGTTCTTGAGATCCTGTATCTGTTGTCTGAACAGTGCCAGAGTTCCGAACAGCTGTTGAACAGAGTAGACCGGCAGGAACTTCCGGTAGACGATTTGAATTTGATCATGACGCATACCGGTTTGGCCTTGGTTGATGCACTTAGAAATGGGGTTGTTTCACGTGAAACTGACTGTGATTGAGCACAAACACTGGATAGTAGATTATGTAGTGGAACTTAAAGAACGTATTCCAGATTTGAATGAATACGGCGCAGATCAGATGAGCTACTATGCAGGGAATGTGGTAGGGCTGTTTTTGCCCAGGGATTTTTTCGATCATCTCTGTGATTATTGGAGAGAATGTGTTAGAATAGCTAATGAGGGGGGACGCTGCATTTTGAATCCGGATGGATTGGATAATAAGTACTTTTCTCTCTCGATACGCAGAGGACACGTCAGGAGAATAGGAGGTAACAACAATGGCTATTGAAAATGTACGCTATGCGGTAGGAGTTGCTGTACTGTCGGACTATGAAACCTATGGGGAGCTGGTGGATGCTCTCAACAATCCCGCACTGGCATTTTGGTTCGATGAAGAACAAGCAGCCTATGAAAAGGCTATCACAGCAGCGCAGGAAAATCCCGTAACCTATACTAAAGTTACTCGTTTCCAGGACGGTGCGGCAGTAGGGGCCCCAGTGTTTATCATTTGTGGATCGCTGACACCGCAGGATTTTGAATAATGGCAGGCAAGAAACCCCGGTATGACTTAGTCAGAATGGATATCCGCTTTAATTCTCCCTGGGACATTGAACGGGAAGTCCCTGATGCTGAGTTACGCAGGGTGTATAGTTCGCTGAGAAGCACCTTTAACAAGAGAATTGATACTTTGCTTAGAAGTGAGTACCGATATATACCCGATATACAGTGGGCAGCTACTGCTTTTCCCACACTGAAAGAATCAGGGTATACACGGTCAGAATTGGCATTCAAGACTAATCAGCTCTTGCGTTTTCTTGATAGCCCGTCTTATAGTGTGACCAGACGTAGAGAGACTGAGAGACAGACTGTCCAAACGCTGAATCGAGTAGGATTTACCAATGTGAATAAGGGTAATATTTGGTTGTTTGGTCAGTTTATGGATTACGCCCGAACTATTGTAGATTGGGCACTGGTATCGTCTGAAAAGGTTGCGGAGTTGGCAGATGACTTTTTAGGAGTAAAGGAAGATGCTAATATCAGTGAGTGGGCACGCCGTTTTGATGCATGGTTAGCTTTTGAATCTGAATCAGTAGTCGCAGCCGGTACAGCCGGTAATTTCCGAAAACCCAAGGAAAGGAGAAAGAAACGATGATATGTACAGAACGAGAAATAGAATACGGGCAGAGCCTTATCCCGTGGGAGGAAATACAGTTAGTACCGGAGAAAACCCGAGGGAAGAAAAGAAGCAGCCGTCGGAAATATGCAGCGCAGATAGGCGCTCTGGACATTGAAACAACGAACCTCGAGGATATAAAGCAGTCCTTTATCTATCACTGGCAGTTTCAGATGGATGGGCTTTTTACGGTAACAGGCCGTACAGATGACCAAATGGCTGGTTTTCTAAGGTTGCTTGATGACTATCTGCATGGGCTAAACGCTGATTTGATCGTGTTTGTGCATAATCTGTCTTTCGAGTTCCAGTTCTTGTCGGGACTTTTTGACCTGTCCGGTGGTCGCACGTTTGCAATGGAAAATCGAAAGGTGCTAAAAGTTGATATGCTTCGTCATATTGAACTCAGGTGCAGCTATTTGCAGTCGGGGCGTAGTCTGGACAGCTTGTGCAAAACCTATAAAGTGTTTCACGGGAAACAATCCGGTGATGATTTTGATTATCGGAAAATCCGGTATCCGTGGACACCGCTTACCGCCACCGAGAAGCTTTACTGTCTGAATGATGTACGGGGACTGGTTGAAGCAATGTATGCTCGAAAGGAAGAACGTGGAGACACATGGTATTCTATGCCATACACAAAGACCGGATATATTCGCCGGAGGGTTAAGCGAGCATTAGGGTACCGAACTCAGTATTCCCGGAGAGATCAGGCGGACTATGAAGTCTATCAAGCATTGCGCCGTGCCTTTCGTGGCGGAAATACTCACGCCAACGTGGAATACGCTGGACGCATTATAGACGGTGTGACGTTTGTAGACCGCTCCAGCAGCTATCCTGATGTGATGCTCAACTGCTTGTATCCTAAAGGTGCATTCAAGAAAACCCGTCCGGCCGCATTTGATGAAATGATAAATTCTGGCGAATATGCTATGATTGCGGATTTGCGGCTCAAAAATGTCAGACTGAAAGACGAATTTTTCCCCGTTCCGTATCTATCCCGTGATAAGTGCAGACGAACGGTAAACGGCAGATTTGATAATGGCCGTATCTATGCGGCGGACTATCTCGAAACCACAGTGACAGATATTGATTTTTCAATATTGGTGTCCGAGTATGATTTTGAGTACGACTGTACTGGGCTGTATTATACCCGGTACGCATATTTACCGGAAGAATTACGAGCTATTATCAGGGATTTGTATGTAAAGAAAACCACGCTGAAAGGTGTAGAGGGTTCGGAAACTGAATACGCACTGTCAAAAGAGGACATTAATTCTGTCTATGGTATGTGCGTGCAAGACCCCGGAAAGCCCGACATTGAATACAATGGTACAGACTTCATGGAGGACTGGGAAGACCCTGAAGGCGCTTATTTGCGGCGTATCCATAATACACCTTTACTTTATGCGTGGGGTGTGTGGACAACGGCTTGGGCAAGGCTTCGGCTGGAAGAAGCTATTCGCTTGGTGGGCTTCCGGATGGTGTACTGTGATACCGATTCGGTCGGATTCGTGGGTGATATAGACCTGACAGAGTACAACCGGATGCGAAAATCCGAAAGTGAAGCTAACGGCGGAACAGCAGTTGACCCCAAAGGAAAGCGGCATTGGCTGGGAGTTTTTGAGCCGGACAAAAAGCCTTTGCAATTTGTTACTTTCGGCGCTAAGAAATATGCCTATACGTTGGAAGACGGACTGTATATCACGATTGCCGGAGTAAATAAGAAAAAAGGCGCAGAGGAACTCAAAGAAGCTGGCGGGCTTCCAGCCTTGCAGATCGGCTTTGTATTTCGTAAAGGCGGCGGAACAAGCAGCATCTATAACGATGAAGATTTCGGGCTTTACAAAACGGAAAATGATGGTATAATTAGAATTAGGAGGAATATATATATTCAGGACAGTGAATACACTTTGGGACTAACGGACGATTATTTAGAACTTATTACCCGAACTCATTTTTGCCGCCGGACGATTGACCAAAGAATGTATGAGCAGATCGGATATATCCCTCCATACGCTGAAATCTAAAACATAAAAGGAGAAACGAACCATGAATGAACTTATGAATCTTTACACCAACATTGAAAACGCTATGGATAATTCCGCAACTCTTGCTTTTACAACACCTTCTGACAGTGCAGGGCGTTCGGAACTTTTTAACGCTCTATCCGCAAAAAGCACTAACATTTCCGAGATGATCGGCAAGGTCATCAATCTGACTAATGTTGTATTCCAGGGCAGAAACTTCACTGATAAAGATACCGGAGAGTTTGAAAAGGCTATGCGGGTTATCTTTATCGCGGATGATGGGGAAGTCTACCACAGTTATAGTGCGGGTATCCTTAATTCTGTGAAAACATTCCTTAGTGTTTATGGGACCCCCGACACCTGGGGACAGCCCATCCCTGTGACCGTGGAGCGGGTGACCCTGAGAAACGGTGGACAGACCTTTACACTGAGGGGTGTTTAATATGCAGACCGGAGTTGTTTTCCTCCCCTCCGGTTATGTAAACATGAGGGCAGTTTTTGAACTGCCCTTTACTTTTATTTGGATAGTCGGAGGACGTGGAACAGGCAAAACTTATGGCGCATTGGAATATCTGTTAGAAAGCAATACCCGTTTTATGTTGCTTCGGCGGACTGCTTCACAAGCGCAGATAGTACAGAATCCGGCGATGACACCGATTAAGTCAGTAGTAAATGACCATGGGTGGAAATATACTGTTGCGCCGGTGGTAAAGGGTATCGGCGGAATTTACGAGTACCAGAACACAGACGGAAAAGATGAACTGATATACCCAGCAGCTGGTTATATAGCGTCTCTTTCCACCTTTGCCAATGTCCGTGGCTTTGATGCCAGCGATATTGATGCTATCTTTTATGATGAATTTATCAAGGAGGAACACGAAAAGGGCATGAAAGGCGAGGCAGACGCCCTCCTTAACGCTTATGAAACGATGAACCGCAACCGAGAACTGCAAGGGCGAAATCCAATAAAGATGGTGGCTGCTAGCAACTCAACGGATTTGGCAAACCCTTATTTTGTTCGGCTCAGACTTGTGACTGAGTTTGAGCGGATGCGACAAAAGGGACAGATGATACGAGAACTCCCCAGCCGGGATACCTGTATCATCGACTTACAGCATAGCCCTATCAGCGAACAGAAACGGGGTACAGCCCTGTATCGGATGGCGAGAAATACAGAATTTACGTCTATGGCTCTGGATAATGCGTTCGGCGTGGATTTGGGGCAGTATAAAAGTAAGTCGCTTAAGGAATACAAGCCAATGCTGGCAGTTGGCGAACTGGTTGTATATCGGCACAAGAGTAGACCGGAGTTTTATATATCCCCTCACCGCAGCGGAAATCCACCATACTATGGCACAAACAAGCAGGAGCTAACCCGCTTTCGATTACAAAACAGGTGGCTTGTGGCGGCGTATATCAATCAGCAGATTAGCTTTGAAAGTTATTTCTGTGAAGCTTTGTTATGCCAGTACCTAAAGTATTGACAAAATAACCAAAAAATAATATAATAATGACAAGAGGAAGTAGCATTCACCACAGTGTAGGGTTGGAAGCCTGGTGAAATGTCCGTAGCACCGGACGGGAACTACTTCCTTTTATTTTTTAAGGAGTAGAGGTGTAATTGTATGGACTACAACGTATTGATTCAGGCTATCGGGAATCTGGGCTTTCCTATCATATGCAGCGGCGCCTTGTTTTGGTTGTTCAATGCAGATCGTATTGAACACCGGGAGGAATCCGTAAAGTTTGTGAATGCTATCAATCAGTTGACCGTAATGGTGGAAAAGCTGATAACCAAACTGGGGGCGGACGAATGAAAGTTTTTATTGGTGTGGGCCACGGCGGAAGTGACCCCGGGGCGGTGTATGAACCGGCTGGGCTGTATGAAGATGAAGTCAATCTCGCTGTTGCGCTGGCGATGAAAGATGAACTTGAAAAATATCAGTTGACGGTTAAAATGAGCAGGGAAACCGATGAGAATGACCCGTTGGATGAGGAAATCCAGGAAGCGAACGCATTTGAGCCGGATGTAGCGGTAGAAGTCCATACTAACTTTGGTGGTGGTTCTGGGTTTGAGGTTTACCGGCAGACCAGTACCAGCTTTGGGGAACAGTCGCTGAGACTGGCAGAGGAAATATGTGATTATGTCCGGATCACCTATGCGCCTATGCGTAGTCCCGCAATCCGCACTAAGCTGATGTCAACCGGTAAAGACTGGTTTGGTTGGCTTCGGCGTGTAAATTGCCCGGCGGTTCTCTGTGAGGGTTTCTTTGTAGATAACGAAACCGACCGGGAGTTCTACAAAGATCGGGCAGCACTTCTCAATCTGGGCAAGGCATACGCTCACGGTGTTCTGTCTTATCTGGACATTAAGCTGAACCCTGACACGGGCTCTGATATAATTTATCGGGTACAGACCGGGGCTTTCGCCAAAAAGGAAAATGCCGAAGCCTATGCGGAAATGCTGGAAGCAGCGGGCTATCCAACAATCATTAAGGAGGAAAACGTATGACACTCAATGACGTGATCACTCTCGCCAATGCCGGATTTACTGCCCAGCAGATTGCGCAGTTTGCGCAGATGCAGCAGCCGCCGGTACAGCCGGTACAGCAGCCGCCGGTACAGCAGATGCAGCAGCCGCCGGTACAGCAGGTACAGCAGCCGCCGGTACAGCAGGTGCAGCAGCCGCCGGTGCAGCCGGTACAGCAGATGCAGCCGGTACAGCCTGACCCGTTTGCGGCTATTCAGCAGCAGATGCAGCAGCTGACCCAGACCGTGCTTAATAATGCTGTCACCAGCAGCCAGCAGCCGCCGGAACAGACAGCAGATGACATTCTCTATGCGGTTCTTATTGAACCCGATTCCAATAAGTAAGGAGGTAAGATTATGGCTAATTCCTTTTCCTTTAATCAGGTTGCTACTATCCTGACAGACATTGCAAAGCAGGCAACCGGCATTGAAAATATTTCTGTGACCGATACAAGCAGCTTTGTGACGGTGGCACAGAAAACCCTTTCGGTGGGATATGACCCCATTTATAAGGCTGTCAATCAGGTGATTGCAAAGACTATCTTTTCCAACCGTGCGTATTCCCGTAAGTTCGGTGGACTGATGGTTGACCGGCAGAAGTGGGGGGCGGTAACCCGAAAGATCAGCTTCGGAGACACTGACCCCCAGAAAAATGATGAATATGATCTGACAGATGGCGGAACGGTTGACCCGTTCAAAATCAGTAAAGCCAAGCCAGTGCAGTATAACTTCTTCGGACGGGAAACCTACAAGAGAGCGGACACCACTTTTGAAAATCAGCTGGATGTTGCTTTCCGTGGACCTGACGAGTTTGCGGCATTCCTGGCAGCTAAGACCCAGAATATTTACAACCAGCGGGAACAGGATTTGGAGATTTTCGCCCGTGGAACTGTCGCAAACCTGATCGGCGGCGTTATTTCTAAAGGTAAGTTGACACAGATTGTTCATCTTCTTACCGAGTACAACACCATTACCGGACTGGCACTCACTGACGAAACCGTGTATCAGCCGGAAAACTTTATCCCCTTTACTAAGTGGGTTTACTCTCGGATTGCGGCGGTTTCTTCCCTTCTGTCGGAGCGCTCTAATCAGTATCATTTCGATGTGACCGGTGACCCAGTTATCATGCGGCACACTCCCGAGAATCGCCAGAAGGTGTATCTATACGCTCCGACACAGTACCAGATCAGCGCCCAGGTGCTTGCTGATGTATACCACGATAATTACCTGAGATACGCTGACCACGAAAGTGTGAACTACTGGCAGGCTATCCAGACCCCTGATACAATCAATGTAACTCCGTCTGTACTTGACCCCGCAACCGGAACTGTTACCACGGCTGAAGCTGTAAACAAGGGTAAAATTTTCGGCGTTATCTTTGATGAGGAAGCCGCCGGTATGACTGAAACTGACACTGCTGTCAGAACGCAGGTCAATGCTGCCGGAAGATATACTAATACATTCTGGTTCTACACTTTCCAGAACTGGAACGACTTCACCGAAAACGCCGTTGTATTTCTGCTTGACTAAAAGGAGGTTTTAACCGTGGCTGTGACTGTAACGCTTTTCAGCTTCTCCAAAAATCCCGACAGCACAGCCCGCCCCACCGGGGGCAGGGACTTTGACTGTACTATCATTTCTCCCAGCAGCGTTATTTCCCCTGAAATCCGGCTCAGTCTGGGTGGCAGTAACCCGAGCGGCTACAACTATGCAAAAATTTCTGATTTTAACCGCTACTATTGGATTACTGACTGGACATACGATGCCGGTATCTGGATCGCAACCCTGATGGTAGATGTGCTGGCAACGTATCGAGACCAGATCGGAGCAAGTTCACAGTACGTTCTACGAGCAGCCGCAGAGGGTGACGGCTATATTATGGATACACTGTATCCAACCACAGACCAGTACACAATCCAAACAACACCTATTTCCGGACAGCCGTTTTACAAAGACCTTGTAAATGGAGAATACATTCTCGGAGTTATAGGCGCTGGGCCGTCTGGTCTTCAAATGGGTGCCGTCACCTATTACGCAATGTCGCCCCCGGCTTTTGCGGAGTTTGCAAGTCAGCTGTTCAACGATGACGCATGGATTGAGCTGACAAAAACAGATGAAGTTGCAGTACCAGATGGGAATGGCGGGGTTATCAAAACGGAAGTGAATATTAACCTTTCCACGCTGAAAACCTCTTTTAACCCATCACAATATATTGTGTCCTGTATGTGGCTTCCGTTTGTGCCAACAGAGGGCAGTACCGGAAGCGAAATAAAACTGGGATGGTGGAGTATACCGGCGGGTGTGGTATCGGTTTCCGGATGGTGGGAAAAAAGTTTTACAGTAACAGTACCTGCGCATCCGCAGCTTGCCAGAGGATATTATCTCCATATGCCGCCTTACAGCCGGTACACTCTTTATTTCCCTCCATTTGGTACAATCCCGCTTGACGGTTCTTACTTCGTAACAGACGCAAGTCTAACACTCAATGTAAGAGTTGATCTTATCTCTGGACAGGGAACACTAACTATCACCACAGCCAAAGGAACAGTTATTGGCAGATACGCTTCACAGATTGGCGTGCCTATCAGTGTAGGGCAGCTGCTTAGTAATGAATGGTCAGCAGGAATGTCTGCCTTAAGTGGTGTAACCGGCGGCGTTGCTTCCGCTCTGACTGGTGACGTAATGGGCGCAATCAAGGGCGTAGGCAGCGCCATTGCCGATGCCTTTACATGGCAGCTTCCCCAGGTGTCAGCCAAGGGTGGAAACGGAAGCCGGGCAGAGTACGGATATACTCCCGTTCTAGTAAGCCAGTTTGCACGGGTGGTTGATAATTCCCCGGAAATTTTGGGTAAACCACTCTGTAAAGTAAAAACACTTTCCAGCATTCCCGGATATATCATGGTTACAAAACCCGAAATCGAACTGAAAGCAACTTCAGCGGAGATCGAAAAAGTAAAAGAAGCAATGAGAGGTGGTTTCTTCTATGTATAGCACTATCCCGCCTTTCGACTATAAGGAAATTAACTGGCTGGAAGCTGGAAACGCCAAACGACCCAATGAAGTGAATCTTCTCAATAACGCTGCCGCTTTTATGTTCCGGCGACTGCTCATGCAAGACGCTATGTCAGTTTTCAAATGGAATGTTCCGGAACACTGGGATTTGACCTATACGCTTTACACTCTGTATGGTTATGGGTACTTTGCCGTTATCAATACTGACAAGTTCGGCGTGATTCCCCAGGCCTGCGGACTGAGTGGGCGCAACGTATTCTATCAACCCACAGAAGCAATCATCGCCAACCCCCTGATCCGTATCACTAAAAACCCCATAATTGGCAAGAACTGTACAATCATTCGCTTGCAACCGGACTATTGCGGTATCATGGACATTGTGGACACCTATGCGGGGCTTCTCGCAATGACCATGCAGACGCTGACCACTAATCTAACAAACAGCCGCCTTGCATGGGTGTTCGCCGCCCAGAATCAGGCCATGGCGAACAGCTATAAGAAAATGTTTGATGACATTGCCAGCGGTAAACCAGCGGTTGTGGTAAATAAAGACCTGTTCAACGAAACCACCGGTGAACCGAACTGGGACAAGTTCGACACCAATATCAAACAGACCTTCATAGCTCCCGAACTCACCGAAATGACCCGGAAGCTTCGGAATATGTTTGCAACTGAAATCGGTATCCCAAATGCTAATATTGAAAAGAAAGAACGCATGATCGTTGATGAAGTCAATGCCAATAACATTGAAACTTATTCCAAGTGCGCCCGATGGCTGGAACAGCTCCAAGACGGATGCCGCCGGACAAATGATATGTTCGGCACAGATATTTCCGTTGACTGGCGATTCAAGCCGCAGCTGATGGGAGGTGGAGAAAATGTTTCTGTCAGTGATGGGACTATATCAGTATGACAGCCGTATCTTTGATAAACTGGAACTGCCGGACGGATATGATCGGGACGCTGTTATCCAGCAGATTTTGCTTGATAATGCGGATTTGGGGCTTGTGTACCCAGATGCTGATGTAATGCGTTCTGCTATTCAGCTTTGGAGCAGATCCAGCCAGTGGCGTTGGAAAAAGCGGCTTAAAATTACGCAGCTGGACTATAATCCAATTCATAATACTGACCGTGACTTTACCCGCACCGAAACCGGCACCGACACAGAGGACGGTACAAACACCGGTAAAGAGGGAATAACCGACAACCAAACCCAGACAGCCAGCGCAAGCGGGAGCAGCGACACGACCAACTGGGTAAACGGCTACAATGATGGGCAGACTGATTCCACCGGCAACAATGCCGGAAGCGAGAGCAACGGCACAACAACAGCCGAGACCACCCGAGACACCACCACCAGTAGTACCAGCAAAATTGATAATTCCCACAACTGGACTATAACTGAGCACACAGAAGGCAACATAGGTGTGACCAGCACGCAAGCAATGATGCTGGAGGAATGGAACATAGCCGCCTTAAACATTTATCAAGCTATATCTGATGAGTTCCGGCGGCGGTTCTGCATCATGGTGTATTAAAGGAGGAGTTTTAATGTGGTTTCCTAAATTCCCATACACAAATTTTAGTCAGATAAATCTTGACTGGATTCTTAGGCAAGTCCGGGAGCTGTCTGAATGGATGAACCGATATTTCAAGGATATTCGACAGGATCTCGACAAAGAAATCAACGACCGTATCGAAGGAGATAAGGAGCTTAATGCACGAGTAGATAAGGAAATCACCGACCGAACAGAAGCGGATGACGCTCTGGGAAAACGTATCGACAAAGAAATCGCAGACCGGACGGAAGCGGATAACAATCTGCAATCCAATATTGATGCCGAAAAAACAGCCCGTGAAGAAGCTGATAGACAGCTGCAAGCCAATATTGATACCGAAAAAACAGCCCGTGAAGAAGCTGATAGACAGCTGCAAGCCAATATTGATGCCGAAAAAACAGCCCGTGAAGAAGCTGATAGACAGTTGACCCAAGATATTACCCAGCTTAGGACTGACGCAATCCTAAAGGATGGCAGCACTACTACCACTGCTGCTATCCCGTTCCAAGAAGGAATCAAAACTGGAAGTATCAGTGAAGTCACACAGGGTTCCGGCCTGGCTATTGAATCTGAATTGGATATGAATAATCATACCATCCATTCTCTGGCTGATGGTGTAGCAGACACAGATGCTGTAAACAAAAGTCAGCTTGATACGGTATCGGGATCAATTCATTCTATTCCTTCCGGCGGCACTCCTGGGCAGGTTCTTGCCAAAATCGATGAAACAGATTATAATGTAACATGGGTAAACCAGCAGGGCGGCGGTTCTGGAAATGTCCCCGCCGGTGGTACTACCGGACAGGTGCTCGCTAAGTCTACTGATGCGGACTATCAGACTGAGTGGGTGGATGTGCCAAGCGGATATAAATTGGTGCAAACAAATGAATACTATGACCTTTACGCCAATGATGACGGATTCGCAACTCTGGTTGGAAAGAAGGTGAGGACCCCCACCATATTGCCCAGCGTGGACAACAGAAACGGGCATTTCACATGGGGTTATAGCTTTCAATACACAGATCTAAATGACCCAGAAAAACACATTCCTGATGAATATGCCGTAAAAAACGGTAATTTAATAGCCCCATTCATAGATAAAAGTCTATTTACAAACTATGATTCAACATTTATCACCAATGAAACAATACAAGCTATTTCCGTTGACATCGCCACTAATTCCCAAGGTTATTTCATCTGTTCATATAGAATTATTAATCCCACAACCTTTACACTAAAACCTATTGACGAAATAATGAAGTTGATAAATGACGGTAGAACATGCACAATAACATATAGATATAAATAACT
>ENA-UEYD01002069-UEYD01002069.1-human-gut-metagenome-genome-assembly--contig:-NODE-2069-length-11953-cov-28.566773_pt1 | contig 11953 bp, 9 predicted proteins | sample MGYA00242907_ERZ507875 | MGnify/ENA primary metagenome ERZ507875 (study PRJEB26167, sample SAMN06115506) | human gut metagenome | host: Homo sapiens | place: China:Shandong | collected 2015-08-07...
TCGAAACGTGAAGAAGCGGCTCGTCTGGCGGCTAAGTTCATCAGTAAACTCCCCCATCTGCGTCGTGTTTTGGCCACAGATGTGGAAGCAGCCTACAATGGTGACCCTGCCGCACAAAGTTTCGGTGAAGTGATCTTCTGCTATCCCGCCATTAAAGCGATCAGCAACTATCGCATCGCACACGAACTCCTGGAATTAGGAGTACCGCTAATTCCGCGTATCATTACCGAAATGGCACATAGTGAAACCGGAATCGATATACATCCGGGTGCAAGAATCGGCACACATTTCACCATTGACCACGGTACCGGTGTGGTGATCGGAGCCACAAGTATCATTGGCAATAACGTGAAACTCTATCAGGGAGTGACACTGGGTGCAAGAAGCTTCCCCCTGGATGCTGACGGCAAACCGATTAAAGGTATTCCACGCCACCCCATTCTGGAAGACAATGTGATTGTCTACTCCAACGCTACCATTCTGGGGCGGATTACCATCGGACGTGACGCCACCGTAGGCGGTAATATTTGGGTAACCGAAAACATACCGGCAGGAGCCAGAATCGTACAGACAAAAGCAAAAAAATAATATAATTAACAACATTAAAACGCCGGTCGCACGGTCCATAACCGGAGCATTAACACACTGGCATGTTATCCATTTTATGAGCGAACAATTTGAAATGATTGCCAAAACCTTTCAGGGACTGGAAGAGATACTGGCAGGGGAATTGACAACACTTGGAGCAAACGACGTACAAATAGGACGCCGTATGGTTTCTTTTACCGGTGACAAAGAGATGATGTACAAAGCAAATTTCTGCCTGCGTACTGCAATCCGTATTCTAAAACCCATCAAGCACTTCACCGCAAAAGATGCTGACGCTGTTTACGAACAGATCAAAGCCATTCGCTGGGAAGAGATCTTGGATGTAGACAAGACTTTTGCCGTTGACGCAGTAGTATTCAGCGATGAATTCCGTCATTCCAAGTTCGTCTCTTACAAAGTAAAAGATGCCATTGTCGACTATTTCCGCGAATTGAACGGAAAGCGTCCTTCTGTACGCATCAGCAAGCCGGATGTACTACTGAACATCCACATTGCACAGACCACCTGTACCCTCTCACTCGACTCTTCGGGTGAATCACTTCACCGGAGAGGTTATCGCCAGGAAGCTGTAGAAGCTCCATTGAACGAGGTTCTGGCAGCCGGGATGGTTTTAATGACGGGATGGAAAGGCGAGTGCGACCTGATTGACCCAATGTGTGGTTCGGGTACTATTCCCATCGAGGCGGCTTTAATTGCGCGTAATATTGCCCCGGGAGTGTTCCGAAAAGAATTTGCTTTTGAAAAATGGGGAGACTTCAATCAGGATCTGTTCGACCGGATATACAACGATGACAGCCAGGAACGTGAGTTCACTCATAAGATATATGGTTACGACAATAACCCGAAAGCCAATGAGATAGCAACCCATAATGTAAAGGCAGCGGGAGTATCGAAAGACATTATCCTGAAATTGCAACCATTCCAGCAATTTGAACAACCGGCTGAAAAGTCGATTATCATAACCAATCCCCCTTACGGAGAACGTATCTCGACCAACGACCTTCTGGGACTGTATAATATGATCGGCGAACGCCTCAAACATGCTTTTGTCGGAAACGATGCATGGATACTGTCTTACCGTGAAGAATGCTTCGACCAGATCGGACTGAAACCGAGTATAAAAACCCCGTTATTCAATGGTCCCCTGGAGTGTGAGTTCCGCAAATACCAGATCTTCGACGGTAAATATAAGGAATTCAAGGGTCAGGAAAGTGGTGATGAAAACAGCGAACGTGCTCCAAGAGAAAGAAGAGAATTCAAGCCACGTCGGGAAGAAGGCGGATTCAGAGGGGAAAGAAGACCGCGTGAAGAACGTAGTTCGGGATATGGAGACAGAAAACCGAGAGAATTCAAAGGGAATCGTGAGCCAAGAATCGAGAAACCTCAGGAAGACTAAGCTATTTCCCGACAGAAGCCTGTAAATGGATGAATCGGCTGCCATCCGGCTCTTCGTGCCTGAGCACATCGTCCTTGCCCGGATAAGCGCTGTCATCCAGTCAAGAACGACGAACTTGGGCAGAGTACAAATCAAAGGATCTAAATAATGATAAAGCAAATCATGAAAACCAACAGTAAACAAAAGAATGCTTTATTAGTAATGCTCTTATCTTTACTAATACCAAACGTTATGGCACAAGAACCCAAAACGCCGACCTTGGAAGACCTGATCCCAGGCGGAGCCACCTACCGTTCTGCTGAGAATCTGTTCGGCCTGCAATGGTGGGGCGATGAGTGTATCAAACCGGAAATAGAGGTAGTGTTCATGATAAATCCCAAAAACGGGAAGGAAACACCACTGACCACCCGTAATATAGTAAACAAGGCGTTAGAAGCCGGCAACCACGGTAAATTGCAACACTTCCACAATGTCAGCTTCCCATGGCCGAAGAAAAGCCTGATGCTGATCAGTCTGCCGGACAAATACATCGTTTACGATTTCGACTACCGCGAGATTATCAGTACGCGCCCAGTTCCCAAAGAAGGCGTCAACAGAGATTATCAGCCCGAAACGGGGCATGTGGCCTATACCATCGGCAATAATCTTTATGTAGACGACAAAGCCGTAACCAACGAACCGCAAGGCATCGTATGCGGCCAGGCTGTCCACCGCAGAGAATTCGGAATCAAAAAAGGGACCTTCTGGAGTCCTTCGGGCAACCTGCTCGCTTTCTACCGCATGGACGAAAGCATGGTGGCCCAATATCCTTTGGTTGACATCACCGCTCCCATTGCCGAAGTCAACAACATCCGTTACCCGATGGCGGGAATGACCAGCCACCAGGTGAAAGTGGGCATCTATAACCCTGCTACCGGAAAAAGCATCTATCTCAATGCCGGAGACCCGACCGACCGCTATTTTACCAATATCAGCTGGGCACCGGATGAAAAGAGCCTCTACCTGATAGAACTGAACCGCGACCAGAATCATGCCAAGCTCTGCCAGTATAACGCCGAGACAGGCGAGCTGATGGCTACTCTTTTTGAAGAGGAAAACGACAAGTATGTAGAACCTCAGGAACCGATTATTTTCCTGCCCTGGGACAGCAGCAAGTTTATCTACCAGAGCCAGAAAGACGGCTTCAGCCACCTCTACCTATACGACACAAGCGGCAAGCAACTCCGCCAGTTGACCGAAGGCGAATGGCTGGTTAAAGAGGTGCTGGGTTTCGATGCCAAGAAGAAGGAGATTATCATAGCAAGCACGGAGTTCTCGCCCTTGCAGAGCAACCTGTTCCGCGTGGATATCAAAACCGGGGTACGTACTCCTCTGGGCAGTGGCGAAGGCGTGCACAGCGGCAAACTAAGCCCTTCGGGCCGCTACCTGATTGACCAGTACAGTTCTCCAAGCGTTCCGCGCAGCATTAATATCCTTGACGTACAGAGCGGTAAAAGTGTCAACCTGCTCACGGCAGCCGATCCCTTTGCAGGCTATAAGATGCCAAGCATCGAAACCGGTACCATCAAAGCGGCAGACGGCAAAACAGACCTGTATTACCGCCTGGTCAAGCCGGCAGACTTCGATCCGAACAAGAAATATCCCGCCATCATCTATGTATACGGCGGCCCCCATGCACAAATGGTCACCAACGGTTGGCAGAATGGGGCACGCGGCTGGGACATTTACATGGCGAACAAAGGTTACATCCTGTTTACCGTGGACGGACGCGGAAGCGACAACCGCGGACTCGACTTTGAGAACGTCACTTTCCGCCAGCTGGGCATTGAAGAGGGAAGAGACCAGGTGAAAGGAGCCGAATTCCTGAAAAGCCTCCCTTACGTCGACGGAAACCGCATCGGAGTACACGGCTGGAGTTTTGGCGGACACATGACCACTGCCCTCCTCCTCCGCTATCCCGAGATCTTTAAAGTAGGTGTAGCCGGCGGTCCGGTCATCGACTGGGGATATTACGAAGTGATGTACGGCGAACGCTACATGGACACTCCGCAAAGCAACCCGAAAGGGTACAAGGAGTGCAACCTGAAAAACCTGGCGGGTAACCTGAAGGGACATCTGATGATTATCCATGACGACCACGACGATACTTGCGTGCCGCAACACACCCTTTCGTTCATGAAAGCCTGCATCGACGCCCGCACGTATCCGGACCTATTCATCTATCCGTGCCACAAGCACAATGTGTCGGGACGCGACCGTGTGCATCTGCATGAAAAGATAACCCGTTATTTCGAAGACTATTTATAAAGATATAAATCCTCAAAAAGACATGAAGATATTACTGTTAGGTTCGGGCGGCCGTGAACACGCCCTGGCATGGAAGATCGCCCAAAGCCCGAAAGTAGAAAAGCTGTTCATCGCGCCCGGCAATGCCGGAACCGCTGAAGTAGGCGAAAACGTAAACATCAAAGCAACCGATTTCGACTCTTTAGGAGCATTCGCTCTTGAAGAGAACATCGACATGATTGTAGTAGGGCCGGAAGACCCATTGGTAGAAGGTATCTACGACCGTTTCCAGAACAATCCCTGCCTGAAAGAGATTGCCGTCATCGGCCCGTCGAAGGAAGGAGCCAAGCTGGAAGGCAGCAAAGAGTTCGCCAAGGAATTCATGCAGCGCCACCACATACCGACAGCCCGCTACCGGAGCGTAACGGCCGGTACACTGGACGAGGGACTGGCATTCCTCGAAACGCTCGAAGCCCCCTACGTGCTGAAAGCAGACGGACTTTGCGCCGGTAAAGGTGTACTGATCCTGCCTACCTTGGAAGAGGCTCAAAAAGAGCTGAAAGAGATGCTCGGCGGTATGTTCGGCAATGCTTCGGCAACGGTGGTCATCGAAGAGTTCCTGAGCGGCATCGAGTGCTCCGTATTTGTGCTGACGGACGGCGACCATTATAAGGTGTTGCCTGTGGCCAAAGACTACAAACGCATCGGTGAAGGAGACAAAGGGCTCAATACCGGCGGCATGGGTAGCGTGACTCCCGTCCCGTTTGCCGACGAGGTGTTTATGGAGAAGGTGCGCACCCGCATCATCGAACCGACCGTCAACGGACTGAAAGCCGAAGGCATCGTCTACAAAGGCTTCATCTTCCTGGGACTGATCAACGTAAAAGGCGAACCGATGGTGATTGAATACAACGTCCGCATGGGTGATCCCGAAACGGAAAGCGTGATGCTGCGCATACAAAGCGACCTGGTAGAATTGCTGGAAGGCGTGGCCGAAGGTAACCTCGACACCCGGTCACTCGTCATCGACCCGCGCACGGCCACTTGCGTGATGATGGTCAGCGGAGGATACCCTGAAGCCTACCGGAAAGGGTACGCCATCAGCGGACTGGAAGCAGCCCGGGCAACGGACAGCATCCTGTTCCACGCCGGAACAGCCATGGAGGACGGCCAGGTGGTGACCAGTGGCGGACGCGTGCTCGCCATCTGCTCTTACGGCAACGACAAGGCCGGGGCACTGGCACAATGCTACAAGGTGGCCGACATGATTGACTTTAAGGACAAGAACTATCGCCGCGACATCGGCTTCGATTTATAATGAGAAACCAAAGACTACAAGGCCGGATAACGGCGGGCAGATTCACACTGCCTGTCGTTATCTTTACGTGTATCGCCTGTTGGGTGCTGACCTCCTTTCTACTGCCCGGACTGGAGACAAAAGAGTCGGCCTACTCTCTGTGGGATATCGTAAACATACCCGCATGGGCCAACCGCATTGTCAGCTTCCTGCTCTTTGCCGCCATCGGTTATTTCCTGATAGAGCTGAATAATACGTTTGCCATCATCCGCATGAGGGCATCCGTGCAGACATCGCTTTACTTTCTGCTCATCACGGCCTGTCCCGGCATGCACCTGCTCTATGCGGGCGACATTGCCGCCGTAGCCTTTCTCATCTCGCTTTATTTCCTGTTCAAGAGCTATCAGGACCCCCGGCCTGCCGGATACCTGTTCCACTCGTTCGCCTTTCTGAGCGCGGGCAGCATCGTGTTTCCGCAACTGACGTACTTCATCCCCATCTGGCTGTTGGGGGCATCCAACTTCCAGGCGCTCACGTTCCGCAGCTTCTGTGGGGCAATGACAGGCTGGAGCGTCCCTTACTGGTTCTTACTGGGACATGCGTTCTTCCACAACGAAATGGCGCTTTTCTATCAGCCGTTCGTCAACCTGATCAGCTTCCGGCCCATCGACTTCGGGCACGATTTCCGTTTGTGGGAAGTCGTCACGTTAGGCTATCTGTTCATCCTGTATGTGGTCAGCTCGGTGCATTGCATCGTGGCAGGATACGAGGATAAGATACGGACGCGCGCTTATCTGCATTTCCTTATTTTCCTCAACTTCTGCATCTTCCTGTTCATCGTACTGCAACCCACCCTGAGCATGAATCTGCTTTCGCTGCTGCTGATTGGCGTCAGTATCCTGGTGGGACACCTGTTCGTACTGACCAACAGCCGGACATCCAACCTCTTTTTCATCGGTTCGATGGTTGCCCTCATCGCCTTATTCTGCTTTAACATATGGACGCTTTTATAGAAACCGTTTCACAGATACTCATTGACTGGGGTTATCCCGGCCTGTTCATTTCGGCGCTGCTGGCCGGAAGCATCGTCCCATTCAGTTCGGAGATCGTACTGTTAGGGCTGGTGAAATTAGGGCTCGACCCTGCTCTCTGCCTCATTTCCGCTTCGTTAGGAAACACGGCCGGAGGGATGACGTGCTATTACATGGGGCGCCTGGGCAGAGTAGACTGGATTGAGAAATACTTCAAGGTCAAGAAGGAGAAGATAGACAAGATGCAGCGTTTCCTCCGGGGGAAAGGCGCCCTGATGGCTTTCTTTGCCTTCCTGCCGGCCATCGGTGAGGTGATATCGATGGCCTTAGGATTCATGCGGAGCAACGTGTGGCTGACCACCGCTTCGATGTTTGCCGGGAAACTGATACGTTACATCATCCTGCTGAAAGCAATGCAGGAAGCCCTGAACCTGGTTATGTAAAGAACTGAAAGATGGAAAGAATCATTGAATATACTGCCGACGGAAGTGCCACTCTCTTCGTTCCCGAACTGGACGAGCACTATCATTCCGTAAAAGGGGCCCTGACGGAGTCCTCGCATATCTTCATCGACATGGGGCTGAAGACTTCCGCCGCCCCCTCGCCCCGCATCCTCGAGATAGGGTTCGGAACGGGGCTGAACGCACTGCTCACACTGATCGAAGCGGAAAAGTCGGGCAGGCAGGTACACTATACAGGTATCGAGCTCTACCCCCTACCGTGGGAAACGGTGGAGAAACTCGGGTATACTAACGAGGAACAATCAACGATCAGCAACGAACAGGCTGCGCAATGGATGAAGGCTCTCCATACATCGCCCTGGGGAGAAGACGTGCGGATCACTCCACATTTCACCCTGAGGAAGATACAGGGAGACTTCACAAGCATGGAGTGTCCGTCGCCGATCGCTGATCATTCACCGTCCATCGCTGATCATTCACCGCTATTCTCCCTTATCTACTTCGACGCTTTCGCGCCGGAGAAGCAGCCGGAGATGTGGACGCAAGAACTATTCGACCGCCTGTACGTTATGATGGAAAAGGACGGAATACTGACTACGTATTGCGCCAAAGGAGTGGTACGGAGGATGCTGCAGGCAGCAGGATTCACCGTGGAACGGCTTCCGGGCCCTCCGGGTGGCAAAAGAGAAATATTGAGGGCGAAGAAGATACCTCTCACCACGGAGGACACAGAGAGCATTTTCTCTTTCATATCTTAAAAGCAAGAGATTAAAAACTCTGTACCCTCTGCATCCTCTGTGGTGAACTAAAACGATAACAAGGATAACCATTATGAAAACCAACCGAATACAACAGCCGACAGTCGCCCCCGCCTTCCCCTTCCCGGGGAGAGGAACCGGAGATGCGGCCGTCTTCGCTTTTCTTTTTCTGCTCCTCCTTTCCGCCTGTTCCGGGCGTGGAAAGGACAGTACCGGCGAACGGATCATCACCGTCACCATGGAGCCGCAACGGTATTTCACCGAAGCCATCGCCGGAGACAAGTTTACCGTACGCAGCATGGTGCCCAAAGGCAGCAGCCCCGAAACATACGACCCCACCCCGCAGCAACTGGTGTCGCTGGGCGAGAGCGAGGCGTACCTGCGCATCGGATACATCGGCTTCGAACGTTCGTGGATGGACCGGCTGATGAACAATACGCCACACATCCAGGTGTTCGACACTTCGAAAGGGGTAGACCTGATCTTTGAATCCGCCTTCGATCACGGCGACCACCGCCACGAGGGAGGCGTGGAGCCGCACATCTGGAATTCGGCAGCCAACGCACTGATCATAGCCGGAAACACGTTCAAGGCGCTCACCGTGCTCGACAAGGAGAACGAGGCATACTACAAAGCCCGCTACGACTCGCTCTGCCAACGCATCGAGCAGACGGACAGCCTGATCCGCCGGACGTTGTCGGCACCCGGAGCCGACCGTGCCTTCATCATCTACCACCCGGCCCTCTCTTACTTTGCACGCGACTACGGATTACACCAGATCAGCATCGAGGAAGGGGGTAAGGAACCCTCACCCGCCCACTTGAAAGGGCTGATGGACCTCTGCCGCAAAGAAGGGGTACGAATCATCTTCGTACAGCCGGAGTTCGACCGCCGCAACGCTGAAATCATTGCCCGGCAGACCGGAACACGGGTGGTACCCATCAATCCGCTTTCGTACGACTGGGAGGAGGAGATGCTGAACGTAGCGAAAAGCCTCAGCGCAGAATAGAATTCACCACAGAGGACACAGAGGGCACAGAGTTTTAATCTCTTGCTTCTAAGATATGAAAGAGAAAATATTCTCTGTGTCCTCTGCGTCCTCTGTGGTGAACCCGGACAATAATAACTAACCCCAACCAACCTATGGATAAAGAAAGAAACAGCCACAAGCATACGGAAGGAACAGCCTCTGCCTCCCTCCTCTCCATCCGGGGCCTTTCGGCCGCCTACGACGGACGCACTGTGCTCCACGATGTCAACCTGGAAGTCTACGAGCGTGACTTTCTCGGCATCATCGGTCCCAACGGCGGGGGTAAGACCACCCTCATCAAGTGCATCCTGGGACTGCTCCGCCCCACGGGAGGAGAGATCGTCAAGCATCACGAACCGCTCACGACGGGCTATCTGCCGCAGTACAGCTCGATCGACCGCTCCTTCCCCATCTCGGTTCTGGAAGTGATCCTGTCGGGACTGAGTTCAAAGAAATCGCTGATCAGCCGCTTCGACGACCATCAGCGTGAGAAAGCCCGCCAAGTCATCCTCCGCATGGGACTCGAGGGACTGGAACACCGCGCTATCGGGCAGCTGAGCGGCGGACAACTGCAACGTGCCCTGCTGGGACGCGCCATCATCAGCGACCCGCAACTGCTCATTCTCGACGAACCGAGCACCTATATCGACAAGCGCTTCGAAGCCCGCCTCTACCAGTTGCTGGCCGAGATCAACCGCGACTGCGCCATCATCCTTGTCAGCCACGACATCGGGACGGTGCTGCAACAGGTAAAGAACATCGCCTGCGTGAACGAAACACTGGACTATCACCCGGCCGCAAGCGTCAACACCGAATGGCTGGAACGGAACTTCAACTGCCCGATCGAGCTGCTGGGACACGGCACACTGCCTCACCGGGTGCTGGGCGAACATTGCCATTGCCACGAAAACGATAAAGCCTGACGAAGGGCACCCTATCCCATACAGAAACTCCGCCCTGCATTGCTTCATCTTTTATGTGAAGTGGTGCAGGACGGAGTTTTTGCACAATCCTCTTTCCTAAGCCAAGGAACGATAGTTTCCCTCCACCGGGAAGCAAGGTTTCCCCGAGTAAGGAAAACCTCTTTCTCAGGAATCAGGCTGTAGGATCATCTACAATATCACCATCCCCTCCCGAAGGAAGACCAATAACCAGACTACGTATCACTGTACGAGGTACTTTCAGCAACTTATTACCGGTTGAAAACTGGGTAGTCAGTCGTAATTCATAGACTCCGTCTTTTAAGTCCGCAGGAAGTAACACCAACACTTCCGAAGGGTTGTTTACTGCTATCATATCCATCGGCAACTTTGTTTCCGTACCTTTCTCATCAATCAATACGATACCCACTGCAGAGTCTGTACCTATTACTTTAATATTCTTTCCCTGCAGGCGATAGTTACGTCCGGCAGTTGCACTACCATCCGTGGCACGGGTGGCAGCGTCTTCACCGCCAATGAAGTAGGCCGGGTCACCTTTGGCTCCCAGAATTTTCACGCCGGTCCGTGCGATAGCTTCACGTAAATCCTTATCCTGATTGAAGGAAACATAGATAGAATTTTTCTCGGGATTCCATATCCCGCCGTCTATCACACCGCGAAACTGTGGTACGGCACGAAAAAGCCCCGTATTGACAGAGTATCCGTTCAGTACCAATTCCGATACTGTGCGCTGAAAGAGATCGACGGCATGCTTTAAAGTCTCTGCCCGCAAGCCGGTATCTTCTTTCTTCATTTCATCCAGTACATCGGATAGCGTCAGGTTTCCGGCGCTCTCCAATACCAGGATTTTGTCTTCTTTGTTGTCGGTGGTTACGGTATTGTCCGCAAGCCAGCCTTTGAGTTCGGTTTTCATGATTTGTTAAGTTTAAAAGTGAATATTATTGTTTGGTACCTTTCACACAACGTACAGAGTATCCATCTGTTTTTTCTCTTGGTGTAGTACTTGCAGCAGTACCGTATAGGAGTACACTATGTGCATGGGTATTACTGCTGGCATCACTAGACCAATAGCGAGCAGCTGTATTTACACCATCGTTAGATGTCGTACCACTACCTAAACTACCGTAGCGCCCACCTCCGCATTTTAGAAAAACACCTTTAGTATTGTTCATAAACCACATGCCACCATTAGTCATTATTTTGTTTGTACATCGAGTCAATTTGCTGAACTCATTATTGCTAGGTGTGCGCCACCCCGTTCCATAATATGCAGTATTTAATCTTGAGCATGGATCTGTGTTATTGGTACTTGTGTTCCCAGTGTAAGTACTATACCATGTGTAATAATACCCAGTTTCTGTCTGTGAAGGTGCCCATATATAATTCGTGCTTCCCGTACTCTTCAAATTTCCTGTAGCCCATCTCAGCTTTGCCAAATCATTCTTATCACTCGCCGTACATCCGTTTTGTGTCAGGTTAATGTCGCTCGCCGCCAATTGTATCCCCAACTCAAACTTCAGCGTAATGGTATAACTCTTTCCCGGTAGCAACTGTACATTCTGGCTCGAGGTGATATTCCGGTTATTCGCATTGAAGTAATTACTAAGTTTCAACGTACCGATATGCACCGTGATCGCCCGGGAACCCGAGAAAGGAACTAACCGCACAGTGGCAGTCGAATTATTCGCTATACTGAATGTGGACGTATTTCCGGTATTGGCACTTACATTATTTGTAGAGGGACCTATCGTCCAGGCGGACGCATTGCCGCCCTGAGAAACGTATACGCCTGTACAGTTGGTGAATGTGTTACTCCCAAACTGTGACAAGGATAGCTTAACCGTCAGCTTGCAGAGCTTTTGCGTGAAACTAACCGACAGATTGTGGTTGATTTCGCTCACACCCTCTATATCCTTCGAGTCATACACCATAAAGTCATTGCCCATATTCGGGATAGTGACGGAAGTACCGTTATAAGCATAGGATGAAGGGATCGTTCCCATCGCTGCCGTACTATTGAACGAGTATCCGATCACACGGACAGTTCCTGCTCTGGTGAGCAGATTTCCTTGCCTGAGTGTGGGAGCGGAAGCCCCGTTCGTCGTAAAATCCGCTGCCGACTGGAACACGTAATTGCTGCCTAC
>ENA-UEYD01002072-UEYD01002072.1-human-gut-metagenome-genome-assembly--contig:-NODE-2072-length-11939-cov-2.525881_pt1 | contig 11939 bp, 11 predicted proteins | sample MGYA00242907_ERZ507875 | MGnify/ENA primary metagenome ERZ507875 (study PRJEB26167, sample SAMN06115506) | human gut metagenome | host: Homo sapiens | place: China:Shandong | collected 2015-08-07...
GGGGTCCCCGCGGGGCGGGAGCCCCGTGGGGCGTTCGGCGCGGATATGCAGGTGTACTCGCAGAACGACGGGCCGGTGACCATTCTGCTGGACACCGACCAGATGTAGGGCCGAACTCGCCCCCGCGCCCCTGGCGCGTCCGAGCGTTTTGGCTCCGCCAAAACCTCGATGCCGGGGCGGATTCACTCCGCCCCGGCAGATAAAAGGGAACCGGGGTCCCCGCGGGGCGGGAGCCCCGTGGGGTGTTCGGCGCGGATATGCAGGTGTATTCACAGAACGACGGGCCGGTGACCATTCTGCTGGACACCGACCAGATGTAGGGCCGAACGCGCCCCGGCGTTTGCGGGCGGCCACAAGGGCCGCCCCTACGCATTCCGCCGAATACGATGTCATATCAGGAGGCATTCCGCCCGGTAGGGGCGGCCCTTGTGGCCGCCCACGGAGGCGCAGGCACAGACAACCATTGATGAGGTGAAAAAGGATGCAGATCAAAGTGATGCAGGTGGGCCAGCTGGGCACCAACTGCTATTTGCTGGAGGACGAGGAGACCCGCACCGCCGCCGTGGTGGATCCCGGCGGGGAGGGGGCGCGTATCCTGGCCCAACTGAAGGCGGACGGGATGGAGCTCAAGCTCATCCTGCTGACCCACGCCCACTTCGACCACACCGGCGGCGTGGCCGAGCTGTGCGCCGCCCTGCCTGGGGTGCCGGTGTATCTCCACCCGGCCGACGCGGCCCTGGTGGGGGGCGACGTGCTCCCCGCCGTCGGCGCGGAGACGACGCCCTATCAGGACGGGGACGTGGTGAAGCTGGGGAAGATGGATATTGAGGTGCTCCACACCCCCGGCCACACCCCCGGCGGGGTGACGCTGAAGGTGGGGGACGTGCTTCTCACCGGCGACACCCTGTTCCAGGGCTCCATGGGCCGCACCGACTTCGAGGGCGGCTCCTACGCGGAGATCATGGCCTCCCTGGGGCGGCTGGGCCGCCTCTCCGGCGACTACCACGTGCTTCCCGGCCACATGGGGGCCTCCACCCTGGAGCAGGAGCGCAAGACCAACTACTACCTGCGGGAGGCCATGGAGGGATAAGGCGGAAGGCCGCCGCCCCCCGGAGAAAGGACACGGCCCATGAAGCTGTATTTACACGGACACGACTACAAATACGCCGCCGAGCAGATGCTGCTGGTTCCCCACGGGAGCGGTGCTCCTGCGGGGGCCCCGTCTGATTTTTATGTATCGCCGGGCGGAAGTGAATCCCGCCCGGCTCCGCGCCATTGGGCGCGGGAGCGTCAGCAGCATGGGGAAGGGAGGCGGCCATGAAGCTGTACTTATACGGACACGACTACAAATATGCCGCCGAGCAAATGCTGCTGACGCTGTTCCCCGCCCAGCGGCCGGAGTATCCCGCCGGGCCCCCGGCGCCGGGGGAGGACGCGCTGGTGCTCTCCCTGCACCGGGGGGCGGTCTGGGCCACCGCCACGGCGGCGCTGAGCTATGGGGGACGGGAATACCGGGCCGCCCGCCGATGCCGGACGGCGGAGCTGACCGACCCGCTGTCCACCGACCGGGCGCTCCAGCGGATTTTGAAGCTGGCCTTCTACGACGCGGGCACCGCCGCCCGGGGCGGCGAGCCCCCCTGGGGGGCGCTGACCGGGGTGCGGCCGGTGAAGATCCCCACCAAGGCCATGCTGGCCGGGGCCGGCCCGGCCCAGGCGGAGCGGCTGCTGCGGGACACCTATCGGGTGACGGAGGGACGGCGGCGGCTGGCCATGGACTGCGCCGGGGCCAGCCTGGCGGCCCTGCGCAGCCTGGCCCCCGGTGAGGTCTCCCTCTACGTGGGCATCCCCTTCTGCCCCACCCGGTGCGCCTACTGCTCCTTCGTCTCTGCCGACGTGGGGCGGGCCCTCAAGCTCATTGACCCCTTCCTGGACGCCCTGTGCCGGGAGCTGGCCGCCACGGGGGCCATGCTGGCGGACGCGGGGCTGCGGGTGCGCACCGTCTACTTCGGCGGCGGCACCCCCACCACCCTCTCCGCCCCCCAGCTCGACCGGCTCATGGGGGAGCTGGCGGACCACATCGACCTGTCGGGCTGCACCGAGTACACGGTGGAGGCCGGGCGGCCGGACACCATCACGGCGGAGAAGCTGGCGGTACTGGCCCGCCGGGGGTGCTCGCGGGTGTCGGTGAATCCCCAGACCATGCAGGACGCGGTGCTGGAGCGGATGGGCCGGGCCCACCGGGCGGACGACATTCTCCGGGCCTACGCCCTGGCCCGGGAGAGCGGCATCGGCTGCATCAACATGGATCTCATCGCCGGGCTGCCCGGCGACAGCGCGGAGGGCTTCCGCGCCTCCCTGGAGCAGGTGCTGGACCTGGGGCCGGAGAACGTGACGGTGCACACTTTGGCCCTGAAAAAGGGCTCCCGGCTGATGGAGGAGGGGGGCGGCCTGCCCTCCGGCGCGGCGGTGGCGGATATGCTGGATTTCGCCTGGGCCGCCCTGCGGGCGGCCGGGCAGAGGCCCTACTACCTCTACCGCCAGAAGTACATGTCCGGCTCCTTTGAGAACGTGGGCTGGTGCCGGCCCGGCGCCGAGAGCCTCTACAACATCTGCATGATGGAGGAGCTGCACACCATCGTCTCCCTGGGGGGCGGCGGAGTGACCAAGCTGGTCGACCGCGCCACCGGGTACATCGAGCGCCTGGCCAACGCCAAATACCCCCAGGAGTACATCCAGAAGATCGACGCTATCTGCGCGGACAAGGCCAGGGTGGCCCAATTTTACGCCGCGCACGGAAGGTAAAGGAGGGAAGACATGCCCTATCAGCTCAGTGAGATCAACGAAAAAATCCGGCGGGACCCGGCCGCCTTTCTGGCCGAGTGTGACGCCCACTACCAGGAGCGCATCCACGCCGCCGTGGACAAGATCCTGGCGCGGATGAAGGAGAGCCCCATCGTGCTTCTGTCCGGCCCCTCCGGCTCGGGCAAGACCACCACGGCCATGAAGGTGGAGCGGGAGCTGGAGCGCCGGGGGGTCAACGCCCACACGGTGTCCATGGACAACTACTTCAAGACCCTCAACCGCAGGACCGCCCCCCGCACGCCGGAGGGGGACATCGACTACGAGTCCCCGAAACTGCTGGACATGGAGCTGCTGGACGAGACCTTTGACCGGCTGTCCCGGGGGGAGGAGGTCATCGTCCCCCACTTCGAGTTCGCCCGCCAGATGCGCAACGACAGCCGGGGCACCCCCCTGCGGCTGGGGAAGGACGAGATTGCCATCTTCGAGGGCATTCACGCCCTCAACGACGACATTGCCGGCCGCCACCCGGAGGCCACGGGCATGTATATCTCCGCCCGCTCCAACATCCTGGAGGGGGAGCAGCTGCGCTTCAAGGGCACCTGGATGCGCATCTCCCGCCGCGCCGTGCGGGACTACAATTTCCGCGGGACAGACCTGTTGGAAACGCTGCTGATGTGGTATAATGTCCGCCGGGGGGAGAAAAAGTATATCTCGCCCTACAAGGGCCGCGCCCATGTGATCATCGACCCGATGTGGAACCGATGCTCTTCGCCGTGCCCAAGGACTGCGAGGAGTACATCGAGGCCACGCGGCTGCTGAAATTCCTCAGCTCTTTCCTGCCCGTCCCTGCCGACGATGTCCCACGCACATCCCTGCTGCGGGAGTTCATCGGCGGGGGGCGCTACCACTACTGACCGGCGGGGCGGCACACAGGCCGCCCTCTGTGCCGTATCAGAAGGCCACCCGTAGGGGCGCACCTGCGTGTGCGCCCGTCAGGCGGCCGCGGGCCCTGCGGATTGTATGGGCGGCGCGGCGGGGCAGGGCCGCGATATATCGCGGCCGTGTCCCAGTCCGCCGTCCGTATGTCCCGCCCAAAACCCTGTTAATCACATAGGAAAGAAGGAACGAAAACTATGTCCGATTGTACGCACGACTGCTCCTCCTGCGGCGAGAGCTGCGGGGAGCGCACCGCGCCCCAGGACTTCCGCGCCCCGGCCAACGGCCTGTCCCACATCGGGAAGGTCATCGCCGTGGTCAGCGGCAAGGGCGGCGTGGGCAAGAGCCTGGTCACCTCCTCTCTGGCGGTGGCCATGCGCCGCATGGGCAAGACGGTGGGCGTCCTGGACGCCGACATCACCGGCCCCTCCATCCCCGCCGCCTTCGGCGTCCACACCAAGGCCGAGGGCAGCGAGCTGGGTATCTACCCGGCGGAGACCAAAACCGGCATTGAGATCATGAGCCTCAACCTGCTCACCGAGAACGAGACCGACCCGGTGGTATGGCGCGGCCCGGTGATCGCCGGGGCGGTGAAGCAGTTCTGGACCGACGTCATCTGGGGCGACGTGGACTACCTGTTTGTGGATATGCCCCCCGGAACCGGCGACGTGCCCCTGACGGTGTTCCAGTCCCTGCCGGTGGACGGCATCGTGGTGGTCACCACCCCCCAGGACCTGGTGAGCATGATCGTCACCAAGGCCGTCAAGATGGCCGAGATGATGCACATCCCCGTTCTGGGCCTGGTGGAGAACTACAGCTACTTCCGCTGCCCCGACTGCGGCAAGGAGCACGCCATCTTCGGCGAGAGCCACATCGAGCGGGTGGCCGCCGATCTGGGCCTGAAGGTGCTGGCCCGCCTGCCCATTGATCCGGCCGTGGCCGCCGCCTGCGACGCGGGCCGGATTGAGGAGCTAGAGCCCAACTATCTGACCGCCGTGGCCGAACTGCTGGCGGAGTAAGCGGGTCATTCCTTTACAAAATATTCATATCCGGTTCAAAAGGGGTTCACAGGGATGGAATAGGATAACAGCGTGGTCAGAGATGACCACGCCCCCTCTCTTTCCTCTCTTCTTTCAATTACGAAGGCACAGGCCCGCGAAAGGCGGCGGGCCTGTGTTTTCGCGTATATGGAGCGTGAGACGATGAAAATCCGGTTGGAGCCGGTGACCGTGGCTTCCAGGGCCGCTGTGGAGCGGCTGGAGACGGCCCCCGGACAGGAGGGCTTTGTGGAGAGCGTGGCGGAGTGCCTGGCCGAGGCGGACCGGCGGCGGTGCTGGCGGCCCGTGGGGGTCTATGATGGGGATGCCCTCATAGGCTTCGCCATGTACGGCTTTTTCTGGGAGTACCTGCCCTTTGGACGGCTGTGGCTGGACCGGCTGCTGATCGACCGCCGCTTTCAGGGCCGGGGGTACGGCCGGGCCGCGCTGGCCGCCCTGCTGGAGCGGCTGGAGCGGGAGTACCACAAAAAGCGGATCTACCTCAGCGTGGTGGAGGCCAACCGGCCGGCTGCGGCGCTGTACGAGTCCTTCGGCTTCCGCTTTACCGGCGAGCGGGACACCCACGGCGAACGGGTGATGTGCCTGCGCACCCGCTGAACCGGGCAAAAGCGCCCGCCCCCTTTTGGGGGCGGGCGCTTGCGTTAGGGAAACACGGCCTGGACGAGCACCATATACAAAATGGTGCCTCCGAAGATGCTCAGCAGGGTATTGCTGCGCCACAGGTGAAGGATCACCACCGTCGCCACGGACACGAGCTGGGGCACCCAGCCGCCGGGGGCGGCAAAGGACACGCCCCGGAGACAGTATACGATGAGCATGGCGATGATGGCCGGTGGCAAAACCCGGCCCAGGTAGAGGACCAGCTTGGGGGGCGACTCCCCCCGGTCAAAGAGAAGGAAGGGCAGGGCGCGGGTCAGAAAGGTGATAATGGCCATGACCGCGATGGCGGCGACGGCCCCTGCGGTGCTCAGCATGTCTCTTCCTCCTTCTCGTCCAGCCTGTCCCGCAGGACCAGCAGGCACAGCACAATCACGCCCAGCGAGATGAGCAGCATCTGATCCTGGCCGAAGAAGTGGCCCAGGACAATCAGAAACAGCACCGTCACCCCGGCCCCCAGAACGGCGGGCAGGTGCCTCCGGTAGCTCCTCCACTGGTCCACGGCGATGACCACGAACAGGGCGGTCATGGCGAAGTCCACCCCCTCGGTGCTGAAGGGGATCAGCGCCCCGGCCACTGCGCCGATGACCGAGCCCAGAATCCAGTAGCTCTGGTCCAGCAGGGCGATGGCAAAATAGAAATTCCGGGGGTCCACCCCCACCGGGGCCCGGGCTGAGGACAGCAGGGCATAGGTCTCGTCGGTAAGGGAAAAAATCATATAGAGCTTGCGGGGCCCCATGCCCCGGAACTTCTCCAGCATGGACAGACCGTATACCAGGTGCCGGAAGTTGATGAGCAGCGTCATGACCGCCACCGTGCCCAGGGAGGCGGCGGCGCCCAGCAGGGTCACCCCCAGGTACTGCCCGGAACCGGCGTAGATGGTCAGGCTCATGAAGAAAGCCCAGATGAAGTTGTAGCCCATCAGCACCGGCACCGTCACCGGGAATGCCGCGGAGAGCGCTTTGCGGTCCATACGATACACCCCTTTTGCCAAACAGTGGAGTCTCTATTTTACACACTTTAGCATGGAAAAGCAAGAGGGATGGCGGATTTTTGGCGCTTCCGTCCACAGCGGAGGTTGTTTTTTGCCCACAATCCGGTATAATGGATGCACAAACAGATGGAGGACACCCATGAAAAAGCTGCTCTTTCTTTACAATACCCACGCGGGCAAGGGCCTGCTGAAAAGCAGGCTGGCCGCGGTGCAGGACGCGCTGGCGGCGGCCGGGTGGGACGTGACCATCCACCCCACTCAGGGGGCTGGGGACGCCACGGCGGTGGCCGCCGCCCGGGCCGGGGAGTTTGACCGCATCGTCTGCTCCGGCGGCGACGGCACCCTCCACGAGGTGGTGGCCGGGCTGATGGGCCGGGAGAACCGGCCGGAGGTGGGCTACATCCCCGCCGGTACAACCAACGACTTTGCCAAAAACCTCTCCCTCCCACGGGGGATGGAGGCCATGGCCAGGGTGGCCGCCGCCGGTGTGCCCAGGCCGGTGGACATCGGCTCCTTCAACGACCGCTATTTCATCTATGTGGCCGCCTTCGGGGCCTTTACCGACGTGGCTTACAGCACGCCCCAGCCGGTGAAAAATATCTTCGGCCACCTGGCCTACGTGCTGGAGGGGGCCACCCGCCTGGGGTCCATCCAGGCCTACCCCCTCACCGTGGAGCACGACGGCGGCGTGGAGGAGGGCGGCTTCTGCTACGGCATGGTGAGCAACACCGTGTCCGTGGGGGGCTTCAAGGGCATGCCCGCCGAGCCCGTCCGCCTAGACGACGGGCTCTTTGAGGTGGTGCTGGTGCGCCAGCCCCAGAATCCCCTCCAGCTCCAGGCGGTGATCAAGGCGCTGCTCACCATGTCCCCCGACGAGGGCGGGCTGGTGACCAGCTTCCGCACCAGCCGCCTCCGGGTCGCCTGCGGCCAGGAGCTGCCCTGGACTTTGGACGGCGAGTTCGGCGGCGCACCCGCCGTCGCCGAGATCGTCAACCGCCAGAAAGCGGTGACCATCGTCTACGGCAAGTAGGGGCGGCCCTTGCGGCCGCCCGGCTGGGCCGGGGACTCTGGCGGAGTGCGGGGGCTGCGGGCGGGTGCAGGCACCCGCCCCTATGGGTCTGCGTTGATGAAAGAGTTAGTGCAAAAATGTAGGGGCGGCCCTTGTGGCCGCCCGGCCGGGCTGGGGACTCTGGAGGAGTGCGGCTGCCGCGGGCGGGGACAAGCCCCGCCCCTGCAGGTCTGCGGCAAGGGAAGTATTTCCCGCAAAATGTAGGGGCCGATGCCTACATCGGCCCGCTGAGCCAAATTTGGCGGTTTTTCCACTGCCCGGCCCGTTGGATACTTTGAAGCGAGAAGGAACATACATGGATTACGAAGCAGGAAGTTACGATATTGCCGTCATCGGCGCGGGCCACGCGGGCATCGAGGCCGCCCTGGCCGCGGCGCGGCTGGGGCTGAACACCCTGTGCTTCACCGTCAATCTGGACGCGGTGGGCAACATGCCGTGTAACCCGGCCATCGGCGGCACGGGCAAGGGCCACCTGGTGCGGGAGCTGGACGCCCTGGGGGGAGAGATGGCAAGGGCCGCCGACCGGGCCTGCATCCAGTACCGCCTGCTCAACCGGGGCAAGGGCCCGGCGGTGTGGTCCCTCCGGGCGCAGGCCGACCGGCGGAGGTACCAGGAGATCATGAAGCACACCCTGGAACAGCAGGAGCGCCTGTGGGTGAAGCAGGCGGAGATCACCGATATCTATGCCGAAGGCGGCCGGGTCACCGCCGTGCGCACCGCATACGGGGCGGTGTACCGGGTGCGGGCGGTGGTGGTGGCCTCGGGTACCTACCTGGGGGGCCGCACCATCGTGGGGGATGTGACCCGCTCCTCCGGCCCCGACGGCCTGGCCGCCGCCCTCCCCCTGACCGAGAGCCTGAAAAGGCTGGGCCTGGGCCTGCGGCGGTTCAAGACGGGTACGCCCCCCCGGGTGAACGCCCGCAGCGTGGATTTCTCCCAGATGGAGGTACAGCCGGGGGACGAGCGGGTCCTCCCCTTCTCCTTCGAGACGGAGCGGCCGCCAGAGAATCAGGCGGTGTGCTGGCTGACCTACACCAACGCCGCCACCCACGCCGTTATCCGGGCCAACCTGAACCGCTCCCCCCTGTTCTCCGGGGTGATCGAGGGCATCGGGCCCCGGTACTGCCCCTCCATCGAGGACAAGGTGGTGCGCTTTGCCGACAAGGAGCGGCACCAGCTCTTTGTGGAGCCCATGGGGCTGAACACCGAAGAGCTCTACATCCAGGGCCTGTCCTCCTCCCTGCCGGAGGACGTGCAGGTGCAGATGCTCCACACCATTCCCGGCCTGGAGCGGGCGGAGATGACCCGCCCGGCCTACGCCATCGAATACGACTGCGTGGATCCCACCGAGCTGCTCCCCACCCTGGAGCACAAGCGGGTGGCGGGCCTCTATGGGGCCGGGCAGTTCAACGGCTCCTCCGGCTACGAGGAGGCCGCCGTCCAGGGCTTCGTGGCCGGGGTGAATGCCGCCCTGAAGCTTCTGAACCGGGAGCCCCTCCTTCTGCGGCGGGACCAGGGGTACATCGGGGTGCTCATCGACGATCTGGTGACCAAGGGCACCAACGAGCCCTACCGCATGATGACCTCCCGCACCGAGTACCGCCTGCTCCACCGGCAGGACAACGCCGACCGGCGGCTGTGCCCCGTGGGGCACGCCATTGGCCTGATCAGCGGCGAGCGGTATCAGCGGGTGGTGGACAAGTACGCCGCCGTGGACCGGGAGATCAAGCGCCTGGAGCACACCGGCACCGCGGAGGGCCGCCTGTGCGACCTGCTCCGCCGGCCGGAGAACACCTATGAGAGTCTGGCCGGGGCGGATCCGGACCGGCGGCCGCTGCCCACCGCCGTCACGGAGGCGGTGGAGATCGCCGTGAAATACCAGGGCTACATCGACCGCCAGCTCCGCCAGGTGGCCGAGCAGCGGAAGATGGAGAGCCGGCCCCTCCCCCCCGATCTGGACTACCTGTCCCTGCGGGGCCTGCGCACCGAGGCCCGGCAGAAGCTGGACAAGATCCGCCCCCTCAATCTGGGGCAGGCCTCCCGCATCTCGGGCGTCTCCCCGGCGGACATCGCCGCGCTCATGATCCATCTGGAGCGGCCCCAGGGCGGAGAGGGGGCGGGCCCCTGCCCCGCAAAATCCCAGGAAAAGGAGACGCTATGAAGGAAAAGATTGTGCTGGGCCTGTCCGGCGGGGTGGACTCCGCCGTGGCGGCCCGGCTCTTGCAGGAGCGGTACGACGTCACCGGCCTCTATCTGGACATCGGCCTGGGCGGTACGGGGGCGGCGGACGCCGCCGCCGTGGCGGAGCGGCTGGGCATTCCCTTCGAGACGGCCGACATCCGGGCCGAGCTGGAGCGGGAGGTGTGCGCCCCCTTTGCCGCCGACTACCGGGCGGGCCGCACCCCCCTGCCCTGCGCCCGCTGCAATCCGGCGGTGAAGTTCCCCGCGCTCTGTGCCCTGGCCGGCCGCATCGGGGCCCGGTATGTATCCACCGGGCACTACGCCCGTGTGGAAAACGGGGTGCTGAAAAAGGGCATGCCCGCCAACGACCAGTCCTATATGCTGGCCCGGCTGACGCGGGAACAATTACAGAAAGTAATATTTCCGCTGGGAGATTACGAAAAGACCCAGGTGCGCGCCCTGGCCCGGGACTTTGGCATCCCGGTGGCGGACAAGCCGGACTCCATGGAGATCTGCTTCATCCCCGACGGGGACTACGCCGCCTGGCTGGAGAGGCGCGGGTTTTCCACACCGGAGGGGAACTTTGTGGATAAAGAGGGAAAGGTGCTGGGCCGCCACCGGGGCATCCACTGCTACACTCTGGGCCAGGGCCGGGGCCTGGGGGTATCGGGGCCCCACCGGTACTACGTGACCGCCCTGCGGCCGGACACCAACGAGGTGGTGCTCTCCGACGGCTCCGACCTGGGCCGGGATGAGGTGCGGGGGACGGAGCCCAACTGGCTGGCCGTGGATAGCCTAACCGGCCCTATGGAGGTCACGGTGCGGCTGCGCCACTCCAAGACCCAGCTGGCGGCCACCCTGGAGCCGGAGGGTGACGGCGTGCTGCTGCGGATGCACACCCCCGCCCGCGCCCCAACCCCCGGTCAGCTGGCGGTGTTCTACGACGGCGACGCCGTGGTGGGCTCGGCCTGGATTGTATGAGAGAGAAAGAGAGGACGATGGACATGAAAAAGCTACTTGGTTTGGCCCTGGCGTGCGCCCTGCTCCTGACGGGCTGCGGCGCCCGGGGCGGAGACAAGGGAGAGGAGCTGGGGGACATCACCATCCGCCCCCTGGAGCTCACCGAGGAGGAGGCGGCCCTGCTGAAGCTGGTGGGGGGCTCCGACGCGGAGTATGGCCTGTTTGAGTGCGCGGCCGGCGAGGGTGTGAGCGACTGCACCGTGGAGGTACTGTCCTGGGAGGACGGGGCCTGGCAGACCGTGGCGGAGGGGGGCGTGTCCATCAGCGCCGCCGGGACGCGGCGGCTGGGGGTCGTCCTCAGCGGGGATAAGATCACCGTAAATGTCCAGGACGGTGGCACCCAATACAGCTACGCCCCCCGGCTGGACGGGATGGACCGCGGCCTGGAGACAGGCCGGGCCTCGGTCTGGCTGGAGGAAGATCGGGCCATGACCATAGGGGAGCGCACGCCGCTCTATCTGGAGATCTATGATGACGGGGAGGGCGTGGGAATTCCCCCACTGCCCGGCGGGTTCTCCGACTTGGCCAATCTCAACCAGTACGATCGGGCATACGCCGTGGCTGTCACCCTGAAGGGCTAGAGGCGGGCCGTTTCAGCACCGGCGTAGGAGCGGCCCTTGTGGCCGCCCGGCCCCTATGGATGGCAATTGTCCGCCCCTATACAAAAACAGCGGGTATTCTGTCTCTGGCAGAATACCCGCTGTTTTTATTTTACCTCCAGGCCGGAGAGATACCGCCGGGCCAGGTCAAAGCCGTGGGAGGCGGACACGTGGCGTACCCGCTCCCGGCCCAGACCCTGCTGGATTTTCCGCACCCAGGTGCCGTCCGGCGCGGCCAGGGCCAGGTAGACCAGTCCCACCGGGTTGCCCCGCTCGTCGGGATCGGGCCCGGCCACGCCGGTGGAGGCCACCGCCAGATCGCACCCCAGTACCCGCCGGGCTCCCTCGGCCATGGCGCGGGCCACCGGCTCGCTCACCGCCCCGAACTCGTCCAGCAGCGCCTGATCCACCCCCAGGACGGTGTGCTTCACCTCGGTGGCGTAGCTTACCACGCCGCCGCGGAACACGGCGGATACCCCGGACAAATCGGTCATGCGCTTGGCGATCAGCCCGCCGGTGCAGCTCTCGGCGCAGCCCAGGGTGAGGCCGCATTTTCCGGGAAAAAGTTCTTGAACTCCCCGTAGAGCTGTGCCGCGAGGGTCTTGTTGTGACTCAATACGAGG